>Ga0222673_1000494_pt1 | contig 17676 bp, 23 predicted proteins | sample AntAcemetagen801_FD_179845 | JGI IMG/M metagenome (GOLD analysis project Ga0222673, IMG submission 179845) | Saline water microbial communities from Ace Lake, Antarctica - #801 | ecosystem: Environmental > Aquatic > Non-marine Saline and Alkaline > Saline | place: Antarctica: Ace Lake...
TCATCTATTGAAATAGAAGTATAATTTTTAATTGTAGTAGTTGCACTTGAGACATCAATTGTAGTTGTTCCAGTGGTTATTGCTAAAGCCCCATCTGTTCCATCACCGCCAAACTTTGAAACACCAGATACATCTCCACTAAAATAAAATGAACCAGTAGATGTTACATTCCCACTAAACGTATGCGTTCCTGTCCAAGCAAAATCAGTTGTAGTCGCTATCTTTAATGTATCGTCTGTATCTACATATATTCCAGAACCAGTGCTTGTGGCTATTTGCAGTTTTCCATTATTATCAAATCTTAAACCCGATAAACTTGAAGTAGCAATACCTACAGTTTCTGGTGAAGTGCCAAAAACATATAATCCATATCCAGTTGCTATATTAGAAGCTGTAAATCCACCTGCTCCGACATCATCAACATATTTTTTAGTTACTATATCAGTAGTAGAAGCAAAGGTTGGTTGGTCGTCATACCATAAGCGATTAGGAAATCCCTCATCACCATTCATAACCCTTTGAACAACTATTAGGGTAGGTGCGTTTGTAATTTTGATTGAAGCACCTCGTCTATGAGATTTTTTAAGGGCAGTTACAGATGTTTCACCGTCTGCTACTGATACTCCTCTTGTAATAGAGGTACAGGCAGTTCCAGCACAAGTTGCTATAACTAGCTCTTCGTTAGCTCCACCCTCATCAATAGTAAGACCATAAGTCCCAGATAGTGAGTTACCCTCTTTGTCTGTTCCATCAACAAGCGTTAGTGAAGTAGCTGAACTACTGATACTTGCTTGGAGGGTGTCTTCGAACCAAGCTATTACTTTTGGGATAGCTACCCCTAGTGTTGGTTCGTAGTAATCTAATAAGATAAGGTTTTGTTTGTAATTACCGACATATTCATCAGAGTTACCAACTAGACCTATCTCAACTGCTTTGTCAGCTCTTTCGTTGAAAGAACCATACTCCCATAATTGAGAAGCAGAAGCTCCTCCGACTATGAATAGAAATGCGAATAATGTAATTAGTATTTTTTTCATAATTTTATCTATATTTAATAGGTAGTTTTCTGCGTTTTTTACGAATATCCAAAAACTCATAAGAAGACACATCGCACCAACCTAGTTTAGTTGCTTGAAACTTAATTGAACACTTTTCAAATCTATCAGAATTGATAGTTAATTCTTTATAATAATGATAAGCGGTAATATCTCCGCTATCCCCTCCAATTGTCCCTGTTCCAACCGTCATTGAACCAACATACACTTTTTGACTTCTGTCAACATAAGAACCATCACCACTTATAGTTCCTACTTTTGTGAAAGCTCCATTATCGTAAGATAGGTATATGTCCATTTCTTGATTTGGTCCGATGTTTCCCTCAATAGGCAATCGTTTTACTTTCTTTAAGTTCTTAATCCCTAGATTAGATAAGTTTCCTATCCAGTAATTGTAAATCTCTGCTTCATCATCGTCTAATCCACTAAATAGTTCCCAGACATTCTTTGAAATACTATCACCTGTCCATAAACTTCCATTATTAATAGCAAAACAATTTACCCAATAATCGTGTCTATCCCAACTTTTCCATCTTCGGTCATAAGCAAATAAAGTATTATTGTAAGTCTGGTCTTTGTGCCTACAAGCCAATAAGATAAGGTCACCATACTCAAACATAACTGCGTTATTAAACCTATAATCTGATAAATCTAGGTTAGTTGACTTGTTTACTGGGAGAACTTTCTCTGACCTATATGAGTATTTAATCAAGCGAACTCTTGGTTCTGTTTCATCTGTGTTGTCTAGGTAATAAATCCCATCTCCTGTTTCTACGGCTGCTCTCCAATTAGGAATACCTACTTTATCCCGATAAACAAGGTTAGTAGCGTTGGTATCATCTGCTGTTATAGTTAAGGCATAAGCCTTTTTTGTATGTAAACAGTATTCCACATTGTCGTAAGATAAAACCGTTTGAGATACCCCTGCGTCATCTTGTCTAAATACTTCACCCTCTCCAGCTAGTCTTGTAGCTGATTGAGCAAAGTCTGCTAATCCATCATCTGTGCTATCTTCCCATTCGTAGTCTGCTGTAATTGCTTGAGCACCTGCTGGGGCAGAGTTAAAAGTTATTGAAATTGCTCCTGTGGTGTAGTTGATTGTCCCTGTTCCACCAGCATCTCCTGTTAGAACTCCATTATAGTCGTCTGAAAAGGTTTCTACGCTATCTGTTACTGAAATCCCATAACAAGTTCTCTTAGCCCCTCCTGCTTTAAAAGCTAAAGTGTTTGTAAAGGTTTTTTCTGAACCATCTCCTGTTCCTATATTCTCGGTAGAAACTGATGTTGTATTCCCAGCGTCTATCCAAGACAAGTATATCCCTGAAGCGTCATCTACTCTATTCCAAAGGAATATACGGTTTTGTTTAATACGAATATATCCTCTATGAGTAGTTTCTGACATATCAGAGTAACTTCCTGGGTTAGCTGTCATTATCTTATAGAGTCCGCTATTAGGGCTTGAATACCACACTTGAGCACCTGCTAGTGAGTGATAGTCGCTAAAAGCTAAGTCCTCGGCACTTGCTCCTAATGGAATAATGTTAGTTCCGTTTTCAATCCAATCTTCAGTAGTAGTATCATAATACTTAATTTTACGAACTGCTGAATAAAATGTTATATCCGTACCGTCTGCTTTGCGACCTGTATGTATTCCAGTAACCTTGCCACTTCCTGTAAGTTCTGTTCCTATTAGTTTCATACCTCTGCGTAGAGCAACTTTATCTCCCTCGGTAGTCCAGTTTAAAGAATTAGAAGCACTACCAGAAGGTATGCTCTTAGCTTCTATATCATCTATAATCCCGTAAGGAAAGTTTTCTATTTTTTTGCTTCTTGTCATTTTTTTTATTTCCAAAATTATTAGTTAATCTATGGCATTTTTTACATAGAGTCATTCCATTTGTTAATTCGTATCTTAATTCTGGATATTTCGCCCAAGATTTTATGTGATGAGCTTCAAGATAACATCCACTCAAACCACATCCTTGGCAAGTATAATTATCTCGTGTAAAAACTTTCTTTTTCCATTCTTTGTATTTTGGTTCCTTTGGAGAATGAATATTCCTACTTATACCACCCTTCCAAGCAAAATGATTTTTTCCTCTAAAATATTTTCCACGACACTGATAGCACCTTTTATTATTATAATTAGATAATTGTTTTCCACAATTTACACATTTTGGCTTTCCACCCTTCCAGTTGTAATGACTTTCTTTTGTTGGTCTTCCAATTTTAACATATTTTTCAAGGTGTCTTCTTTTATGATAATCTCTAATTCTCTCTCTATGTTTTTGACCATACATTTTAGCATATTCTTTTCTTTTGTCTGTATATTCAGTATTATTTCTACACTTCTTACAATAACATTTTAATCCATCTGCGGTTTGATTGCTTTTATGAAACTGATTAATGTCAAGCCAATCCTTACACTTCCCACATCTTTTTAACTCTATTTTATTTTTTATTTTATGTAGTATTTTTTTCATATACTACACATTATACCATAATAAAAAGTTAAAACAATAGATAAATCATAATATAACATTATCTGAAGCGAAACCTTGAGCATCTACTCTTTGGTGCCACCTCTTAGTTGAATTATCCATTGATGTAAGCTGTAATTTAGTGTTCCAGCTTCTCATTAAATCATCTAGTATTTTGGCTTCTCTTCTAAAAGCTGGTGCCATTTTACTATTCTCATCATCATAATCTATCCCACCTAGATACAATTTAGCTGCGTCAAAAGCAATAAGTGGGTGAAACTTTGATGACCATACTGGGTCAGTTGTTTCTACACTATCCGTGGCATAAATATAAAATATGTTGATTGTATCTGCCTTAGATACTGTGCCTGTAAGATGAAGTTTACTTTCAGCGTGGTCTATAAAATAATATCCTCCTACATCTTTATAGTGGATTTGTTCTTCAAACATTATAGGTCTTTGTTCGGTAGTCCCCACCATAACCTTTGAAGGTATATAAAAATCAGTTGCTAAATCATAACCAGTAGAATAAGTTCTACCGATAACTGCTGTATTAGAGCTATCTAGCTTCTTTAGGACTTCTAATTCCATATCTGCTTCTCGTTTGTCTTTGGCATTATCAAGAAGCTGATAGGCGATTGTATCGTCTAACTCTTCTCCACCGATACATTCTTCAAGTAAATTTTTTAAAGTTGCTCCGTCCATATATTTATCCTTTATAAATGTTTACGATATTCCTTTTTATCTACTTTCTCTTTTTCTTTTTTGATAAGTTCTGTTTTAAGTGGAGTTGCTACGAATACTCTTTTACTAAAATCTTTCTGTAATTCACTAACTGACTTTTTAATTTCATCTAGGTCATTAGTAAAGAAATGTCTAATTCTTTCAAGCATAGTTTCAGTCGTTTTAACAACCTTATCAAGATGTGCTTTTTTAATCCTCTTGTTAGCTTTTGATAATCCAGAAGTTAATCCAGACAAATCTGTCTTTTCAAATTGAGGTCTATCAGCAATAGCCATATTCGTTTTTTCAACTATTCTAATAAGTCCACCTAATTCTGTTTCTGGAGTAATAGGTTTGTCCATAATAGCTTGTATAATAGGACTTAAATCAGTTTCCTTAAACTTTACTTTAGGGATTTTTTTAATTTGTTTCCCAATCATTCTGTTGATTTTCTTATAATCAACTCCCTTACCACCCATATATGTCCTATTCCAAGTTTCTTTAACTAAGTAAGTTTCTGTAAACCTATTAGCATAGTATTCTTGTTCTGTTGCGTATGAAGCGTCTGTGTATGCCTTATAGACTATAATAACAGGTCTTCCTTGACCTGATACATCTGATGGCATTTGATAATTATAGAAAAATGTCAAATCACTCTGGTCTGACATATCCAAAGTATCAAGTAGTGTCCTGACCCCATCTTCAATAGTATAGACATAAGCCCTTACATAGTAAGTTGTTGTGTCTGTGGGGTCAGGAACATTCCAAGTTAATGGATAAAATTTTTGTGGTTCTACTTGTATCATTAGTTTTCCTTAAGTGTTGCTTCTACATATAACAATGAAGCGTCTGTTGTTGAGTTAGTGTAGAATTTTAGTCGTGTACAATTGTAATTTACATCCTTTATAGTGAAGGCAAATGTAGTACTTGCTGTGTCTGCTGGATTTATTGTAAATGTGTTATCTTCATCAATTAGAATTGCTGTATTTTCTGTTGTTGTAGCGTTTACTGGATACCAATCAGCTGAATTTGACATTGTTTGTCCACAATCAGAGTCATTTGAACCTGATATTTCAAATACAAAAGATGATGCCGCTGTTATCCCTTTATATACTCCATTAAAGGAAATTAGGTCAGCACTTCTGTTTTCTAAATATACAGTTGTTGTTGCTCCGTAGAGATGAGGAAATCCAATCAGTGTCGAATCCCAATAAGTTTCATCTGAAGATGAAGCAAATTGAAATATTGTTGGTGCGACTGTACCAGATATTCCACCATTATAGGAAGTTCCAATTCCAACTATTGAAATTGTATCTCTAACACTATCAATTCCTTTTAACCCATTATTAGAGTTATCTATTGATAATAAAATTCCTAGTATCCCAAAATACCCAATGACTGCTATAAATAGGATTACGACAGTCCCGTATATTATATTGTATAATTTGTTTCTATTCATAATTTTTAGTTAATTAATACTTCCCAGAGTCGAACCGACAACCTTAGTTATCGGCTCTAATTCTGGGAATTATTCTCCTCTTACGTATGCTTTACCAGTCATAACAACATCACCTGTAAAAGCACCTGCAACATCAAATGATGCTGTGCTTGTAGCTGCATAAGGAGTCCAACCAACAATGATGAAAGCATCACCGTCGAGAACGAACTCATCTGCATCAGCGATTATAGCACCTCCAGGTTCTGTATCAATTCCAATCATTCCGTGTATTGCGGAATCAAATGAAGTTGAAACAGTTGTAGAAGCGATAACGCTAGGTGTTGATGTAGCTAATGTAGCAGTGCCGTCTGGTGCTGTCCATACATTGTATGGATATACAGCTTGTGTTGATAAAGAAGTTGTAGTCCCTGTTTGTAGGGTAGAAGCAAAGCTAAATGTTTCAATAACATCTAATCTTAAATCTTCAATTACTAAATCTTTATCTACGAGTGGATTTTGCCAATAACAAATAGTCATTGTAGCTAATCCAGTACCATCAATAGCATCTGCTGTGGTAGTAGCACGATTATCGGTTTCACAATTAACGTTAATGTTGTAATACTTATTTCCATAAGTATCATACATTTGTTTTCCGTCAACTTTGAAACCCTCTGTGAAGTCTTCTTCCTCAAATACTACTCCACTAAAATTCTCTTCACTTTCGCCTGATTGATAAACATTGACTGTATCAGCATAGTAGCTATTAGCAAGAGCAAAAACTCCTACAAATAAAACTGCCATTGATAAGCCAATAGTTAATCCTTTCCACTGTTCTATGATTTGTTTGATTTTGTTCATAGCTTTTAAGAGATGTTGATACATTAGTGCTTACAAAGTTTGTTCTCTAAATCGTGCTTTTTATGGCATCTGGGGCATAGGGCAATATAATCATCAAGATTTCTTCTATACTTATGGTCTATATTAGACCAATGTATTTTTGTTTCGTCTTGAGTTCTATCGCACCTACTACATTTTTGAGCATTACCCTTATGACGAGCAACCCAAGAATGAATTGAACCATAACTGGCTTCATTGCCTTTCCAATGTGGATGTTTTTTTCCAACTCCACCCCCATCATTTCGCCATTTAATTAAACAATCGTTTGTTTTTTGATGGCTTCCTTTATTCCAAGGCATATGCCTTTTCTTAAAAGCAGATTTTGGGGCAGAATGTCCTCTCCACGCTAATCCAGCACATTTCTGAGAACAATATTTTACATCTATCCAATGTTTTTTACTACAATAGGACGATTTATAAAATACTTTATTACATTGTAAACATTTTTTAGATATTTGTTTCATAAGTTTTTATTCTTATCTTAACAAATATTCTATTCTGTGTCAACTCTGATGGCTAGTATGAGTCCGTTCTTACTAAGATATCCACAAGTTTCTTTGTTTTTTCAGTGAATACAGTTCTGCCGTATAGAATCCAAGGTGCGATATTCACACCAAGTTTATCTGATACTGGTCGGATGTTGACTTTAGGATACTTCTGAACAATCATATCAACCGCACCTTTTTGACCTGCCATTACATGCTGTCTTTGATACTTGGCTGTAAAAATGTCAGCAGCAGCAGTAAGAGTTTCTGAAACAACTAAATGTCCAGCACCCTCTGCTTTAATGGTTAGATAGGTACTTCCGTCAGTCATAGTCCATTTATCAGCGATGCCTTGATTGGCTACTGTTAAAGGATAATATTCTGTACCAGAAGTTCCTGATAAGTCAATGGCGGCAATTAGATTATCAATAGAAGTTGGTCCGTCTGTTTCCGAATAAACCATTCCAGCTGTATCACGGGTTCCAGTTTCAAAAGAGAAGGTTACTCCTTCAATTACGACTGTATCTCCGTCAGTTGGTTGAGTTCCCATCTCTAAGCGAGCAAATCCAGTTAAGTTGTTAGATACGTGAAGATTAAATCCTGCGTATGAACCAACTTTTCCGTTTTTGCCAACTACATCACCAAGTCCACTTTCCTTACCACCAAGATATTCCCATAACAACTGATAAAACTCTGGACTGATAACCATATAACGACCCATTTGGCTAACGTTCTTCTTGTTAAGTTTCCTATTGGCTACGCCAAAAGTCTTCAAAACATTTGAAGTTGTTAGTGTAAATGCATCTCCGTCAGTTCCTCCATGGTCGCCTGCGTCAACAGTGTTGTCGCTGTGGCGTGAAGTTACTTGACCTAAGAAAGCAGCATCTAACCAATTTCCGAGTTGAGTTGCACAATCATCAGCATATTCATTAATTAATGAATACTTGCTTTGGAGTGCATCTAAGTCGTCAATATAAAATGGAGCTATTCTAGTTTGGTCAACAGTTAATGAGTCAGTTGCGTTAGTTAAATCTTGAGGAGTGAAAGCACTTCCTCTGGTGTAACCAGCTGTAACTACGGCTGAACGATAAGGTTTATTATATACGTCTCCATCAGAAAGCATTGATTGACCTTCCCAAGAAGCAAGAGCTCGAAAGATATCTTGTTTCTCAAGTTTAATCTGCATTCTGCGAGACCAATATTGTGCAAAACTTCCACCGTCTAGTGTATTACTCATAATTCGTGTTTTTAATTATCTGATTTAGATAAACCTAATCCTTGTTTCTTTGCTTGTCTATTAGACCATTTTTCAAAGTCCTTGCTTGGAAGTTTTAACGCTTCCTCTGGGGACATTGCGTCTAGGTCTTTGACTCCTCCACGCTTGGTGCCACCTTTAGATGGTTCAGCACTTTTACGAGGTTCAGTTATATTGGGTTTAACTCCTCTAAAATAAACTTCAAATACAGATTTACCTTTCCAATCTTCCCACTTATCACCAAGAGCTAATTCCTTAACTTTGGTTTTATGGTCCTTCATTTCAGGATAGTCCTTAACATAAGTTTTGAACTCTTCCTCAAACATAGAGTTTTGTTGAAAAGACTTAGCTTGTTCGTCATAAGCATTTAATCTTTGTGATATTGACTCCTGACCTTTATTAACTTCAGAGAGTATCTCTGTCCCTAATTCAGTCATAGCGTCAACATTAAGATTGTACTTACTAGCAAATTTACTAATTCTATTTTTGAAATCTTGAGGTGTTTTTGCCCTTTGAACTTCGGCTTCTAATTCCGCAATCTTAGAGTCTTTAGCAGATAGAGAAGTAGATAATTCTTCTTCTTTTTTCTGCCAAGCCTTTTTCTCATCTGTGTATTTTGGAATTGGAATATAAGCAGGAGGCAAGGGTTTAGGTTCTGAAGTTTCAGGTTCCTTTGGTTTAACCTCGACCTCTTCTGGTTTAACTTCGGGTTCCTTATCGGGTTCTTCTTTTTTTATGGGTTTCCCATCTTCATTTATCCCCATATTTTCCAGTAAGTTTTCTTCTGTGTCAGGACTCTCTGGATTGTCCTGAATAGGTTTTTTTTCCATAGTTTTGTAGAGGACTACCCTCTTGTTAATTTTAATTGGTTTAACAACCAAAAATCGTTTTTAACGAGGACGAGCCTCAATTAATTTATATTTTTTTTTCACCGATTGTTGATGTGTAATTTGAAGGATATTCAGTAGGCTCTTCTACTTTAGTAATCTTCCAAGCTCTTCGTTTGTTTTTCTTAATAAATCCTTCTGCTAATTTACTAGCATCTTTTCCGTGTCGTTTTGTATCAAAAATCCTTATACTAACATTGTTACTATCAACAATTTTGTATTCTTTAAATACAACTTTCTTTTTCTTGGTTTCCTTTTTTTCAACTTTTTTCTTTGTAGGCATAATTTTATTCATTTAGTTCTTCTTTTATACGACCTTTGGTTACTTTTAATATATTAGCTTGTTCAGGAAATATTCCTATAAACCATTCATAAAGTTTCCGTCTGTAAATTAAAATCTTTCTATCTTCCATAGTTTGGTCTTCATCATCACGCAATACTGCTTTAATTTCGTCAAGTTCCTTGTTTAGTTCCTCAACGATTATTTTCATAGCATCATTCTCTGCTAACTTTGAATAAAGAGTAGATTTTCTTATCTGACGTTCCCACTCTCTTATGGTTTGTTTGTCGTCTTCATAAGCTGGATTTACAAACTTATCTTTTAGTTTTTGGATATTTTCCATATTATTCTTCTATGACTTCCATAATAACATCAAGAAGTTCCTCATATTCAAAATCTGATTTTGGAATACGATTACCTTGTTTTTTATTAATGAAGTATTCTTTTAGTGCTTTGATTAGTTTTTCTCTCATTATTTTATTATCCCCAAAATGTTTTCTTCCTTAACAAAAAAGCGTTCTATTTTTTCGCCAAGGTCATCATTGAGAATTATTCTTACTCGATGATTAAAAATTACATAATCACCTTTTTTGACTCTTTCGACATCAGAGCCAATTTCTTCTACTATGCCTTGAGTGGCGTTAATCTTATCCATAATTTGTCCAGGCATTATAATACCTCCTTTTGAAACTTGTTCTTTTGGTTTGTCTGGAACTACTAAAATATAATCTTTTAAAGGTTTAATCATTTTATTGGGCTTATTTGATTAGTTAATTCTTGACTTCTACGCATTACTCCTCCTGCTGTTCCTTCTATGTTTGGGCTTTGGACTGGTTGTTCTCTTAAATTGGGAGCTGTTGGTGTTTCTCCTCCTGCTCCACCCATTTGAGCTATTGCGTTTTGAGCTTTCCTATTCATATTCTCTAATGCGAATTGTTTTTCAGACTCCATATGTTTAAATATTCTCTGAGCAATTTCTGGTTTTAAGTCTTTGTCGGTTACATAATTCAAATGTCTTTGTAGATGAGCAGCAGTAGCACTTCTATTAGGTTTGACTTGTTTCCCGTGATACATTCTCTGGTTTTCATCTGCGGCTTCAGCGATACTTTCTTGGCTTCCCTCATTTTGAATATCCATAGCAGCTCGTATATCTGACTCTGCCCAACCAGCATTTCTTAAAACATTCTCTGTTCTCCATTTTGGACTAATGCTTTGAAGGACTCCTGGGTCTGCTAGACTTTCAGCTTTTGACCTTCTAAGGACTTCATCAGCTTGAGCATCTGCTGAACTTGAAGAAGTAGTTATATCATAATTAGGAATAGTATCTCCTTTGGTAACTTCTGACCATTCAGTCCCGTCTTCGCCTATCATCTCAACCATAAAACCTTCTGTGATGTGGTCTCTTAATCCATACTGATACCTTTCGCCTAATTCATCTTGAGCATCATTATAAGATTTGTTATACATTCCTAGTCGGTCAGCTACTTGTTGTAGTTCGCTAAAGTGAATACCTACTCGCTTCTCCTCTGACTCTCCTCTGGCACTTGCTTTAATCCCTGTATCTACTCCTAGATTATTGATAGTCCATTGAATTAACTCTAATGAGTCGCCTATATCAGGTGCTTTGAACTCGTAGATATGGTCTTGAATAGGTCTCCCTGGGCTTGTTTTGATAGCTACTAATCCATCTGGACGATATTCTAATTGCTTTGGGTCAGGAACCATTCTTGGGTCATATCCTCTTTGTCCCCAGATAGTCTTTTGACGAGCTTCAAATGCTTGATTATATGTTAAGTGGATTGCCTCACATACAGGTCGTAGGTCATCGGCTGGTGCTTTAGACCAGAAATTGAAAGCGTCTTCGTGGGTAGCCCAACTTATAAAGTGAGTCTTGTCTAAACTAAAAATATCTTTGAGTTCTTCAGCTCTTACCCAGATACCAGTCTTAGCATCAAAGAATAAGTAATAGTTCACTCCTTCGTGTTTCATTACCCATTCGGTTAAGTTGAAAAGTTGCTGTCCGACATAGTTATTGGTAGTCGTATCTAATCCGAGAGCTTGGAAACGATTATTCTTGTTCTCATACTCTTCGTGGTTTTTCCTATCTGCTTCTTCGTTTTCGTTATCTAATAGTTTTTGAACTTGTTCTTGGTTGTAAAGGTCGCTATCTAATTCGTTTTTTGTTCTAAAAATATTTATCTGTCCGTGGAATAGGTGGTCATTGAGGTCAGCCCCCCCTTGAGGTTCTGCTATAAAGTCATAATAATCTATTGGTTCTAGGTGAGAGGAGTAACCTCCATCTGAACTGGCGTAATACTTGTAAATACCTCTACCACTAAAAATAGCTAGTTTTTTAACCATTCTATCTTTACGAGTCCACTTGCCACGGGTTGAACCACTATCTACTACCCAAGCTCCTTTAATCTTACGAGCTTTCATTAGGTCTGCTTCTTCAGTTTCTTTGAAGTTAAGCATTATTGGTTCGTCAATCTTTGAATATAGAGTATCAATAAACCCACCCATAACTGGGATAGGAATATTAAACCTACCTTTTAAGGCTGGTTTTGTTTTAAGTAAATACAGGTCTTCAGCTTTTTTAATCTCGTCCATACGAGGTTTTTTAAACGCTAGCCCTGCGGCTAATTGCTTGATAGCAATACCTGTTAATTTTTCTGCTAGTTTGTTTTCAATCATTTTGGAATAATTATATTAGATTTTTTAGGCACATCTACAAACTCTACTTCAGCTCCATATTTCCCTATATAAGGTCTGAAAGTTATATTGTGCTTTGTAGTAGCTTCTTTTATGTCAGCTACATAAGCAGTTAGTCTTTCATTAAAATCCTCTTGTTTCTTTTTCTCTGTTGTTTTTAACTTTTGTCCTATTCTTTTTGTTGTTCCCATTTTTATTGCCAAAACCTTGTTTCGTGTTGAAGCTCCTTTGGTAAATGAGAATCATCACTAACAGGTCTGGGTTCTATTACGCCCTCGTATGGGCTTGAAGGCACATAAGGGGCTTGTTGATATACTTTAGAGTCCTCGGAAGGCTCTACGGCTTCTAATTGCGAAGCAAGGGCGTCCATACGGTCATCGTGTTTACCTTTAGGGAATTGGAGTAGTTCCTTCTCTAAATCCTTGTCAGAGTGTCTGTGAAAGATAACTCCTGCTCGATATAGAGGAATTAGACCTCTAATCCTAATCTCTTTAGCTGTACTGTTATTTCGTTTTAATTCATTGATTATAAAATAAACCTGTCGTTTTTTTTGTTCTTCTTGTATAAAATATGAGAGGGATTTCTGATAAGCTACTGTTTCAATCCAAACCGATGAACGATACTTCTCATAATGATAGAAGACTGCGTCTATAGTCTGGAGTGGGTCTAGGTGTCCTGCTGTTTCTTCTAAGAGATACCAGTTGGGTTTGTCAGGTTCCTTGCCTACTGTTCGGATTACAGTATTGTCAGCTGTGTCTTTTTGAGAAATAGCCATATCTACGGTAGTGGTGCAGACTAGGTTCTTAGGTAAGTCCTTTTCTTCAAAGTATCTAAACCAGTCTTTTTGAAACTCTTGGTTCTCTGAAAGGATAGGACTCTGTTGATATAAGGAACTCCAGTCATATACATCAATCTGGTTTTTAATATTGTTCAACTTATCTAGTCCAAATCTTGACTCCCAGAGAGGTTCACCTATTTTTCTAAACTCTTCATCATCTTCAGCGACTGCTGGGAAAGTAATAAGTTCCCATTCGTCCATATCAAGCCCCCCTGCCTTTCTGTCATCTTCCATCTTTTCAATCAATCGTCCTGCTAGGTCATCTAGGTGCCATCTTGTAAGAATAACGATTATAGCTCCATATCCATTCTGACGAGTATAAAAGGTTGAGTTATACCAATTCCAGACCTTATCTCTGTAGGTTTCAGAGTCAGCTTCTTCTCTGTTCTTAATCGGGTCATCAATAATTCCTATATTAAAACCCCTACCTGTAATAGACCCCCCTACCCCTGTAGCTGTGTATCCACCGTTTTTATGAGTTAACCATCTCTGTTTGCTCTTGGTATCCATTTTAAGACGTGTATCGAACAGTCCTTGGTAATTCTCATCATTCATCAAATCCCTAGCCTTACGACCGAACTCACTAGCTAATTCTGTTGAATAAGAACTTATAATAAACTCTAATTCTGGATATTTACCTAAAGCCCACGCTGGAAACTTAATAGTGGCTAACTCGCTATTATGAGTGGGGATAAAATGTTCTGTTACTGAATATAGTCCACCTTCAACTTGAATACACTTACCCTTTTCTGACTTTATCTTTTCAATATTAACTATCCCTCTTAATCTTTTAACTGCTTTAATTTTTCTACTCTTTCTTGGAATATAGCCAAAACTTTTATTATCATAGGGTGAAAATGAAACTGTATAAACATCACTTCTACCTTGTATTCCCGATGTTGATAAACTAGCTTTCTGTTTTGATAAACAAGTTCTATATCCTAAACTCTCAACCAAATAAACCACATTATCAATTAACCTCTTATTTATATTTATAAATCTAACCCTATTATCTTTACCAACACTTCCGTCTGTATCTATTAAACCCCTTAATAATTCCATTCTGCTTTTTTCTGTTGCTGTTAGATATTCAATTGGAATGTGTTTGTTTTTAAAAACATTTATTTTTTTTAATTTACCTACTACTCCTAAGAATGTTGTATTTCTTAAATCACCCCCCCATTCATTGCCTGTTTCATAACCTAAATCTTTAATCCTGTTTATATGTTCTCTATCGTTTTTATGAAAACATATTGTTCCACTATCGCTTTTACCATCTCCGAGCCAAACTCCAAGTAAATAAGGATTAATCAGTAAATTATTTTTTCCCTCTATTGGATTAGTATAATCAACCTGAAATCTACATCTATTATCTTTATAATAATCAAGGTCATTCATTTCTTGTGTTTCTAATATTCTGTATTTTTGTTGACCTCTATCATAAACCTTCCATTCGTGTTCCCTATGACAATCAATAAATATGTTACCAGAAAACCAAACTCTCATATTACAATCAGTTTCTTCTGAAATATTTAAAACTTTAACTTGTTTTCCAGTTGGAGAATAAACATAATCTCCTATCTTTAAATCTCCGTGTCTTATAAAACCACTTGGAGTTGGGACTAAGGTATTATTAACTAATTTTTTGCCATGCCTAGGTGGGAGCTGGAGGATAATACGAGCCTTCTTTCCATTCTGAACATTCTCTAAAGCCCTCATAAGAGTCTTTGCTATTAAATCGTGATGCCAGTTTACCTGATACTTTGGGTCTGTTGCTAGACAGAAGTTAATTAAATCATTTTTAACAGCTTTTTTTAATAAAATACTCTTATCTTTCATAGTTTTTTAACATATTTCTCTAAAATGGGTTTTTACGATAGCTCTATAATTAGCTTAAATGGATAAAGTGTCCATATTTCCCCTATTTGTCTTTTAATATACTAAATGGCTTATCTATCACACTCTGTTTTTAACATTTTTAATCATTATTGACATAAAACCTATTCTATGGTGTCTATTTATATTAGTTTTATTTTTTATATCTACTAAACGTAAAGGACATATACTATTAACCCCCCCTATCACTTCACAGACCAAGCTCTAACCTATCTTATACCCTTATCTAGTACTATGTATCCAGTAGTTGTTTAACTCTTGTCTGAGGGGCTTGTGTGGGCTTATAGGGTGGTTAATCACATTTAATGATATCTAGCCCTAAACTCTCATGTGTTACGCCCTTGGTGATACAGCTATGACATATACAACAGATGTTTGATACCTCTTTACCGCATCCATGACATATTCCTTGAGTTGTGATTCCTTGCTTTTCATTCTCTGTTAAGGGTTGTCCGTTAATGGTGTCCGTTATTGATTTGTCCGTTAATGATTTGTCCGTTAATGGTATTATGTCCGTTTTACGCTTATATGCTTTACGGCATGCATCGCTACAATATAGCTTTGCTCGTTTACCATCTATTTGGCTTATATCCTTGCTACACATTAAACATTTGTTTGTATTAGTCATGGTGTTATACTATTGATTCTTCCTTTTCGTCGCTTACAGGCTTGTTTTTGGGCTTATTTATTGTTTAACCCTATCTTGCTCTCTTTTAAGTATCTCATTATATTGAGTATCGCTTATATCTACTTTGTTGATGGCTGTGCTTTTACCTTTAAGTAATTGACTGTTCTTAATGAGTATATCCATTGTACTTGCTCCATCTCTAGCTGATGCCTTGTCTAGTTTATCTTGTGTAATACTATCTAAAGCCATATCTCTTTTATCTTTTAGCTTGGATAATATAGTCTTAGTTTCTCTTTTAACTCCTTCTGTGTTAAGTATTTCTGTTTGTTGTAATGCTGTTGATTTACTATATCCTGACTCTAAAAGCATATTATAAATACTCTTTGGTTTCTTTATTCCTATATTATCAGAAAGTAATTTTAAAAACTTCTGTTGTTTTGGTGTTAGCTTTTTAACCTTAGTCATAGTATTAATTATTTATTTAAATTGCTTATAAGCTATTGTGTGAGCTTGTTTTTAGCGTTATTTATCTTATTATAATCCATATTGCATATCTTACTATAGTTAGATATTTTCTTTGTTTGTTTTAGCCAAGGGTGTAATATGTAAAATAGTCTTTGGAGTCTCTTTTTGGTTGTTTTAATTGTGTTTGCCATAGTATTATTGTTTAGCTTCTAAGGGGTATTGATATTTTTGAATCCCAGCTGGCATATCCGATATATCCATTCTTTAGGTCTTCATCATTTATATTAAATTCTGTGTCTTTTATGTTTGGGCGTAAGTCTATAATCCTTTGGGCTTCAAGTGCTCTTTTTACTTTTAATGGTTTAATTCCAATATTAAGAGCTTTGATATTTAGATAGTTTAATTTAATTTGCTGACTGTCTGATATTGTTGGTCTTATGTCTTGTATTAGCATTTTAGTTTTTAATTCCTTCATTTAACTTTAACCATAGTTTAGCGACTGCTTCTAATGGAGTTTTGCCATCAGATTTAGTGTTGTTAAGGGTATCTACTCCCCAAGAGTCTTCGTGTCCCCACAAGCGAATTGGGCAATCACAAGCTTCTATGAGTTCTGAGAGGGTGGGAGGGATATATCCTTTCCCATAAGGTTTATCTAAAAACAATGCTTCTTTTATACTTTCGTCTGGTCCGAAGTTAGTTGTCTTAAATGGAAAACCTGCGTCTTTTAAATCCTTAACTAGTTTATAATTCATATTTTAGTTTTTAGTTAAATGTGGATAAGTATTTTTTATATGTCTTTTATGTTAGTTATAGAGCTATGTTTGACAAATTAATGTTTAATGTTATTATTGTTTATCTTGCTATTGACAGGTTTTGTCAGTTTGCTATAATGGAGAGTAGTTAATAGAAAGGTGGTGAATATTATGACAAAATTAATAAAAGATTTAGAAGTAGCTAAAGAAAATGTGAAGACATTATTGAACAATTCAAATGCTTTGATTGATATGCACGGATTGTCTTACTGGGCTAGTGTGGTTGAACGGTTAAGGAATGAAATTAAAGAACAATTATAATCGGCTGTTGATAGAGTGAGTTTAATAAACGGCATAAGCTCATTCTAATCAGTATCTAATTAATAGGTTCTTACTAGCTTCTCAATCTCTAATTTTCTATATTTTAAGAGATAAACTGAGTTTAAAATTGGGGAGCTTGTAAGAAAATATTAATTAAGGAGTATTATGAAAAACAAATATGGTTCTTATATTATCGGAGGGAAGAAGATACCTTTTAAGAATTGGGAGGGTAAAGATTGGAAGTCTGACAGTAATGAGATTTGGTTTTATGCCGTAGTCTTGTTATCTGTGATTGGTTATCTAGCTTTTATGATTATAGGTGGGTATTACTGGTTATAAACAAATTACCGCCTCCGATGTTTTAAAACTTTCAAAAAATAAAGTGGCATAAGCCTATGTGTATGTATTAAAGTTAAACTTCAGAAGCGGGAGTTTACTTATAAAAGCATTATCTAGGGCGGAAGTTTAATATCCCTGCAAAAACTTTTTGACCCGCCCTAGCTATTCGTGTATCTATATTTTATCTTCTTTAAAAAAAGAAGTATAGACATTTTCGGGTGGATA
>Ga0222673_1000500_pt1 | contig 17551 bp, 48 predicted proteins | sample AntAcemetagen801_FD_179845 | JGI IMG/M metagenome (GOLD analysis project Ga0222673, IMG submission 179845) | Saline water microbial communities from Ace Lake, Antarctica - #801 | ecosystem: Environmental > Aquatic > Non-marine Saline and Alkaline > Saline | place: Antarctica: Ace Lake...
GTCATTAATGTATAATACTCCTTGGTAACACAGTGTTTCTTCGCTTGCAAATTCAGCAAATTTAATATTCTTTAATTCAAATTTCATAATTTTATCCCTCCTTTCTATTATCTAAAATATTTTTGTACTTCTTTGAGCATTGCCTGATCACCTTGACTATATTGATTAAATACTTTGCCTTTAACAGTAACGACATCAGGCCATAGAATAGCTGTATATGGACCAGCATCTTTGTCATGTTTACTACGCTGCATCTCTTTATTTATAGCAGTTTCTGCTTCTATTTCCGTATTATAACTTCGGGAATGTGTCATAATATGCCCATATCGATCAAACATTTCATAATGAAATCCACTAAATTGAAAAGGGCTAACCTTTTTTATTGCCCTAATTGATTTGATTTCTGGAGTTCTGTGCTCCCCTTTCCAGCTACACTCGATACAACCTTGCTGAAGTTTTCTACCTTTTACCCATCTGTCTCCAAGATTATCTGATTCGCATACAGGACAATGTTTTAATTTCATTTACCCTCCTTTCGTTTTAACACGATCCAAATTTAAAAGACTTAAAATAACCATCTGAACTGAAAAATCCCAGCTGTTCTAATTCTTTAATATCAACATCAGAAACTTCTGACGGATTGATGTCTCAAATAGTTAATTCATCATGCTCACAATGAGTTGGCCGCTCAGGATTTTTGTATTTTAAAAGTATTTGTAGTGCTTTAATCAAATCTTCCATATCAGCCTCCTTTCATAGTACCCCTTCGTCTTTTAGTATGGTAAGAGTTTCAGCATCTTCCCCATGGTTTTCTTTTACTAATTCTACTGCAGCATCAAAGGACAAGGTAAATTGGTAGTGTGGTTTTTCCTTTTTTCTTAATTTTTCTATCTCTGCCAGTGTTTTTTCTTTAATTGTTTCTTTTGCTTCTTCAATAAAACCTTCTATAAGCTCATCGGGGGTTGCATTTATAATAATAAAATCATCGATTACTGATGACCATACAGCATACTTATCATTAGGTTGTTTTATAATTTGTCTGCCCATTCATTACCTCCTTTCTAATCACTTCTGTGTATGGTACTTTTGGTAATGACCCAGATAGAATAACATTTCCACATGTGATCAAACCAAGATCCTCATATTCAGACGCAATAAAAACCAAAACATCATATCCTGCTTTTTTTAGCACCCCCTCATGTGAATCGTAGGGGTAGTGTGTTGTATAGTCACCATCTGTTTTAATTTTATTATTTAGTGCCGTGGTGGTTTTATGCATAGGGGTCAGTTTAATTATATAGTCATCTGGATCAAAATATTTTAAAAGTATATGTGGATCTATTTCATAATCTGCGACTGCAAAATTAAGTGTAATTTTTCTGCCATTTGGAATTATGCCTTCCATTATTTGTGTTATTTGTTCTAAAGTACAGGCATTTCCTGAAAACATTGTTGCTCGTTCTACTTCATTAGTTGAATTAATACTTAATTGTAATCCTGCTTCCCCTTGTAAAAGCCTATTTTTTATTCTCATCCATGTATGAATAAAGGTTTTTAGCCAGATATTGTTTTTAGGCATCATTGTGCTAATTACAGGGTGTATTTTATACTCTGGATCAATGTGTATTTTGAGCCATCTAGTAGCGTCAAGAATATTTGGATTCCATGTTGGCTCTCCCATTCGAGCATAATGTATATTCAGTCTTTTAGTTTGTGTAACTTCTGGATGTAGTTTGATTCCTGTTAAAACTTGTTTAATTAAATCCTTGAAAGTTGTATTCTTACCAGGACCAACTTTTGGTACATCACAAAATATGCAGTTCATTGAGCACCCATATTGAGTTGAGATTGTAATTACCCATTTTTCAGTTAATGGTTTAAGATCTGTATGATTAACTTTATTGATGTCCCTTGTGAGGCCCATTGCATCGCATTTTAAATTGATTTCTTTTCCATAGTCTCCAACAGAGATCATTTCAAGATTTCCTTTATCCCCCTTTACGACTAAGATATTACCTGTAGGAACTTCAATATTTTGTAGAATTTTCATGTTTAACCACCTCCTTTCATTTTATTTTTGTAAGTGCCTTATCTTTTTCAAGTAATTCAAAGTAGTAAAGGTATTCTATTGAATAGCTCCACATTTTTTTACGTTTTAGCCAATGTTTATAAACAATATATTCTTTATCAATAATACCACGTATATGAATTGTCATATTATTTGGATTATTATCATTGAAGAATATTTTATACTTTTCTCCTTTTTTTAATCTCATCTATTCACCTCCTTTCTAAAACCTTGAGAATTTTTAGAGCTTGTCTATGAAAACAAGTTTATCTTTATTTTCCATCACTTTGATCATGTTGGCTGTGCCTTTGGAGCTATCCTTGTGAATGGCTATCAGAGCATCTCCATATTCACCCATTTCTGCATTTCGTATATATCCAGCAGAGTTTTTATATTTATCCCAATCTGCGGGAAATTTTGCCACGGGTAGGTTATGTTCCATTGCAAATCTGATGGCAAGTTGATCAACACCTCTGGCACAGCCACTCACAATCTCAGTTATCTTATCAAACCAGCCAGATTTTTCTACAGCTAATTTGACAAGAGTGTAATCAGTTATAGTTCTACTACCGGCAATTATGACTTTCATCTAAGCCACCAAATCTCTTTCATACTCAGTTAGTTGTGCGCCGTACTCAGCTTTGTATTTAAATGGCGGTGCTCCTGTTTCAAACAATAGTCTGATTGCTTCATCCCTGTCTATTGGGAGATCCGAGGCTCTGTTTGAAATTGCTTTTGTTGCTCTGCCATTTGCTTTTATGATGCCTTTGTCTTCTTCAGGATGTTCTTTTTTGCTGCAAATGGAGAGTCCTCGTATAAATTTACCCCATTTTTTCCTCAAGCATACTGTCACGATTGGTCTTTCTCTCTTGTCAGTGTAATGATAAATAATAGGTTCCATCTAAATTACCTCCTTTTTACTTTTTAAGTTCTGTTTTGTTTTTAGTTATTGTTTCTATTATATCAATTATGTCTTTCTTTAAGTTGTTTTTAACACCATTTGTGACTTCCATTGTTTTTTCTACTTTTTTCCATGTTAATTGATCTGCAATGTAAATAGCTATAAGTGTGTTTTTGTTTGGTACAGCTACTGCAATAAATAATAAAATAGTGAATATTGGTATTAGGTATTTTAAATGTCTTTTCCATACTTTTACCCAATTTGTCAATAGTTTCTTCGCGTATTCTACATCACCCTCATAGGAGAACCCCATATTTATTGATAGTATAATAGCTCCAATAACACATGCCGCCAAAGTAATACCAGAAAGAACACAAGGAACTATCATTAATGTTATAAAAGAATCAATATTAAATACTAGGTAAATAAACCACGGACTTATTATATTTTCTTCCATCTAAATTACCTCCTTTCTTTTGTTTCTAATAATTTGATATTTAATTTCCACCCCCATTTCAACTGGTTTGAACTGCATCAGTTGAATGCTATCCATTTCTGTGAATTCCGGTTCAAGTGATTCTGCCCATGAACGTATTTTTTCTGCTGCTTTGTCAATCATAGTTGTAACCATTATTGGTTTAGGTGGTACATGTGACCTGATAATTGGTATAGTCGTTTCGTATATTTCACTCATATTTTTGCCTCCACTTGTATATTCTGTACCTGCATATCCTTTTCTTGAAAATCATCAATCATACGAAACCCACTTTCCCCTTCTACTGAAAACAAACCCGCCCATGGATCGAGCCATCTGCATTTCACCCTCCTTTCTTCTGGTCCTATTATTTCAAATGTGATCTGTTCATTTTCTTTAATCTCCATTATCTTCGCCTCTTCTCGTGATTGTAATAAGTGCATCTTTCTACCTCCTTTTAATTTATATTGTTTTCCTCATACTGTTTCTTATAATTGTATAGGTCAATTCATTAATAGTTGACATATAGATATCGTACAAAGTAACTTTATCACATTGCCATATTAACCAGTTATACCACATTTCTACCTCCTTTCTAAGATCCAAATATTTCTCTACGTAAATGTTTAACTTCTTCCTCTGTCATATCTGCAGGATCACCATGATCCAAAGTTATAATTTCTGTTTCTGTAAATCCAGCAAGGTCATTAGCCAACTGTTCTGCCTCTCTTTTTGCATCGGCATCAAGCATCACAACCACTCTGTCAAAATCACTGAGAATTTTCAGCTGTTGTCTTGTAGCATATTTTCTGTATAGGCCACCAGCACCATCACCAATGTTCCACACATCAGTCAGTCCCTCTACCACTAATATTGTGTGAGTTGCACTATCGATATTGTATATGGTTTGGTTAACAGGTATTAGTACCTCTTCTATTGTTGCATTTTTATATTTATTCACACGTTTTCTTGTGATATCAGCTGCTGTCCATGCTACTATCCTATGATGGAAATAGATAGGTGCAATTAAGGTGTGCTTCCATCTTTTACTAACTGGTCCAACACACTTCAGTTTGTATTTAGTAAAAATATATTCTGGATCAAACCCCCTTGATTTAAGATATTTTCTATGCTGTTCTAGGAGTTCATTCTTAGCCTCTGAAGGTAATTGGAATTGCCCCTGAGAAGTCCTGATAGGCACGTCAGTCGTTGTCTGCAACAAAGACATATCAGAGTGTGTAAATGGCTTGAGAATTTCCTCTGCTTGTCTATAAGAACAGTCTTCAAGTTTTACAACAAGAGAAAGAAAGCCTTTATTCTTACCTGCTCCACAGATCCAACAATTCCACTGTTTGGTGTCTATTTTGATACCAAGATGGTTGTCTCCTGTATCTGAATGGTCGCCACAGAATGGACAAGAAATACCCACACTTTCCCTGCCCACATTTTTAGATCCTGGTGGGTCATAGGCTATATTTCTGGCTTGAAGGTATTCCTCTATGTCTGTGGTTTCTGTGTTGATCATACAAGTTTTTCCTTGCGGTTATCAAAAATTTGTAGGAACTTATTACCATCTGTGTGGGTATCGACACAGATCATTGTGTAACCGTCTGCACGGTAAACCCATTTATCAAGAAATCTTTGGGTATAAATTTCGTTTTCATAGTAATTACCAGCTGGGTCGATTAATAATTCGGGTGTGTCTGCAAAACGAATTATTCCTTCATCCTCATCAAGACGCCAAAAGTAATCCCTTACATCCTCCATTGGGATTACAAACCAACCCTCACAATACCCAAAATGTTTATATATTTTTTCTTATATATCAAAATAATCGTCAAGTAATTTTATAATTTACCTCCTTTCTCATCGTACTTCGTGTATTCGTTTGTGTCGTTCAATCCCCTTGACTTTGAACAATGGATCGTGTTTCTGTGCCCATTGTGCTTCGGTCATATTCTCCGGTATTGCTAATAAGCCAAATCCTTTTTTCTTTTTTGCTACTGCCCTTTGTGGGTTGTCTTTATGTGTTGGACAGGTCGGTGTTTTTGTTCCCATATTTTACCTCCTTTTATGCTATAGTTACATACTCCATTGCTGTTGGCAGTAAATGGTCGTAATCTCCCAACATCGATTTCTGAACATATTGGTTTAAGTATTCTGTATCTGCCCCTGCTGCTCGAAGTGCTCTCCGCACCTTTGCTATTATTCCATATACAGTTCCATCCTCATTGAACACATTTTGTACTATTGGTGTTGTTTGTGGTCCTCTCATTTAATTACCTCCTTTCTATTTTACCTATTTTTTAATATTTAATATACGGATACTTTTTGCCAAATATATTTTGTTTATTTCCACAATTTATGCATATATGCGGGTATTGCGCAGGGCTGGTTAGAAGACATCTGCCATCCCATTTCATTTCTTCATCACATTTGTCACAATGTAATGTTATTTGTATAGGCTGCATTTTTTGTTCTTGTAAATACGTGTTATTTGGCATCTTGGTTTACCTCCTTTTTATCTAATTGCCATTTGGTTCCTTCCTCTGCACTGAACTTTGCGAACTTGCCAAAAGGTCTTGATTTAGCACGTCTACCGCTTATGTGTGACCTATGTTTTTTGATTTTGTACCCTTGTCTTTTCAATATTACACCTCCTTTCATTTGAATTAATATTTACCCTTAGTATAACATAAAAATTGCCTGTTTTTTCACTTATTTTCATTGCAGTAAAATTATTTTTGCTTTATCATCAGGTCAGTGAAACTTGCTAATATATCAAGCATATACCCTTTACTGTTTGCTCCTAGATACCTTTTTAAAGCCCCTGAGATCGATCCAGTCTTGTTATAGTACTCCTTTAATATCATTACCCCTACATTTATATTATTATCAATGTGAAAGATCTGATCACCTTTGATATTGAGTTTTTTCAGCTTTTCAAGGTGAAACTTTTGATTGATTTGCATTAGACCTTTGCAGTTGGATTTTGATACTGCCATTGGTTTGAAGGAAGATTCTCGTTCGATCAAGCAGATGATCAACTCTGGGGGGAAGTTAAATTTCTTGGAATATTTCTCCACAGCTGTGGCGATTTCTTTGGCTGTGGAGGGTTTGATTTTAGGTTGTTTTTCTTGGATGATTTTAGCCAGATCTGGCTTTTTGATTGGTGGTATGGTAGGTTTTTCAAAGTTAAAATATGTTATTATTGGTACTTCAGAAAAGATAATTGGTGGGGGTTTGGAAGGGGTTTGTGCGTGGGTTAGTTTGTTTTGTATATAAGGCATTCCATAGAATCCAAATAGGGTTGCTCCTATGACTATTACTAATGCCATTCCATGATATTTAAAGTCTTTTTTCTTCATATATTACCTCCTTTCTGTTTTTACTGATTAGATACACTATCCAAAATAGATGGTGTATCTAAGAGTAGTTTAGTTATACAAAGTTTTCGTTGGTCTTAATGGGAGATTTTTAATAGGAATGGGTGTTTGTTCTTCCTCTTTTACATTTACTATACTGTATCCTTTTCGCTCTAAGCAATTCACCACCATCACTTTTTGATGTCTGAGATGCAGACGAGCCATTGATACTACCCATGCAACAGGAGCACGGAATTCTGATTCTGCGCAAGGCCATGCTATCCTCGCTCTTTCCAAACAATTTTGATGATCTTTCTCATAATTTAATTGTTGTTTACCTTTCATATCCACCAGCACTTTTAGATTAGCTGGATATACACACCCTGCCAATAGAACTAAACACATCCCAATAATTGTAAATACTTTTTTCATCTTTTACCTCCTTTCATTTTTTTAGTGTTAAATGTTTCTGTGTTTCTGGGTTGTTTTTCATCCAAACACCAGTTCTGCATAAGGAATCTGCAGATTCTTCTATTTCTTGAGTAAATTGACCACATGGAGTATCTTTAAACCAATCATAGTGCTGTATTTTACAAACTGCTTTATCGTTATCCCAAAGTAAATGAGGACATTTTGTACTCCCATCCAAGGTAAGAAGTGCCTCTTCTGGTAAAGAATCAATATCAAGATTTCGTTTTATGAATTCTGGTTTGATTATTGTAACTAAATAAAAACAACATCTTCCACATTGTAGACATTTCATATATTACCTCCTTTCATAAAACGTACTCCCAACACAACCAGTAGCAGGACAATTGGAGGTTTACCTGAAAACTGAACTGTGTAGGAGCACGTGGTTGTTAAGCAGTTTCCTCTTTTGCTTTGGCCTCTTCCTCAGCCTCTTCTTCGGCTTTGATCTCAGTAAGAAACTCCTTGGCATTATCAATTTCATCTTTTACCATTTCAAAGATGTCTTTTTCCTCCCATTCTCTAATCGCTAAAAAATGTGCGCATTCTGAGAGTAGTCCTATCGTAGCCATCTCCACATCATACTCAGGATGATCTTTTAAAACGTCCCACATATTTTCAAAAACTTTGTGGCCATGGTCGAAGGATCTTTCTATTATAGCATCCTCACATTCTTTACAAATATCAGACAACTCACCTTGTTTTTCCTTTTCCATTTCAATTCCTCCTTTTCTGTTAAAAGGTTAATGGTTTGGCTCTCATCCCATCATTTAGCTTGAGAATTTTTAAGTATAGTCTAAATCCATCCCATATCTGAAAACAGGCTAAGCTGATCCCCAGTATGTAAAATCAAGTGACGATTTCCAAGATCGAGGAAACTAATAATAATTGCTTGGTCTTTATCTTTTGTGCGTCTTAGAACCCTTCCAATTTTCTGGAGTAATTGTGTCTCGCTACGGCCACCACCTGCAAGTATCAGGCAATTCAATGTTTTGATGTTAAGTCCCTCGCTCCACGAAATTGTGGAGATACCCGCTTTGATTTCTTTTTTTATTAGTTTCTTTTTAATTTCTTCTCTATCATCTTGTGGCATACTCCCCTGTATAAACGGTATTTGGTATCCCAATTGTTTTTCTATTTCTTGTTGTAAAAATAACCCATGCTCTATGTGTGTGACGAATATTAGAACCGTTTGGTTTTTATCAGTGAATTCCTTTGTTAAATTGGCTATTTGTCTGTGTCTTGCTGTGTTCTCTGTAATTCCTACTGTGTACGCCCCCCTTTCTAACCGTTCCCCATTAACCAATTTTCCCTCAACTCTTATCTTTTCATATTTATCTTGATAATTCCAGATGGTTGTCAGTTCTTGTGGGTACTCTGCTTTGATCAAACGTAGACGTGGCTCCGCCAAAATTTTTAGATCTGTTGCTTCTTGCATGGTTAGCCTTCCTATAATTGGCCCAATTAGCCCTTCGTAGACAAGTTGTGCCTCTTTTCTTTTTAGTGGAGTCGCGGAAAATCCAAGACGGATAGGTGCCAACATATTTCCAAGAACTTTGCTATACATAGAATCCTGTTTGGACACCCTATGCATCTCATCGACAATAGCACAGTCAAAATAGTCTATATAATCTTCTTTTGGCAATTTGGAAAAAGATTGAATGGTGGATACTACAATACGTTTTGATGGTTTCTTTATCTTTTCACCTCCACCGAATAGTTCAACATCTTTGAAACCAAACTTTTGAAGCTCATCGACTGTTTGGCGTGTTATCGTGGTAGTATGTGATAGAATTAAAATTTTCAGTTTTGGGTAACAGGATATAATTCCGAGGAAAATCAAGGTCTTACCAACACCCGTTGGAGCAACAATAATTCCTCTTTGTTTTTTACAAGCCACATCTATCAGTTTTAGCTGATCTTCTCTAAATTCCTTGAACCCTGGACCTTTGAGAAATGGCTCTGCTTGTACTGGTATCTTTATCTCCTCACCAACTATTTCAACAGGAATACCCTGGTCCTCACACCATTTGGTGACCCGTGGTAGTAGCCCTGTATAGAAACACCAATGTGTTTTTCCCTTGAATGAGAAGACGTGCTTCTGATAGGTGTGCTTTGTCTTTTTATGGGGACCTTGCTTCCAGTACATCGCCTCGAACGAAAGACAGGGTACTAATTGTACCCCGTCTTTTTTTAATACCTGGCATTCGATCCCATCTAATATTTTAATCTGCATTTAATTCCTCGTCTATTTCATCTATACGTTTTTGTAGTTCTTGGCGTTCATTAAGTAAAGGGGCGTTTTCGTATGGAGAGTTATAAGGAGTTAGATCTTCAAACCCACACCCATTGAGAATTTCAACAAACTGTCCTTGGGTTATATTTTGATTATCAACTTCAGCTAATTTCTGAAGTAGATCTTGAAATGACGCCAAAACTTCCCATGCATCATCGTACACTTTTAATCTTGGCACTTCCTTGCCCCCAAGTTCTTCCCACTCCATAGCCATTTCACCATATATCCCATCCCCCTCACCATACATTCCAAACATAATATGTTGATCGTTTATAGATTTGGCATACCATGCTTTTTGTATCCAATAAAATCCCCTCTTGTTTTCTTCCATATTTTTCCCTCCTTTTTTTTATTCAATTCCACAAATAGTTATTATCCCATCCATAAAATTAAGTGCTCTATCCTTACCATCTTGTGGGTGTCCTATGTCATAAGCAAATAAACAAAGGGTGATTGGTAGTGTAATAGTAATTAGACAGAGAAATGATGCCAAGCGAGCAATCCCATTTAGCATTTTTAAGATATTCATATTCTATTTTCCCTCCTTTCTTTAATCTGCATCTGTTATTTCCTTTGTAAACCACCTGAGTTCTTGTACTGTTCGTTTAATTATTGGTAATGTCCAACCCATCTCCTCTGCCATTATATGCATATAACTATATAGTTTTTTCTTTGTTGGTTTTCCATTACCAAAGAGTACTTGGCTGAGTTCAGTTGGTGCTTGAATAATTGCACATAATACTAATTTGGCTTCCTGCGTCAAGTTATTAAATAAATTATTTGCCATGATCTTTTGTTCTTTTGTGTCTCCCTTTAACACTACATACTCACCTTTTGGTGCAACGTATTCATTTTCATTCATTCACTTACCTCCTTTATTAAAGATGTTAAAACATATCAAATAAAGAACCTTCCCAAGCTCCTGCTTCTGGTTCTCTGCCAAGTAGTTTTGTAATTTGTGTTTGGTTCCCAGCCCATGCTTTTGCCACTTTTTGATGTCGCCCAGAATCAGATTCAGTACAACTCATTTGTGCACATTCAAACGGTTTTACTTGATGGATATCACACAGACCATCATTGAAGAACACACACCGGCCTTTTGGATTTCCTGGATATTCAGAGCCAGCCTTTTTTCCTACAAGTGCTGGAGCAAGAATGAATGTTGTTTCCATTTCATCATCACCTTCCCACCAATCAACACCAAGATATGTATTAAAGAACTTAGGGAGTGTCATTTTTAAATACTCAGCGGCTTTCTCTGCTTCTTTGGGTAGGAACCATCCTGGCTTATGTTTACAAGCTTGCTTGCAGATATCACAAGTGCATTCAACTTTTTCGTTCATTCACTTACCTCCTTTCTATACTGATAATATCTATCCTTTTAATAAAAATCTTCTCTGGCCTGCCTAGTTTTTCAAATTCATCCTTTTCAAGGTAATACTCTTCCCCCATGCTATGATATTTTACCCCTTCCAGTTTTTCAATGTTTTCTTGCGTCCAATCGTCTCTATGTACCATATATTTACCATCAAAAAGATATACAGCTTGAAATTCTGGAAGAATGCTTGTTTTTTCTATGAATTGTTTTTTATTCATATTTTACTTACCTCCTTTCTTTAGATGGTCTTTCAAGTCTTTTACCACAAAATAGAAGACATCCGATTTTACTTTACCCGGCCAAGTCTGCAAAACTTCTACGTCATTTTTGTGTTCTAATAACTCATCTACCGTATTGACCTTAGTAATTGTGTCTCCGTCAGTAACGAGAAATGGTGTTGATTGTCTATCTTTTGTTGGTATTGATAAAACAAACTGGTTAAAAAACGGTGTAATATCTTTTCTGAAACCTTCTTTATTTATTTTTGTCATTTTATTTTCCTCCTTTCTTTATTTTGTGGTTTAAGATATTATTGATTGCCCATATGATACGGATTACAAAATTAATAGGTTTGTGTAATGTAAGCTTAAATTTTCCTTTCCGTATGTTGTAAATTACCCAATCAATAATCTGATACCCAAATACACCCACAGTGAATGGTATTATTTTGAGAGGTACGCCTGTTAAAAAGATAACAACTATACAAATAAAGGTAAGCGATATTCCTATAATCATTCTATTCATAAATGGTATTTCAAACATTTTATTTACCTCCTTTTTTATCTTCATACTGGGTGAATTCTATACAATAATCCGCTACAAAGTCAAGCACATAAGGCACACTGTGTATTATAGCAGTATCCTCTAACACGTTTCGCATTGTAATGAATACATGACAAAACCCTTGATTCTTACAATGCAGACAAGTTTTATCTGTCATTCTACACCTCCTTTCTGTTAGTATAGCACATTTTTAAAATGTTTTTTCATTTATTTTCATTTTGCTTGAGAATTATTAATGTTTGTTAATCCCATAGTGGTGAAGCCACCTCCTCACCCTGCTCCACCACTTTATCTATTATGGTTTGGTTAGTAGTATCCTTTACATTCCAACTCTCCAGATGGATTACTCTGGTCATTTTACCATTTGAAATATAAAGTAGATTATTTTGTTCTAACAAGTATTTCATGGTTTATTTCTATCCCTCCTTTCTGGTTTTGATTATAGCCCACTGATTGCAAAATGATATCTTCCACTATCGTTCCTGTCAAATCCTTCTAAGTAACCCTCTTTAACCTTGGATAGAACTTCTTCCAAAGCAACTTCTAAATCATTATCGTGATGCCCTTCAATCTCAACGTTAAGCGTTAAGATCCCCTCACTATTAAGTAATTCCATGTCTATCCCTCCTTTCCGTTAGTTATCCGTGTGTAATACTCTTCGTGGTTTAGGTTTATATTTGCCCCCGTATCAACTTTGATAGCTTTCTGTTCTGACATTGGCCCCATCCGCTCCACAATTTCATCATTTTCAAAGCGTACAATTTTAACATAATATTCCATATTTATACCTCCTTTCTGGTTTTAGATGGTTAGTCTGCAAGATTCCCGTCAGAATCAAAGTTGCAATTTTTGGCTAATTGGTCAATGAGTAGTGAAAGTTTCATCTGGTTTTAGCATTTGAATTGAAAAATCTCCATTATCTTTGATTACAATTCTACTATTTCCAGGAATTAATATTTTATGTCCTCCGAATATTATTATTGCAATATGTAAATCGTCTGAATCAATAAAAATATCATTTGCGTAGTATTCTTCCCTACCAGCATCTGTTATTTCAAGTACCATCCAATTAGGTATAGATACTACCTCTTTCCATGTTTTGTATACCACTTGTTCTTTTTCCATATTTTACCTCCTTTCATTTAGCTTGAGAATTTTCTGGGTTTGTTATATACCTTGTTGGCGTAAACTATCGCCCATAGATCTACTTTACAGTCTTGGTTATAAAGTTGTTTTGTTGCTTGGACTGATCCAAGCTCCTTCACTTTTGCCTTGATAAATTCTTTCTGGTCTTGTTCTAATGCCATATTAGTCCTCCAATGTTTTTTTCCACTCTTTATAGTTTAGCTCCAAACGACCCCCAAAAGTTCTGATAAATTCATGGAGTGGTTTTTCTTCTATAATAGGACATTTTTGCAGCTCTTCTAAATCCATAGCAAGTGTTGCAAAGGGCAGCATATCGAAGGATTGTTGATCACCATCCTTCTCATATGTACCATAAAATTGTAGGGTGAGAAAGTCATCGTTTGTTATTGGGTAGTCTGGACCAACACCTTCTATATTTACAGCAAATACTCCCTTCTTGGTTGTCACAAGCCCCCATTTTTCTGTTGTTACGCTGGTTATACTCTTATGTTTTTTAGCTCGGAATACTTTAGCATCTTCAAGCATTTTTGTTAAATCCAACACAGCAACCTTGATTATACATTTTTCTCTTTCCATGTTTTTTACCTCCTTTCTACCATTCGTATGTTGGTAAGTTGTCATAGATTGGACCATCTCGATCTACCCGTAAATACTGGCATCTTTGTTCTCTGGTGATTTCCAATAATTTCATGAATGCCTGACTGTACACTCTGGCTATATCTTTTTCACGGTTTGGGTCTTCAGTTTCTGGAACCCATATACTGTGCCCAAACTCATTATAACAGGACACTATCAAATCAACGGATAGGTTGGAATTAGCATCATCACCTAATTGATCACTGTCCATGCTTGTAATATGTGCTGTTGATACAACTAATGTTTTTTGTATTTCATATTTCATATTTTCTACCTCCTTTCTAATTATGGTTATAGGCCACGTTATAACCAGCCCAATCTGGATGTTTACATTTGAATTCCCTTTCCCTGCCATCATAACTTGCGAAATGTTCTTCTGGTGCATCGAGGTGTAAATCAAGCCATTCATCTAATGAGCTGACTGCTATGCTCCCTGGTCCTGCGGAATTTCCAAATCCCCACTGAATTAAAGTTTCCTCCCCCACCATACAAGTGAATTCTTGTGGGTCATTATTTGCCATGTCTTCCCAATACTCTCTGGCTTTTTCACCTGCTTCTTCTGTTGATTCAGCAAGGTAAAATTCCTCACCATCCTCTGTCTCAATCATGGGCAGAGATCCATAGTCATGTGTTTTTTCAGGATCAAACACCACCCTATTTCCATCAATGTATGCTACTATCATGGTTTACCTCCTTTCCATTAAAAATAATGCTTGACAAGCAGATTTATATTATGTTATGGTACTCCAAATGAAAAAATCCTTTAAATATCGGTTATTTGTTAATAAAACCCAAGAAGCTAAGTAAAACCTTGAGAAAAAAGCTGGTTTGTTTACATGAAAAAGTTAGAAACCAGCGTAAAGATTTCCAACATAAACTTAGCAAACAGATAGTAGGTGAATATGGTTATATATTTATTGAAAATCTTAAACCAAGAAATATGGTAAAAGGCAATTTTAAAGTCTTGAATAAATACATAAACGATGCAGCATGGTCACAATTCTTTGGTTTTCTTTCATACAAAGCTGAAAACGCTGGTAGAAAGTTAATCAAAGTCAATCCAAAGAATACTACTCAAATGTGCTCTCAGTGTGGAACAATTGTGCCAAAGGATCTGAGTATCAGAACCCACAGTTGCCCAGACTGTGGGTTGGAGATAGACCGAGACCATAACGCCGCTTTAAATATTTTAGCGCTTGGGCGGAGCGTTTTGCTTGGCAAAGAAGCTGTCAACTTAGGTTGATGGAGCCGTCACTAAATACCACCGTGTAACGGTCAACAGTTTCACCACCGTTGTCATATATACGGATATTTTTGGGAACACCATTTGGCATAAATCGTTCTTCTCTGGTCATTTTGGTTTCACCTCCTTTTCCTTGAGAATTTTTATGGCATGTAACTTGGCATTGTAGTTCCTAATCCTTGGCCATATCCGTCAACCAAAGTTGTTAAAATTTCTGTAATTTCTTGGAACTTTTCACTTGGATATCTTTCAATATCTAACATTTCATCTTTTCGTGTAAATATTACCAATGACCCATTACCAGATATAAATCGTAAATTCCGTTTTTTACAGAATGGTTCCACAAATTCCTTAAAGTAGTGGTCTGCAATGTTTTGGACTTTATCTCCATAAATACCCCATGCTTCTTCAAGTTCTTTTTCCAACTGTTTCATCTTTTTCACCTCCTTTCTCTCTTTAATAATATTAACATATTTTTTGCTTGTTTTTTGACTTATTTTTAATTCTATAGATTATTTTTTATGCCCTTTAAAAGCCCTAAAAAGCATCACAGGGCATTTAAAATAAAAAGCCTTGTCAGGGTATGCGTTTTTTCTTAAAGTTGATTGTCGTCGATTTCAGAGCTTTTGTGTGGTCTGTTCATCTATATCCAGAACCGTTGAGAATTTCTGGATATAGTCAATAGACCAAAAGTTAAACCTCAACTCCATCTTCATCCACCATCACAACCTCATAATGATTTTCTGGCTGCATGGCAGTACAATGATTATATTCACTTTGAGCAGCTCCCAAAGTTTCATGTATTTCTACATCTTCCATCTCTTCTAAGGGTATTTCTATCCAACATTTTATAGCGTATGGCATTTGATTTACCTCCTTTCTACTGAGATTCCTCTGGTATGTAAGTATTTTACCATCTTTTCTACATCTTTCTTAATTTGTTTTGGTTTTTCCCTGCAACAAGCACAGTTATCAAAACTGCCACAAGCATGGTAATATTTGCATTTAAAATACAGCATGTTGGTCCTCCTTTTTCCAAGAATTTTAGAAACATTCCACCCTTGAGAATTTTAGGGTGCTGTAGTTAGTTGGATCGTTGACGGTTTATGGCCCTTGCTTTGGCTGTCCTTTTGTTGGTCACTTTTCTGGTCTTGCGGTATTCTTTGGTACCTCTACCATTTTCATCCAACTTAAGCATTTGGCTTTACCTCCTTTTTTCAAGATACTTTTTGAGATCATCCCAACGTTCATCACTATACACTCTATCCACATCCACTTTTCCTTCGTTCCAAGAGATGGCGGTAAGACTAAATTCATCTCTCCACTCAGCTCCACAATCTTCACACTCAACATCTCTCCAAGCTATTGTAACATCGGAGTCCATAAGATGTGAAGTTAGATTCTCACCACCACACCAAGGGCAAAAAACATCTGCCTGCAAATATTCATCCACCTTTTTCTTTGTTGGTGCTTCCATAATTTATCTCCCCCCATTAGCCCGTTTCTTGGGCAGCTGAGTCTGAAAATGATACATCATTCCAGACATTTGTTTCATGTCCCTGGCCAACCTACGATTCCTCATGGTTAAATTTTGCTTCCTTCTCTCATTTTTTGTTGGATAATCGTTCTTATTCATTTTGGTTCTCCTTTTTATTGGTTATAAATCGTTTCATTTTTGGTTTTCCTTCAATTACCATATATCTATACTTTGCACGAAAACCAACCACTGAGAATTTTTGTGGTTAGTGTACAACTTTCGGCCAATACTTCTTTGGGAATAGAATCGTTTTAAATTCATAGTTCCTGCCATACGCTAAGTGGTATTCATTCAAGAGATATCTTTTCTCATGGATGTCTACCGCGTAATCACAATGCTCCCATCCTTCTCCATACGTCCTGCATAAGAGCTGGTATTTCTGTCCATACACAGGTTCATACGATTTTGGTTGTGTCATTTTTGGTCCTCCTTTTAATAAATATGTTCTGCCATAAGTTTGATGATCGTGTATGGGGCCAGGTTGGTATTTCCAATAACCTCTTCCACATTCCAATTGTTTTGGAGAAACATTTCTCCAACTTTGTCAGCCCCTTCAAATACTTCCAGGCCAACATACCCCAATCCAAAATGTCTGGTTAGAATATACGTTTCTTTTCCATCTCTATATACGTCAATTTCATCATCATACCCAGCTCCAATCTTGTGGGTATGTGTTCCAGATTTATCTCTGAATGTGAGTTCAAGTGATGGATTGAAACGACCAGCTTTTATCATATCATCTATTGATTCTTTGTGAATATCGTGCCAAACTTTTCTCATGGTCTTTCTCCTTTTTAGTGATCATTGCATCCACATCTTACCAAATTCCATTCTACATTAGTTACACCAGCTTCTTTAATTTCTTCTTCATCAGTTAATAACCAAATTTGGTTAGTATCAGAATCAACCTGTCCATCACCATAGCGATTTCCTGGTTTTCTGACAACAAGGTTTCCACATACAAGACACTGCCCAAAAATCCTTGCCATATTTTTTCCACCTCCTTTTTCTTGGTTAGAATGTTGAGAATCCCAACTACTTGTCAAGATCCCAAATGAATATAACTGCGCATACCAACAATCCCAAAATACACGCAGTACAAATACATCCCAAAATTATTGCCAACATAACTTTTCTCCTTTTGGTTATATGGTTAGTAAAAATAGACTAAAGAAGAACCAAGTAGTTGGAACCTCTTGAGAATCTCCAACCCCTGTTGTTGGGGTTGGAGTATGATGGTTATATCAGATCATCA
>Ga0222673_1000504_pt1 | contig 17340 bp, 20 predicted proteins | sample AntAcemetagen801_FD_179845 | JGI IMG/M metagenome (GOLD analysis project Ga0222673, IMG submission 179845) | Saline water microbial communities from Ace Lake, Antarctica - #801 | ecosystem: Environmental > Aquatic > Non-marine Saline and Alkaline > Saline | place: Antarctica: Ace Lake...
CGCTACAGTAAGAGTATTTTGACACGAAATAAGAAGTAATACACCCCTTTTTTCCGTCAGCAGTAATAAACGTTTCGTGATGATTTGGGATGGGAGGGAGCGTAGCTATGAAATTAGCTAACTCCCTGGCAAGTTTATTTATCTCGCTTGTCGGTTGTTTCGGTTGTGTTCGGAGTTTTCGGGCTTGTTTTCTTTTTTTTCTTCCCATGATTCCTCCTAGTTAAGAGGGAGCAACATTGTTACTCCCTTTTTGATTCAGGCATAGTTAGACTCCAGTTATACCTTCCAGTTTCAACAGTTCCTTTTCAAGTCCAGCTTCAACATCAGGCGGAAATTTAAAGACAATATAGTGCATATCCTTCGCCAAAACATAGGCTCGAATCTTATATTTGTCATTCAAATACCAGAAAGAGATAACCATTGGAATTCCATTCAGCTTCTTAACAACGACAACAATGAACTTAGGGTGCTGGTTGTCAACGTGTTTCAGAATAACTGTTTTAACGCCCTGGTTTTCATCAAAAGAAAATACAACGTAATTCCTGTCGATGTAAGCTGGGGTTACATGGTCATTAAACTCACAAGCATTAGCGTGATAACCGCTAATGAGGATTGCCAATACTAATGTTGCTAAAATCACATATACTCTTCGCATAATATTAACCTCCATACATAAATTAGGTTACATTTCTCGCACATCACAATGATGTGTTTCTTGTTCAGGACTACCATATGATAGCCCGTATCGGCACACCTGGGGCAAACTGAGTAGAGATAAAATACCTTGTCCATTGTTAGCCCTCCTTTATTATTTTCAACTCCCTCATCAACCGATTAAAACACGAATAACAATACTTGTCGCCTTCCCAGGGTATTTGAGCGGGATTTTTTTTACATCCGCACATCCCTGAAACCAACTTTTTTCTCCGTCTTCTTCTGTCCTCCTTGCTGGTATTATAGGTCATTTTGCACCTCCTCTTTATTTTTTAAAGAACTGTTTATAAAAAAAGCCCGCCGCTAAAAGCGTTAGGCACTATCTAAATTACTTTGTGTTTGTTTCATAACGGGTTTTATACGTTATATTATTACTATGGACTATTCAGTCAAAAAGTCAATACTTCGCTACCTCTATTTGTTTTTCAATTTCGTTGACTTGCTCCTGTAAATTTGCAGAAATGTATAAAATCAGCGGAATAACTGCTCCTGTAACAACAATTCCAGCAGAGATAAATGAGTATCTCCACTTGGTGTTTCGCATAACTTTCCCATTAGTTATTTCTTGATGACAGATTATTTCATTGTGGTCTTCCTTGTTCTGTTTTATGAGAGTGTCGAGTCGCTCTACTACTACTTCGTTCTTCATTTTAATTGTTATTGATTATAGAAGCTACTTGTATTTTTACTATGTGGTTTTTAATTCCTTCCATTTTAGTTGTTAGTTGTTAAATGAAAACCTTGGGGTTAAATTTGTTGTATATCATCTAGTTATTTGTTGGTTAAGCTGCTTCGTAAGTTCCAGTTAAAATCATTTCATCATTAGTAGTCCAAGTCATTGGTACTGTAGCTGTGATTGCTCCACCTGTACCAGTTGCGTAAGTGCCTGCTGTATTTATTCCACTTATTACTGCCGTACTAGTAGTCGCCCATCTTACCATACCTAAATAAGATGATGTTCCATAATCTAATAATGAGCCAATGCCTATTTGAGTTGCGTTAGTTCCATAATCTATTGAAGTTACTGGAAGAGTAAAGCTCGGCAATGTTCCAACGGCTGAGTCAGCCGCTAGAAGAATTCTTAATCTATAGTGAACAGTTTTTCCAATTTGAATATATTTTGCAGTTATTGTTGCTGAACCTTTTGTAAAGTTAGCGAAAGTTGGCGTCCAACTTCCCCAAGCTTCTCCGACTTCTCCATCTACATAAGTCTTAACTGCTTTCTCTGTTGGAATCTCTGTATCTGAATCTCCTGCTAAAGTTCCGTCTGTTGAAATAGCAGACCCAGAAACACCAGTATTTAAAACTGGACTAGTCAAAGTCTTATTAGTCAAAGTCTGTGTGTCTGTAGTGCCGACAATGTCACCAGTTGCTCCGTGAGTTGTTGTATCGCTTTCGTGAGTTGATAAGTCAGCTGGAGTTCCTGCAAGCCCAGCAATAGAAATCTCGTCACTTCCTCCGTCCTCGTGTGAGGCTTTGTGGGCTGTTGGAGCGTCTCCGTCATAAGTTATATTGCCGTCTGTTACTGCGGTGTCGAATTGTGCTTTAGTTCCTGTGATTCCGACTATTGAGGTTTGGTCGCCAGGGTAAGAAACTTTGTTATTAAATGTGTCCCAATCGGTATCCGATAAAGCTCCAGTGGTGTCTGTATCTGCTAGTGCTAGGCTCAAAGCCTGCGTTGAGAGTGAAAGTCCGTTAGCTGTCCCTATTGTTACGTCTGTTGAGTTATCTGTTCCTGCTTGGTCTACATCTAAAGTAGTTCTAGCGTTAACGGCTGCGGCATCGTCTACCAAAGTTTTCCCAAAGGCTGAGATAGTAGTTGAGGCTGGCAAAACTAAAGTCTTTATATCAGCATCGACTTCTGAATCCATTAAAGCACCTGCGGCTGTTACATTTGCAGTATCAGTTACATCAGCTCCGTCTTCAACATTTAAGTCTGAACGAACCTCTGTGTAAGACCTGCCCTCTATAGTGTCTGCATCGGTGAATCTAGCAAAATCATTAGCAACTGGTGTCCCTGAAGTGTCCACCCCACCTGCTGAAGCTGCCCAAGATATATCGGTACCGTCTGAAGTAAGAACTTGTCCAACTGTTCCAGACCCTAATCTTGTTGTAGTTCCTGCTGCATTTTTGTGTATAATATCTCCTCTTGTAGTCATTGGGTCTGAGAAACCAGCGCCAGAAATAGCAGCACGAACCGCCTTTTCAGTAGGTACTTGGGTATCAACTCCAGGTGTTCCAAGAGTAGTGGTAGTTTTTACAACCTTGTCTAGTTTTCCAGTTATGGGATTCAGTTTTAGGCTCATTATGTTTTTGTTATACTGCTTATTTCATTCGCTGCGTTATAGGCTAAAGTCAGAGTTGCCACAATAGTACCGCCACTTCCTCCGCTGCGATATATTACTGTCTCAATTTCTCCTGCTCCTGAACCAGCTGCAACGTAAGTCAAAGCTATGTAGTCGTATTCTGGTATCTCAAAACCAACCAACTTTTGAAGTTCAGTAATTATATCGTCTTGTTTGGCTTCTGTGCCTAATCCGCTAACTGTTTGTAATCCTTGATTTATGTCCATTTTATTTAATATACTTATTATACAAATCACTATTGTCTGTTGTTTCAGTCTCGTCCTCCTTAGCGTCATCAAACCCAAAGTCTTCAAATACTTCTGTCTTTTTGTCGCTTCTAATTTTTTTAATTACTTTTTCTCTTTCCTCATTAGTTTCCTTTTGGAAGTCTTCGTTCTCAAGTAGTTTTGAAATAGCTTCATTCACTCTCTTGCTGTATTCTTTAGAAGCTTCTTCAACCTTCTTTTTCCCAAATTCCTTGGTAATAGCGTTCATTTCTACTGTATCTTTATTTTCCCATTTAGCTTCGTAACTGTAAGTATTTGAGCCGATACCTGCTATATCTGAAAACACTCCTAAAATTGAGGCTGTGGTAGCTTCGTCTTTTAATTCAAAAGAATTTTGAATACTTATAGGCAAACTGTCAAACGCCGTAGTCCCTAATGTTGGTTTTTTACGATCAAAGTTTCTACCCTTAGCAAAGTCAATAACAAAGCCGGCTGGAGGGGTAGTCTTATTAACTAAAAAGTCCATACCAACATCAAACACTGTTTTTGACATATATTCACCAGTATTTAATTTTGTAATTATCCCTGTTGAAGTGTTCTTATACGCTGGTTTCCCTGCTAATCCCATAGCACTTCTCGCTATCAAGGTAACTATTTGTGTCATTCCTCTCGTAAAAGGGATTCTAAATCTAGTATTCCCAACTTTCATTTGAAGAAAATCAGAACTCAAAGGGTTCTTTTCTACTTTAGCACCCATCGCCTCTGCAATCGCGGCAGTTGCCGCAGTTGCAACAACAACTCTAAAGATAGTCTTCGCCGACTGTTTTCTAACAAAGTTTGTTTCAAGCCCAGCTCCGAAAGTATGACCAGTTAAAATATCCCAATCAGCTTTAAGCATTTTAGGTGCCCACAATATAGTCTGAACTAACTTGCTTGAACCTGCCTGACCTAATTTTCCACGAGCAGTGATAGCATTTACGTGTGTTCCTATGTCTTTAATAACTGTATCGCTGACTTCTTTTCCTGTTTTTTTATACAAGTCAAACAACATATCAAATAAATCTGCTCTGGCTCTGATAGCACTATTATTAAAAGCTACGTTAGAAGCTTCAAATCCTTTTCCTAGAACTGGTATTCTCTCAAGGACTTTTGTCGGTATTGCTTCCTCAGACTTTGGAAATAATTTAGCTAGTTCATAATTCCCATTAATTCCGTTTGGTTTAGACATCATCTCTGCTTTTGCCAAATAGGCTTGAAGTTTTGAACCTTTAAATACTTTTACTATATCACCAAATGATTTCTTTGCCATGTTCCACCATATTTTAGGGCTTTCTAGGAATGTTATACCTCCTTGCCTTCCCAAAAAGCTATTATCCCAACTAGCAACTGAACTTATTAAGGTATCAGAAATACTAGAAATAGTATCTGCTAGAACTTTTGCTACAGTTTTAGGTTTATTTTCTCCCCAAGCTTCTTTTACTAATCCACCATATTCTTTTATTTGTTGTTTTACTGTTAGATTGCCAGTCTTTAGATCATTTATGAACTTATCTGAAACAGCGTTATAGACAGAATACTTTATTCTATCTTCTTCTGATGACCATTTCTCAGCCTTTACATCAAAAGATTTTTTAAGTTCTTCTGTTTTTGAGGTCATTTTCCAAATTGTTTCGGCTTCTTCTTTAGTGATATTAGTTCCGATCACTTTATCAGCTAATTCGTTTAAAAATGTTTGTTCTTCTTTCGGATTAAAAATTCTTTCTTTCTGTAATAATTTAAACTCGTCTAATGATTCTTTCAACAAAGCTTTTTTAGCTGGGTCATATCTCCCAACTTGACCTATCTTGCTGATAGCGTTCTTTAATCCAGCAAGTTTGTTTTTAAGAATAAGCTTTTCTTCTATCAGCAAAACAGCGGACTTTGCTTCCTTACCTAAAAATGGTTCTAGCATTTTAATCCTAGCCTTTGAATCCGGCAATTCAATTAATTTTTGCATATTAATCTTACCAGACTTCAATGCCTGTCTAAACTTTTCAGCGTGTTCTTTTATTATACAAAATGCCATAATTTTAACAGGTTATTTCTTTAATGAAGCTGTCTAATTTTTCGAATGAAACATCTAGTTTGATTGCTTCTTTTAATTTCCTAGAGACAAACTTCTCTCTTGGTTTCATAACTTTCTCCTTCCTTGCTTTTTTAACATCTAACATTTTATTAACAGCCGAATCAGGGTTGTTCTTTTGCATAATACCCATATTACTAGCATTTTCACTTACAATGCCAGCATATTCTGAATTAGTATAGAGTCGCATCAACTCTGGATCGTTTGCTAAATCAACTGCTGTTTTTACTGCTCCAGGCTTAGCTCCTTGCGGTAAATCTTCTCCACCCCTTAAAACTCTCTTGAATCGTTCCTTATCTTTTAACAATGGAGACATTATTTTAGCCTGCTCTTTTATGGTTGTTGGTGTGTATTCAGCTATACCTTTCATATCTTTAGCTATACCTTTTTCTATTAGCCCTTCTCTTATTTTTGTAGCGTGAGGAGACGGAGATTTTACTGGTTCGGCTATCTTGCTTGTTTTGGTTGGGACTTTAGCCTCAACTTTAGGTGTTGGTTTAGGAGTTGGTTTCTCAACTTTTTTACCGCCCTCCCATAGTTGTTTAAGTTGGGATTTTTCTTCACCCTGCTTTTTAAGCCTACCAAGTTCTTTTTCGTTTGAAGCCAAAATCTTTTTAGTAAAATCTGTCTGTTCCCGTGTTTTTATCCTTTGTATTGTTTTTTCTAAATTTGTAATTTTAAAATTATTAAGTTCTGCCCCATTTTTTGGTTTAGAAAGAATAACTACATCTCCTTCATTTAAAGATTCAGTAACAATCCCTCTTTCTCTCATATCTTTTATATGGCTCTGCAATGCGGTTTCTTTAGCCTCTTTAATATTCTTAGCGTTCACGGTAAATTCAGTTCTACGCCCTGTTTCCTTCCCAACACGGACAGAAAAACTATCTTGCAATTTTGTATCAAATTTTTTAGCAACAAACTCATCAAAACTCTTATCTTCGCTTTGGGCTTTGGTTATTTCTTTTTCAATCGGTTTAACTTCTTTGGAAACCTTCTCTTCCTTCGCTACTTGAAGAACACCTTTTTTAGGTTCAACTTTAACAACCTTCTCCAACTCATCAATCTTTTTATTAACTCCAGTAATACCTTTGTCTTTAAAAATATCCTCTACCTCTTTTTCAGTAATAGCTTTTTCAGTAATAGCTTTCTTAAGTTTAGGACCTTTCTTGCCTAGCTTGGAATAAATCTTACCTAAACCGATAAGAACAGTTGAAAAGGCTGGCTGTGCTACTGCACCTATAATAGCAGTATCTTTAGATTGTTTAGCAATTCCTTTTAAGTCTTTATCTTCCTGTGCAGCTTCGCCAGCTCCTCCAAGAGCAAATTGACCAGCTCCATATACAGATTCTTTGCCAAAAAATTTGCCTATTATCTTTGCTCCTTCTTTAGTTGTTGCATATTTAACGAAGTCTTTGACAGTCATCACTCCAGCTTCTTTTAAAGCACCTTTAAAAAGAAGACCACCTCTACCACCAGTTAATATATCTGCTATTGTTCCAGCCGCTTGACCAGCAATTTGCAAGTTAGATTTTTCAGCAAACTTGTATTGTGATTTAGGCTTTGGAATATTCTTTGAAATTGATAAAAGGTTTTGTTTGGCTTCGGAAGATAGATTCTCTTCTTGCAAATATTTACTTATTTCAGATTGAGTTTTAGCATATTGCTCGGATTGTTTCCCTATTTGCTTTTTACCACCAGCCCAATAATCAGCCATTTCTGTAAAATCTTGTAATTGAGATGAAAGACCAAATGTTATATCTTCTGTAGCTTTTAAGAAGTTATCACCAAAAGGCTTAGGCTTTGATTCCTCTCTCTCTTGCGTATATTCAGGCGTTTCTCCAACTAGAACAGGCTTTGATTGCCCTCCTCCTAAAAACTTGTTTAAAGCACCAGCCCAGCCACCGTCTTTAAATGTTGGTTGGAATTTCTGCGTTTTCTCAAAGTCTTGAACAGCAGTCTCTGTTTGTTGATTAGTGAAATCAAGTTTTTGTTGAAATATGTCTTGTTTTTCTCTCTCCATACTAGAAATAGCAGTAGCATTTACCGAGTCCCAAGTTAAACCAGAAGAAGATTCTCTTCTATCGGTTTTTCCTCCAACTCTTTTATTTACTTCGTTCCAAGTTGCCATTTATATATAATTTACTAGTAACCTCTGAGGTCTACACCAAGAGCTTTATCTATAAACTCAGTAGATGCGTTTGGAAATCTATCTTTCATTCTTCCCCACGCATATCCCCAGTCTATTTTTTTGTCTTGTAATTCTTTCCTAAGCTTATCAGCTTCCGCATAGGCATCGTTTATTTCTTTATCGTCATTATCACTTTCTTTATCGCCTTCTCTTAGTCTATCTTCTTGTTGTTGCGCCAATGAACTAGTAACATCAAACTGCCTTTGACCTTCTCCAAAAGTTTGTCCGAATTGACTCTTTTGTGTTGCTGTTTCTGCTGCGGAAGTTGCAAACCCTAATTGAGCTTTCAAGACATCAGAAGCTGACTGTCTCCGAGCTTGTAGGTTAGCTAGTCTGGTTTGTAGCGGTAGAGCCTTCAAAGCAGCAGATTTCTCTAATCCTGCTGATTGACCAGTAATAAACTTCTGAGCTATCGGAGTTTGTTCTGCTTTTTGTATACCCAACTCTTTAGAAGTAATAATATTACCTAATTGAGTGTCAGTATCTTCTTCTTCTTTTGTAGGTTTTAAGGACGATGTAAAGCTACCTTGTAATGCTTTTAATTGAGAATCACTACCAGATTTAGAACCGGATTTTTTATCTCCACCAATTCTGACTCTTTCTATTCCAAGCTCCTTAGCCTCTCTTTTTGATACGTTGTATTTAGCCATAATTATTTTTTATCTTTTAATTCTTCTTTAATCTCTTCTGCTTCAGATACTACAACTAATAAATTAGCTAAAATGATAGCTTCATTACCAGTTAAAGTAGCTTTGTTTAAAAAATACAGTAGATTGTTTTTGTCTTCTTTTTTTAGTTTCATAATATCTATAAAAAATTAAGTAGTAGCTGTAACTATTCCTCCTTTAATCGTAGCTGTAGCGTTATTTCCACTATGGTCTTTGTAATTTAAGGTGTTAGTGTCTCCACCATCAGTTCCAACATAATATGCGCTACCAGTTGATACTCTAAAATCTCCTAGTGACTCTAAATAAGAACCACCATCTTCTATTCCTCTTCCAGAAGCCCAATATATTTTACTTGTTGCTGTTCGCATTTGAACATTGCCATCATCAATCATTCTCATAATTTGGAGTGTTGGTGTTGCAAAATAATGATCTTGTTGTGATTCAATATATACATCTCCAGAAACCAACGAACCCATTTTTCCAGTTTCAACACTATCATAATAAAATTTTATTAAACCTGTACTTCCTGCTTCATTTAATACAATTCGTTCTGTTGTTGCGCTACCAGTTATTATTGATCCACTCGTTACTGATAAATTTCCAGTTATTGTCAAAGCTCCTGTTATGCTTCCTCCAGTAGCTGTTATTGTTCCTGAAATTGAAGCTCCAGTAGCTATTAAGGCTCCAGCAGTAGTTACTCTAAACGGAGCTGTAGCTGGAGTAGCTGAACCAGCATAAAATGCAGGATTAGTTCCTCCAGAATCAAGAGCTACTGTTGTTGCTCCAGTACCAGACTTTAAACTTGTAGCACCGATTGTCCAGCCCCCTATAGTTCCTGATGTAGCTGTTATTGTACCTCTGAATGTTCCACTATTAGCTTCTATATCTCCACCTGAATCTAAACTCCAACCTGTAGAACCAGTAACAAAATTCCCACTCTGAGCATTACCAGATAAAACTCTAAATACTCCTCCGAATTTAGAAAGAGATTCATCTATTAAGCCTCTAGTGTCTCCTTCTGTCATATAAGAGGAAGGTAAATTCGGAATAGCTGGTTGTTTTAGTTCTTTAGTCATAGTTAGTCGTTATTTTCATCTTCTTGTATATCTAATGTAATATCTATTGGGAAAATTATTGGCAATTTAACTGTACCCGAAAATTCAAATTGTAGGTAAAAATTATTCTGAGGAGTTATGGTTGCATCTAAAATACTTTGCTGGTCAAATATAATCTTTCGTGTTCCTGCTGTGAAATTAGTAGTATTAATCGTGTCTAGCGTGTTAGTTGAAGAAGCATCATCATAAACTATCTTAACTACTAAGCTCATATTTGCTGCTAAATCTGCTCCTAACGGAATTCTAATCTTGTCAATCGTAAATCTTGAGCCAACTGTTATCATTTTTGACCTAAATATTGCGTCATAAGTTCCGCTAGTAGAATATTTATCTAAGGCGTAAGCTGAACCTGTTCCACTTCCTATCACTAATTTCTGTGTACTAGACCCTTGTTCTACATATTTTAAGGCTGTGCATAATCCAGTCGCACTTGTAGCTCTGGCTATATTATGAATTGCTTTTGGTAATTTGGCGTTTTTAGAACCGTAAGACATTACTGTTACTGCTGTTTCTGGCTCACTAAGAGTCTGTCCCCAAGCTATCCTAGAACCGATAACATCACAAGCTCCAGCTAAAGGTGGTAGTCCGTCCTCCAAAAAGGCTATCTCAGAGACGCTATCGCCTCCAATGTACTCTGATAGTCTAATACCTGCTACGGCGTTACCTGACCAAATATAGAGCCTTCCGTTGGCGTTTACTAATGAGGTGGCGATAGGATCTGGTAAGAATATAGGACCTCTGTAAAATGTTAAAGTATTTGTTGGGTCCCACAAGAATAAAGCTGATTTTCCTTGATCGAGCGAACTTGAAGATGTTTGAACAGCTAAAATAGCAACATCTAATCCCCAAGACTCAATATCTGTAATAAACCACCCGGCTGGTAAATCTAATACGTTATAATCAGAAGCGTCATCAGTATCTCCTTCCGCTGTTGTTTTCTTAGTTGAAATCTTATGTAATACCCCAGCACCAGTAACTACATCAGCAAAATAAAGGTTTCCGTCTCCGTGAGAGTGCATTGGATGATTTGGGATTAAAACACTACTAATTGTTGGGTAGGTTGTGTTTGCTGTCGCTACTTGTGAGCCTAAAGTTGCACCAGTCCAAACTGTATTTACTAAAGCAGGCGCTCCATCTAGTGGACCATATCTTGAAACATTAGTTGGTGTAGTGAAGTAAATGTAATTATTATAGTAAGCAGCTCCATTGCCTGCTCCTGATGTAGCTGTTCCGACTAAAGTTTCACTTGCTAGTGAGCTGTTATAGCTGACTATCTTTCCGTCTTCATTATAGGCGTATAGTAGAGCGTTTTTGATGTTTGTAATCAGCCATTTAGGGTAATCGCTGATATTAGCACCTGAAAACTCTTCATAAACAACTGGAACAATGCAACCAGAAGCCTTTTTGTTGCTTCCAACTGGCATATCTGGATCAATCGCTATAGAGGAAAGATAAGAGTCATCTGAGCTAAAATACTCAGTAACTGAATGACCTCCTAAAATACTACCTATTGTTACCTTGCTTTGCATTATGTTCCTACAATATAATTATTAATATTTTCAGGCTCGATTAATTCATCAGAACAAACTGGACTTAGTGATGTGCTTCCGTGTTCTGCCATCATTTCTCTTTTCATTTCTGATACTTGAGCTTTATATTCTTGTTTTTTAGTATTGTCTGGCTTAACAGAAGTAAAATAAGTAACCAAAGCCTCAAATACCGGTAATATCTGCATATCTTCTGGTAGTTCAGAAACTTGTCCTATTGTGTAAGCTCCTGTTCCAGCGGCTATTGTTATTCCTTGGTAAGGCATTTTTAAAACTAAAGCTGTGTTTGAAGTAACTGACTCTACCTCATACCATTCACCATCGCCAGTGTTAGCTGTTGATGAATCAGTTATTCTGATCCACATTCCAGCCATTTTAGCTGTCCATACTGTGCCACTTCCAACGACTGCTGTTCCTCCATTAGCGATACTTGTGATTGTCCCTGTGGTGTAATCAGCTAAGGTTAAATCTCTGAAGTTCTTGTGAAATTGAATGTAAATAGCGTCTGTAGTTGCAGAAGCAGGTATTGGGAAAAATCCTATTTCCTTGTTGAAGATATAATAAAATTCTGGAATATCTGATGTTGGAGTTCCGGACATATTTAGTAAGTCCCATTGCTCTCTTGTAGTGATTAGTTTAGGGCTGTGTTTAGTGTCTGAAATAGTTACTGTTACATTGTTTAATCTTCCAAAGTTATTAGGAAGTTCATAAAACTGTTGAGATGCAACTGTCGAAGAATACAAAGAGCCTTCTAAGAAATTAAACTTCTTGCTTATTTTCTTTTCGAAAGCGTTCATTAAAGTATCCCCGACTGTTAAATTAGCAGTCGATGAGTCATTTGATAAAGTTCCAAATAAATTCCTTCTTGATGTGTATGTAAACATTATTTTAAATTTTATAGCTATAATCCATTGATACTGAGTCTAACTCTAAATTTTCTGCCATTGAAGATTGGACTACTGGATAAACCTTTGCATCAAATACCTGACAAACTCCAATTAAATCTGAATCATCTCCTACTCTAATCAAACTTGAACCTATGCAAGTCCTATTTGGTAGAGTAGCGAATGCTACTGGTGGTGCAAATTTAGCATAATTTCCAGCTCCAACTGACTTGTAAGCAGTACCAGTAATAATCCTTCCATGAAGTGTTTTTCCGATAATCTTCTGAAAAAATTTATTAGCTGCTGGTTGACCACCAGAGCCATCATCAATATTCTCCCAAATTGGTGCTGCACAAGTAAAACAGTCAGGAAATCCAACTGGATTCAATTCGTGAGAATACCAGACATGTGTTATCGCTGCATTTGCTAAAACATAATCAGTATTAACTAAAATTGTAAGTACGCCAGTAGCAGACCCAGAAAGAGCAAAATATTTGACTGATCCATCTTGTACTATTTTTATTCTATCTCCTTTTCTATATTTGGTAGTAAGTCTTAACGGAACAGTGATGGTTGAAGCGGAAGCATACGCCCAAGTCTCACTTACTTCTTTCCATCCGTCAGATGAATCATCCACTGCTTTTTTAACATTCTCTTCTTCTATTATATTTGTTTTGTAGGCTTTATTAGAGTCTTCTCTTGCCGCCATCCATAAAACACCATCCTCTGTTGGGTCTAGGGCAATTCCTTGACCAGTATTAAAGCCATTGACAATGCTGTATATTCGTTGTTCTCGTTTGAAAGTTGTTCCATCAAATGAATATTTGTCTAAAAATTCTCCTTCAGTTCCTCCAAAATGAGCCATAGCTAATAAATATCCGTTTACCCATTCAATTCCATCATATCCAGCTTCATCATCAAAATCTACAGTTTCCAAGTTGTCAACGGACTGATAAGTCCAAGCGGAATTATATTTATATATCTTATTAGGGTTAAGGTCTGAATAACTTGTAACCCAAAAGTTACCATCTGTATCTCTAGCTACACTTGAGCATTCATGGTTCGATTGAGTCGAAATTTCACTATCAAATGATAAATCAGACGCATCTATTTTAAGAACTGCTCCTACTAGCGGTGTAGTAGGATAACTTCCAGTTCCAACGTATAAGAAACCATCATGATAACATAAATCTCCCATATGATCATAAGTTCCATCTCCGGAAATATCTCTTGAAGTTTGCAATGCTCCAGCTTTAGTATATTTATATAGATGAGTAGTGCTTGTTGTGTAGATATAAGTTCCATCGCTAGCTATTCCTTGACTGGCGTTTGCTGCAAAAGACGAAACATATTCTATTCCAAGAAGTGAATTGGCTAACCAACTATCTTTAATTGCCTTAGACGTTGCGAATTTAGCATCGTCTGTCGCTGTATTAATTTCTGCTCCTGTAGCTTTTACTGGAACTTCTGTGTCTACGTAAGCCTTAATGGATTGCTGTGTAGAAGACTGAGTATCACTATCAGAAGCCATATCATCCTCATCTAAAAGATTTATTAAATTTTGTTGTGTTATTTTTTGAGTTACCCCACCATTAACAATGGCCAACTTGTCGGTACTAGCTGGTGTTGTTAATTCATCTAAATTTGATATTGGATTTTCTGCCATATTATTTCCAAATAGTTGTTATGTCTCTTATTATTTTTCTAAATCCTGACCAATATTCTATTAGCAAAGCATCTCCGTTCTCTTGTAATAACTTGTCTCCATTTTCTTGAAGCAAATAATCGGTCTCAGCGGTTACTGTAATTTCGTCTGGTTTATCCCAACTTGTATCTACTCCGCTAGGCTTGCTCCATTTAGTCATATTGTTTCATGAACTTCTTAAATTCATCTAATCTTTTTTCTACTTCAGCTTCATTCTTGACTATTCCAGCTTCTCTTTCTGCTAATTCCTTCTTCTTATCGGCAAATTCTTTCGCTCTGTCTTCCTTGTCCTGCTCGAAATTAGCCTTTTCTTTCTCAATCTCTCTTGATTCTTCAATAAGTCCATCTAATTTTGTCTGCAACTCTTCGGCTTCTTTCTTGTTCTTCTCTACTATTTCTCCAACAGTTTCAAATTCATCCTTCAAGTCTTTTAAAGTAGATCTTGCTTCTTTAATCTCACTTGCTAAAAACTGTCTTTGTCGAATTAACTGCTCAACTGAGGCACTTTCTGAATATCTAGCCTTTTGAATAATTAAAAGCTCGTTCTTGCTTACTTCTAACTGAGAACGCACCTTATCAATAGCCTTTTTAAGGTCTGCTGGTAATTCAATCTTCTTGGCTGAGTTGTTTGTGATCATAGTTCGTAAGCTACAATTTTTAAGTCTGTACTATAAACTGATATGTCTCCGGTATAGGCTATAGGATTGTCAGAAGAGGCTGCTCCTCCTGTTCCATCACTATCTGATGTACCTCCGTGTATAATTGAGTTAAAACTCGCTGCTGAGGCTCCTGTGCCGAATTTAATAAATACTGGGGCAGTTCCCACGTTCTGAATAAACCAATATCTTCGAGATGTGTTTTCATCAAAAATAGTTCCATTGTCAGTTAATACTGAATGATCGGTATTGGCTTGACTCGATGGTGTTATTATATTTGACATAGAATTTTATTATAAAGTAAATCCTGCAATGTTTGCATCGCAAACTGAAGTTCCGTCTATTTCAACTGATACTAATGCTCCTAGTGCTGCTTTTAGTGGAGTGCTGAAGGTGTGTGAGTAGGCTAGATTACCCGCTGCTGTTGCTGCGAGTTGAACTTGCCAGATAGTAGTTTCTCCTTGCTTCACTAACAAAAGCGAACCAGCTTTATCAGAACTTGCTGAAATGTCTGTTATGTAATGAGTTTTTAGAGCTACTCCAGCATTTGAGGCTGAGGCTGCTGTTGCATGGGTGTGTGTTACAACAAAAGCGTCTCCGTGTTCTTGTTTATTCATGTTTTTTTATAAATTTATTATCTTCTTTCAATTTTTGTTCTCGTTTAGCAAGTTTCAAGCTACGTTCTTCTAATTCCCTTTCAATCTTTTCTAGTTTGTCAATCTTATCGTTGATTATTTTCTTCTTTTCGCTTGTGTCTGTCTCTGTAGCTTCAATCTTTTCTTCTATTAATGGTTTCAGTAGTTCTTCTCTATCGGCTTCTAAGTCTCTAACTTCCTTTAGAATGGCTGCCTTCTTTACTTGCATTTCTTTCATAAAGCCATAAAAAGCCTCTACTTCCTTCTTCTTTTCGGGTTCTACTGAATCTTTGTATTTCATCAACCTCAGCACTTCTGCTTCGAGTAGTTGTTTTGATCTCAGCGATTTAAAAAGGTCTTCGTTTTGAGAGGCTTTTTTATTAACTAATATAGATTTTGCGTCTAAAAGTTTCATTTTGGCTTATTTTAGTCCTTCAAATTTTGATTCCTCTTTTGAAACTTTTTCTAATGTAGGGCAATTAGCTCTATGCTTTATTGGACCCTTAGCATCACAAAACTCACAAAACCTCTTTTCTTCTTTCTTCTCAACCTTCTCCTGGTTAACTTTTTCAATCTCCATCTCTAGCTTTAAGCTAGATTCTGACGATACCTCATCTCCCGATAAGCATTTGTCGTAAAATTCCTTGTATTTCCTATCTGTCATCAACTTATTCCTTTTGTTTATTTCTCTTTGTGCTAAATGTTTAGCGAAATGATGAGCAAGATAATCTTGTACCATTTCTGATTCTCCAGCTTTAAATGTGTACTGTACGCTGTCCCATTTATGAGAGAAATCTTCCTTTGTCCAATTAGTAAATCTTTGTGCTTTATTCATTGTTTTTTGTTAGTGAGATAATTCTGACCTCAATACGCAGTGGCGAACTGCTTGATTATCGCCGAGCGTTGATAAGCTCAACGCCCAAAGCTATAAAACTTAATTAATCATTATTTTTAAACTTTAGCTTAAATTTAAACTTACACTTAGGACAACAAATAGCCTCACTGTGTTTATCTCCATGCCATTTTCTATTTGTCAATTCCAAATTCTCTATGCGATTGTCATTTTTTACTCCATTTATATGATGAACAATCTCATTCTGTTTAAGCGTCCTGTTCAATTCTTCATACATCACAAGTCTATGCTCATAAACATACCCAGTCTTGTTGCTCATTTTATTCTCTGGTCTATAAAGATGAATATATCCTTCAGACAATCTCCTCTTGGGAGTATTTTTTGTCTTTCCCTTTCTATTTCTACTCATCTTGGACCTAGTTTCTAAGCTAGCCTTCTTTCCTGTATTTATCGTACTTAAATGGTCTTTCTCTTTCTGACTTAACTTTCTTCCTAGAAGTTGGTGTTGCGGTCTGCTTTTAATCTTATAAATTCGCATATACCGCAACACTGTTGCATCTCCTCTCCCTAATTCATTTGCTATCACTCTAATAGGTTTCTTCTCTTTGAGGTACAACTTCTTTAATAAAACCTCATCAATTTTCTTTTCCATATTACTATACTAATTATTATACTTTAATAATAGTATAGCCCTATGTAATTGTCAAGGTCTAATCTATTGTTAGGAATATAGGATTATATTCGGTAGATACACCTTGAACACACGCTACACCAACTTGCAATAGAGGGGCTACTGATTCAGTTACACAACCATCAGTTGTAGTAGAAGCATCGCATCCTTCTCCGATTTCAGCAGGAGACGCATCATGTAAACAAGATACTGTTCCACGAGTTTGAATGAATCCAAAGTATTCAGCGGTTATAGCTGTTACAGCTACACCTACAGGTACTCCAGTTTCAGAAGCGGCGTGAATAACGACATCTTTGTACTGATTAGGTACTAACGTAGCTTGTGAGCTAGTAGTCAAAGCAGTTACAACTGGTTCGTCAGCGTCTAAAGTAAGAACTAAATCAGCAGCAGCGTCTGCGGCAGGATGACTCTTAATTGAATAAGTGTATCCTTGACCATTTTCATCATTGATAACTACAACACCTTCTGCAAATTCATTTACAGTAGCGGCAGTTGAACCTAAAGTTACTGTAATTGCAGTAGCTCCGGCAGTTCCTAACACGACTGCAATGTTTGCATTGTCAGTTTTATTAGCTGGACCGTCTTGTAGTTTTCCAGGAACTAATGCAGCTGCACCAGCCTGTACATATCGGTAAGCTCTTCCATCAGGAGTAACAACTTTTGCTCCAAGAGACATCTCTTGAGTAGCAGTATTAGTCCTAATTCCTCCTGGGGCTATCCCAGAATCTGTGGTAAATTTTGCCATCTTTTTTAAATTATTTGATTAATAATGTGGACTCGCACTTTCTGCTTACGAGTCCGATCTATTGTAGCAGAGACAATTTTACATCAATGTTTCCAAGTATGTGACCCAGGTATTAGCTGCGGTACAAACACTTGTAATACTCATGTGCTTACCAGTTGTAACTGCGGCTGTTCCACCAACAAGAGAGTGACCTGTAGCAGCGGTAATGGTAACAGTTTGGTCTCCATCATTGTAGTACAACCATT
>Ga0222673_1000506_pt1 | contig 17306 bp, 25 predicted proteins | sample AntAcemetagen801_FD_179845 | JGI IMG/M metagenome (GOLD analysis project Ga0222673, IMG submission 179845) | Saline water microbial communities from Ace Lake, Antarctica - #801 | ecosystem: Environmental > Aquatic > Non-marine Saline and Alkaline > Saline | place: Antarctica: Ace Lake...
CTTCCATTATCTCTAATTATAGTCTTTTAAGATACCTTGTCAAGTTTACGTTTATACCTGGGGATGATACAGTCTGATACAGTTGCCCGAATTAATTTAACAATCAGACCCCTAACGGACTCATTAACAGTCTGTGTATCATTTAATCGAGATTCTGTACCTATTCTGTAACTGTGTATCATTGCTGTACCTATTTACAATGTCGCAAACTTTACATTGTGCGACACTCTATTAATGGCTACGCCATCGGGATATTCCCCTCCTGTTCCCAAGGTCTTCTTCTTACCAGATGTCCCTAAGCGAAACGCTTGAGGTAAACTTATTTGTTATTCTTTACAATCTGTTACTCGTACCACTGTTAAAAGGGATCGAGTTAGTCCGTTTTTATTCGCAAACCATTAAGGAAAACGGCGGCCACTCGACCGGTCTGCTATCCTTTCGACCAATAAAAAACCGCCAAAAAGGCGGTAAGCTCGTATTTCTTGCTCTGATGTAGTAAAATAGATTTGGTTATCACTGACCGCATAATATCCTTTGATGGTTCATTCTGTCAAGGGGTATTTGCTTTCTCGACCATCGTTTTTATCCTTCATGTCCCTCATCTCTTTTACGTCTTAGCATCCTTCTGCTTCTTCTTCTGTGAGAGTCAAAAATGACTGATCCATTCGGATCACATTGACTGTCGAACACCCTTCTTTGTGTATCTGTTAAATCTTTTTCCCACTCGGACGGCTCAAGATAGGTCTGCTTCCAACTGTTTGGAAGTTTACCTATCACTCGACAATGTGAGCCAACCTTATAAATAAGGGGTCGAACATAAATTACTTGATCTGCTTCTTGTTCAGCTTGTCTCATGGCGGTTTCGGTAGCTTTCTCTACTTCTTCCACTTCTTCAAGACGGTCTAGCTGGCGCAGTCTATTTTCGTTTTCCATTTAAAGCCTTTCTGTAACCCTGGTTTTCCATCTCCTGCAATATCCGATAAATAACATAGTTGATTGCTGGTGCGAAGATAATTGTCAGCATTTCATTGCCAGCAACATAGGTTGCCAAAGCCCAACCCAAAACTCCAGACGATACAAGGTATCCAACTAACTTCAAATCTTTTTTAGCAACTTTAGAAACAGTAATTTTATTCATCATTTTTCTTCACCTCCTTTTTTCTCGTTAATTTCTTAATAATAAACTCTATCCAACCTATATTACTAATAGCATCCTCCTTAACCGCCTTTAGCTTGCTTTTAAGGCTTTCAATTTCCTGATGCAAGGGTATCACATCAATCGTGTTCAGTTCATTTATTCTTTTCTCAATTCTGTCTTCCTCGACTTCGAGAATCCTCGCAATATCTTTAATTCTTTTTTCAAGTCTCCCGATCTTTGGCTTGAGTTGCGAATTGACACTATCTTCGACCTGAATAAGTCGAGTAATTTGTTCAATAATGGCTGGCTCGTCTTGAGTCGAGTCAACCTTTTGAGCCAAGATTCTAATGAAATCATTATATTGCCTTCTTTCATTATCAACTCTTTCTTTCCAAACCTCGTCATTTTCTTTTAACTTCTTTTCTAATTCAACATAGTTTTCCTTTTTGACGTACTTACCATTAACAACATCAGACCAAATATCTACACATATTTTAATACTTTCTTTGTTGTTTAGGTCAATCTCTTTATAATAATCTGCCCCTTGATTACTAATCGGATGTAACCATCCTAAGACATTAGTATAATAATGATTGACCACTTTACATAAACTACCACTAGGCCAATTCTGGTCAAATGATCTAAAAGAGCCAATCGTCCCTTCAACAAAGACAGCAACATGACCATAGCCTCCTCCGGTATTCTTGCTCCATATAATAATGTCGCCTTTATCTGGTATCCCGTTCGGTGTGTTGGCAATTCTGGTAAAGCATCCTTTCAAATAACTATCCCAGATATCAGCCGCGCCTCTTACTGGTGGCGACTGAGAAAAATTCAAGACCTCTTTGCAATACTGTCGGTAGAGATCAACGCACTGATTACCAAAAGCGCCATCAAAGTCTATCCCTTTACCTGTATATTTTTTAATAAATTCGTCAAATATCATTTTCGTTCAATATCAATACCTAATTCGGTTGCTATTTGGATTTGATTCCCAATTATTAAATCTAACTTGTCTGTTGTAATTCTAACAAAGTCTATGAAAGTTGTTTTATTAGCTTGTTCTCTGGAAACCATTGCATCCACTTTATTTTTAAGACTGGTAAAAGCAACAGCACTAGATACAATAATGGCAATAATCGGCAACCAATATTTTAATTCTTGTTTAAACCCGTTTTTATTATTCATATTAAAAGATATGACCTAATATACTGCAATAATCTTGGCCGCCTTCGGAAACTGAAACACTACCTTGAGTTGTTGCCCCAGTTAATGAACAAGTCTCGATTCTGATTCGACCATTACCACCAGCACCGCCATCGCCATCGCCACTAGAAGCCCCATTTCTATAAACTGTTGTGCCTCCAACTGCGGAGATTTTATTACTACCAATTTCTGCTTCAATTGATTTGATAAAAATAGATCCACCACCACCTGACCCACCAGCACCATAACCATAGGAGACATTACCTATACCTTGACCACCGTTAGCACCCAGAGAACCACTTACTATGATTTTTCTGGCAGCTATATAAATAAATCCGCCACCAATACCACCACCACCAGAGCTACCAGCTGATTGTTCTGCTTTATTACCACCACCACCTGACCCACCAGCACCACCGAAAGCGACTGTTGTTAAGTCAGCGCTTCCAGAAACCTCTCCCCCAGCACCTCCAGCACCATTTGAATTATTACCACCACCAGTGCCACTTCCTTGACTACCCGCTACTCCATTACCGCCACCACCTGCACCATTGCCTTGATCCCAAGGTGAATTTGTTGAATAACCGCCACCACCTGCACCATTGCCGTTAGCGGACACTGATTGACTGCCAGCCGCTCCAGAACCACCTTCTCCTTGTCTGCCAACAAAATTAGTACCAGCAATACCAGCTCCACCAACAAAACCCTTGCTATTAACATTGGCATTGCCACTGATTGTTAATTCACCGTCACAAAGAAAAGCCATTATACCCCCGATATTACTATTCCACGCAGACGAAATTAATGTTCCAGAAATATCACCACCATTATATTCATTCAATTTAACTACCTGAGCCTGAGAAGCACCAGAGTCAGTATAGGTATTAACAAGTGGATAAAGTAAAGTTAAATTTGCACCGTTATCACTAATTACATAATTTACTTCAAATTCATAAGCTCCAGTTCCACGAGATTGCTGAATAAGAATTTGATCACCAAGAACAAAAGTACCACCGCAAGTTAAAGTAGTCGAACCAGCATTTCCGCTACATGATTGATTTTCACTAGTGTAAGTGCCACTAGCTGGAGCAGCCCCATCCTTACCCGAACCAAATCCTAAGAACTGCATTAATCTAAATCGTATTTACCTTTTAACAAAACAGTTAAATCCGCACCACCAACAGTAGAGCCGACTTGTTCAACTACGGCCCTAAATAAATGGTTATTGGCTGTCGCTCCGGGGACATCAATTGTCGTAGTGTTACCCGTACGATTACCAGCCGTGATTGTTGGCCTGTTTCCTTGGGTTGTGAAGATAGTTATCCAAGTCCCACCATTGTCAGTAGAGCGTTCGATATCGACTATAAGATTTGCACCAGTTGGAGCAGTATCAACTATGATATCAGCCCGTTCCCAAGTAACGTTACCAGGAAGCATAAAGTAAAATTTAGAAGGAACATTGATTATTAGAGTTCCAGAGAAGCCCCAAGCAAGGACAGCCCATCGGCCATGAGCAGAGAAATTAGACCAATTCGCATTTACCTCGGCAGATTTAATAACTGTATTGGGAGCAAAACTATTTAAGGCCATCTATTTTTCTCTTCTTTAACGCCTCTTTATATTTAAATAACTTTCTAACGCAATTATTTCTGTTTGAGTCATGACATCTGTACTTCTTCTTATTCAGTTTACCAGCTTTCGGTTGACTTCTCCAAAAGATCTTAAATCTTTCAAGTGCATATTTACATTTTTCTTCATCTAAATCTCTTAAACAATCTTTACAGAGTCCGAATTTCAAAACCTCATCATCTCCGATTGCCATCCAAGCATCAGCATATGAAGCTGTCGCTACTGCTCTGCCTCCCTTTTTTTCAAACAGCTTCACTTTGTCGCAAATAGGGCAAGTAAATTTTTTTATAGAATCTATCTCCATTAAATTAAAATTGCTATTTTAATATTCTTTTCATTGTATCAAATTTATTATGACATGGAACACACAATCTTATCCAATCTCTAATTTCTCTTTTATATTTACCAGATATATTTGCCCAATGATAAATTTTACCTTGATCTTTTAATCCACAAAGTTGACATTTCTTTTTTGAACCTAAGACTTTCTTTACCCAAATATGTAATCCTACATAACCAACAGCATCACCTTTCCAGCATGGACTACTTTCTCCTTTCGGTTTTTTTCTTCCATCTTTTTTTAGTTTGTATTTTTTACCTTTATTCCAGGGCGTATAATCTTTTTTAAATCTATGCCCATAGGTATTACCTTTCTTGAATTTACTTTTTTCAGCTATTTTTTTCTTATGTTCTTGAGAGAATCTTTTCCCTGTCTGCCTAACTCTTGCAGCACAAGAACGGCATCTAACTGAACGATAATCTTTAAGCTTTGCATCACAATCTAAACATTCTCTTAATATCATTAAAGTAATTATATACTGTTTGAGTTCGATATATCAAGAAGGAGAACTAGGGTTGTTGATTGCTTGGGTAACTTCTAAATTTCTGTTAACATCCTCAATTCTTTTCGAGATTTGAGGCAATCTGCTTGATGCTTCTACTATAACAAAATCCGGCTTATATTCAACAGATACAATTTGAAGTATATCGGCGGCGGAGGCGGTAATAGTCTGATCCCAAACATCAACATCCCAAACACCGATATCCCAAAGTGTAGTTGTTTTTACTGATTCCTTTAAGTTCTTAACTTGTAATGTCTGACCGACTTTAATTGATTCAATATCATAACCCTCATCAGTATCGGGTCCATTATTGTCAGTTATTCTAAAAATTGACCTGATTTCTGGATCTTTCTTTGAATCTATAATCCTATTTGATATTGTTTCTGCCGTTGCTATAGTAGTTACCCTCTGATCAACCTTTTTTACTTCATGTAATCCATAAGAATTTTGAGAGCCAGTATTTTCATATTTTCTGAAAAGAGCCGGATTACCACCGCCAATAAACAAAACTCTATTGACAATATCTTCAATTCTTCTGAAAGTACCCAGACCTCGGATTTCAAACCCAAGATTAAAAGTATGATCAGCAGTATCTTTTTTGGGATGAAGATGAATAGTACCACTCGCTTCTATTCTAAAATACCAACCAATTGGACATAACTCAATAATTTTGTCAAAACATTCCTGAATGGTATTTGTGTTAAAGGTATAACTAACAGTTGTATTTGTTAAATCTATTGAATCATCATCATAATTTAAGGTGCCGCCAATAGCCCGATATTTATCAATGACATCCTTCATGATAGCTGACGGGTCATACGAATTATATGTAATTGTAGTATTGCCAGCCGCATCCCTAAGAATCATTCTTGCCAATTCGTTATTAAATCCCCAAATAGTTACCCCAACTGATTCTTCACCAAATGATACGATGGGCTTATACCCAGAAATAAAACCCTGGAAATACAACAAACCATCTGGATTATCACGATCAATAACATAAACCTCAACTCTATTGTTCAATTTAACATCTACATCTTCACCAAAATCGTCAAACTTTCTCGCAAGCCCCACAAACAATTCTCCAGAACCGGCATTTATCAAATTTTTAAACTTAGGGAATGAAATGACTTCATCAGACCAAATCTTAACAAATAGTCCACTATCAGCATCATAAATTTTATAATAAAAAGACTTAGTAACATTATCGGTAGCGGTAATAAATGTTAAATCACCCATAAGTTGTCCCATCGGTATTTGTTAAAAAGGTTCTTGCAAAATGTTTAGTTCCTGGAGTAAGGTTCTTTAACTTTACTTCAAAGTCGCCAGTTTTATTATCTATTACAAATTTTTCATTATCAATCGTTGGATTAGCTCCGGTAGAAACAACAACTCCCATTTCAAGAATTGGTAAATTGCTAGCATAAAATAGATTGCTGGTTACGGTAGCTGTTGTTCTGGTTATTTTTCCTACTGCCGAATTAGTGAAGGAAACATCTGTCCAAGCGATTGTCAATCTTGGGTCAAAATTTGTTCCTGATTGATTTGCACTGACAAACCAAATGTAATTGTTACTAGAATCCGCACCACCATAGGGGCTGTCGATAGCATCATGTCCTTCCCTCATCCCTAATTTTGTGAAGCCTGTCTTATTTAACCAACCTATACCTGCGGAATTTAATGTCCAAGTATTATACGCGCTGCTGGTTATATTTCCGATATCAATTCGAGTTGCTCCTTCATCAGGATCATTAATAGAACCACATTTACTATAATCACCAAGAACAAGATTAGTTGGATCCGACTGTGTTGTTTGAACAACATTTACCCAATCATCACCATCGTTATCATCATTTAGTTTGCCAAATATATATAACCGGAGAAGTGCGCTAGATACAATTGCATTATCGGGTAAATCGGCTGTGTCAAATGGGAAAAACGCCCTCTGTATTCTAAAACTGGAACCAAATTTTGAAGTATTTACAAAAGGAAGCGTTCCGGTTTCAACAGCGTCACCACTGGCAGCGTCATGACAGGTATCCCAATTGGCATCGGTTTTTTGAACATCACCATCACCACCTGCATCTGAAAAAACTACTAATGTTGCCATTCGACTGTATCTACTATTATTATTTTAAGCGCTTCTTCTAGGTCTTCAATGAAATCATTTCCATCTGGAACCAAAATAGGAGGATTTTTAAATAATAGCGGGTTGTTTACTTCTATGTCTTCACCATTTTTTCTAGCTTTAACAGATACAAAAAGAAGTCCGTTCTTTTTTTTAGGACCATCAATTATAACAATCTCAACCCCATCTTTTATAAAATCCTTTAACTTAATTTTACTAAATTCTCTAACTTTAATTGAATGCCTTTCTTTAGCACTTTTTCCCTTTAGACTTTCTCCAACTTCTTTTAATTTATATTTAACTTTACCCGCTTTCATTATAAATATCTTGGATCATATCTAATCGTTAATGTCCCTCCGGGATAGCGTGAATTAGCAGTTAAAGTGAAGTCAACTGTTGTTGGTTCAATTTCTTGGAACCCACCAGAAGTATTTAGTTCACTATTTCCCTCAAGCGCAGAGAAAGCGTCAAGGTCAATAGTGACATCGTTAGAATAATCTAGGCCAAGTCCACTCCCAAACCCAGAAACAGTAATTGTTTGACCAGTTTGAATCACATACAAATCAAGCTTGCCGATTAATGTATTTCCTGTTGCTTGTCCTGCTGGGGAATAGATAAAAACTGGCCTGTTGAACAAAGTCCCAGAGATAGTAGTTGTTCCAGAAATAGTAAATATTCCGGAAGGAATATCGATAACTGCTGACTCTTCAGAACCAGTTGCGTATGGTTTACTACAAATGAACTCTACTTTGAAATCTGTTTTTGACTGATTATAATGCTCATCTGGAATTATCAAGGCTTTAACTGTCGCCGCAAAGGTTCTGTCTGCTTCAAGAATCAAATTTCCTTCTTCCTCGGTAAAGTTCTTTTTCATATTGTCGAGAAGTGTCTGAAGTTCACTTGCAGAATCGGCAATTACTGAACCCTCTAAAACAATAATCTTTTCCTTAAATTCAGTCGCAAGTAATTTTATTCCTTCACGTCTCGCTACATCACCGGAAGAGAGAGTCCGTTTAGCAAAACCCTTAAATGTGATCCGTTCTGTTATAAAGTTTGAATCATCTAGTGAAAATCCATTAAATGTAGTCGGTATGGCTATATCCTCCTTTTCTTGTCATAAATAGCGTGACATTGCATACAAAATCTAATCCAAATCTTTTTTCCATATCTAAATTGCGACTCCTTGTGTAGCTAACTCGTTATCACGCCCTAGAGCGCTCCTAACGCCGTCAATTATAGTTTCTAGTGTCTCTATACTATTCACATCACCCTCTACTGTTAGGTTTATTGTAACACCACCGCCACCGGAAGCAGGTTGATTAACGTCAGTACCGGTTCTGGGGATAACCCTTTCTCCTCCATGTAAAATAGCTGGAGTAGCTTCACCGAATCCTCCGGGAACAGTTCCACCATGTTGAAAACCTAATGCACCACCAATATTACTACCGATTTCTCTTGCTTTGCTAATAAGCCTACTGATAGCATCGATAACGCTGTTGACCGCATCCCTGATCTTGTTAAATCTTTCAACCCAACCGGCTACAAAACTATTGACTGCCGCCATTACTAAATTCAAGAAGCTTTCAATCGTTGGTAATGCAGTATTTTTAAACCAATCAACGACTGCTTTCGTCTTGTCTCTAATACCAAGCCAATTATTTTTCCACGCAATTGTAAAGAGGGCTACCAATGCCATAACTGCAAGAATTATTAAAGTAAGTGGCCCTCCAAGGATAGCTATTACTGCTCCGATTACAGGTAACACCGCACCGACAATCGTTATCAAAGCACCAATAGCACCACCAAGGGCAGAAATAAAAATACCTAAAGCAACCATAGCCACCCCAATAGCACCGAGAGCCGCCCCAAGAGTAAGCAATATTACTATGAGTTCAGGGTTCTTTTCTGCAAATTCGGCAAATTTCTCTATTAATGGTTTCAGTGCTTCAAGTACAGTAATAAGTGCTGGTAAAATTATTGCCCCAAGAGTAAGGGCGACATCTATCAAATTATTTTTAAAGATTGCAATTTGAGAAGCTACAGTTTCATATCTCTTTGCGGCTTCTTCTGTCAAAGCCGTATTTTCCATCCAAGCCGTTTCTCCTCTATCGACAGAGTTAACAAGAAGATCGTTTGCACTGGCTAATGATAAAAAGGATCTTACTAATCGCTGGTCATCCAATCCCAATTCTGCCAATATTTGCGTTGCATCTAAACCGGCATCCCCTAACCCACCAACAAAGTTAATGAATTGTTCAATTGGAGCAATATTAGTAAATTCATCTACAGTTAACCCGGCAGTTTTAGCGAAAATCTCTAAGTCCTCATTACCCTCATTAACTGCTCGCGCCATAGAAATTAAAACTTTCTGTACCGCAGTCCCACCGGCTTCAGCCTGGACACCGACAGACGACATGGCTGCCCCAATTGCAAGTACATCCTCGGTCATTAAACCAGATATTCTCCCGGCACCCGCGATTCTATTTGCAAAAGTGATAATTTCGCCTTCAGTAGTGGCAAAATTATTTCCCAAGTCAACAACAGTAGAGGCCATGTTATCAACAACATCGGTTCCCTCACCCATTATGTTAATTATCCTGGCAAAAGATGTTGCCGCTTCTTCACTTGTTAAATTAGTGGTATCTGCTATCTTAGCAATAGTTTCTGTGAATTGGGTTATATCTTCTACTCCACTTATTCCCAACTGACCGGCAATTTCAGCAATTCGATTAAGTTCATTTACGGAGGTTGGGACTGTTTTTGAAATGTCCCTAAAGTTTTGGGTTAATTGTTTAAACTCCTCATCAGAAGCATCGACTGTTTTTCTTACTCCAGCAAACGAGGATTCGAAATCGATAGCACTTTTAGTTATAAGTGCGAGGGCTGCGGTGGGAGCTATCCCTAGCGTAATTAAATTCCTTCCTAAATCTTTTACTTTCTTACCGAAACTATCGAGGACTTTAGAAGCTTCATTACGAGCAGAAATAACAATTTCTAGTTCTTTCTTAGCATCTGCCATATCTCTAATATATCATTTTTTCTTCGAAAGGTCGCTCTTGTTTTTCATCGATTCCTGTGAAAGAAAGATCGTTATCTCTTCTAAGAAAAACTGCGGTTGATTCTGATACTCTTGAAATGTCCAGCCCATCTCACGACAAATCGCAAACCGACCATATTCCAATGAGGCTACAGATGAACCCAAACGAATAATACGAATTGCGTCTTTAGTTATTTTTTTTTAGCTGCTATGGAGAGATTTGAAGCAGTGGATATTTTCCTTACCTGTTCAAAAAGAACACTACTATCCTTTATAGACAGGTTATACATAAATGTTTCAATATCCGATATCGGTTTATCTGAATCGGTGATTGATTTAACAGCAAGCCTCGCAGTAAAATCATCAGCTTCCATTATTGCCGCACCAGAAATATCCTTCGGCGCTTTTACATCCTTAATATTTATACTTGTGGATTCAAGAAGTTTCTTTTGGATAGCCCTGAAATCACCACCAGTTAGAAATTCATATAGAATAACTTTCGCATTCGATTCAGGAAGTATTAGTTCGATTGTTTTTCGTTCCATTTTATTTATTCACCGTAACATAAACGGGTCACCAAAAGCAAGTTAATACTAAGGTGACCCGTAGTTGGTCAAGTGACTAACCAACTACTCTTATTATATCAGTAATCTGAAGTCTTACCATTTCTAAAGGTAGATTCAACATATCCCGCTTGGTCTTGGTCAATTTCGGCTCTAAAGTTTGCAGTTATGGCAAAGTAGTCTTCGAGTCCAGTTTCCATATCAATATCCTCGATGACAAGTTTCTTACAAACAACCTCTACTCTTTCAGCGAATCCCGCACCAAGTCCAGCCCCATCTAAAGCAACAACCATCGAATTTTTGGTGAGATTGTAATATTTGTCCCTATCTGTAACATTTTCAAAGAAAAGTGTGTAAGTACCAGTTACTTCAAGGGGTCCATAAGTAATTGTATCTGGTTCTTGAGATCCCGACTTGTAGTTAAGAGCTAAAGAGTTGGCGATACTCATTGTAAGCTCGGTAATCTTGGTCACTGATGCAGCTTGAGCGCCACCAACAGTAGTTCCAAATCTAACATTCATGTCTTTCCAGGTGTATAGAGTGCCAGATGCAGTAGTAAGCGTTGGCGAAGTAACTGTAGATGGGAACTTGCTCATAAAGCCACTGGTGATAGTCGCAAGCCCTTCTGTATCAATGTTTATTTCCAAAGTATCAATTGCTGCATAGGAATATCGCTCGGTATCTACTCCCTTATCATCCCAAAGAGTAGCAGCAGCAGCAGCGTTTCCAGAAACAGTTGGAGTAAACAGATGATCGTGAATTGCAGGATCGGCATTCTTTTCGATCCTTGCCTCTTGACCCAAAGCAAGTTTGAAAAGATAACCAGCATTATTAGCATCCAAATACATTTGAACGGAACCCTCACCCCACTTTTTACCAGAGACAGAAGAGAAGTCTTTTACCCTAGAGGTCCGGGTAGAGATATCCATAATCGGTTCGTGGTGTCCTCGGAGTGAATTTTCAGTGAAAGGAATAAAGACAGAAGGAGAGTCTTCTGGAGTTCCCGGATCAGATTCGACCGCGAGTCCTAAAAATCCTAATCGACCTATTTTTTCTGACATCTTTAATTAATAATAGAACTATTAAGTTAACGAGTCAACTACTACGTTAGCTTCTAATAATACATCACAAACCCTAGTATCACCGGTCTCTCTTTCGATATTGTCAAAATCTCCACTTGCGGGCTTTATCCATTTAACTGTACCCGATAGAGTAGTATCGTTATCGAAGGCAGTTACCATTTCATCAATCGTTTCCCGCATTACTCTTTCTGCTTTTTCATTTCCAAAGCCCTTTTCTGTTCTTTCTTGATAAATTTTAACCGAGTAAACGATAACCCGGCTATTTCTAATAGTATCCGCAAATTCACCTTCGAAACTAGCTAATGTTACTGTAGCAAAGGGGTATTTTCCGTCAGTCGGTTTATCCGGTTCATATTCATAAACACTCTTTAGCTGAGAAAGATTATCTAATTTCGCCTTAATCGCGGCTGATACGTCAACAAATTTTGTACTCATTTAGCCATCCTTTCTACTACAACTTGAGCTACTCTAGCATATTCTTTTAACACTTTATCTTTATTTTCTCTAAAGGCAGGTTCCATATACGGATATGGTCTCGATCCTGGATGCCTTACCTGTCTTGCAAAAACCAATTGACCATTAACTTTAAAGGCGAGCATCTTTGCGCTCTTAGGTCTTATTATATGCGGTTTGGTCCCAAATTCAACATACTTCCCATATTTCTCACCAACAAAAACTACTCCTCTTGCAGCGCTAAATACCCTTCTATCGATCGATCTCCTAAGATTACCGGTCTGATTTTTAAAGCTTCCTGGCCTAATTCTCCTAGCATCATTCTTGATCTGGGTTGTAGCCTTCTTCATTGTTTGAAGAAGTAACCCAGGTAAATCATCACCTGCTTTTTGAGTATTAGCTACAAGTGAATCTAGTCCTTTTATTTGTATATTAAAGGCAGCCATCCCCTACCCTCCCCTACTACTATAGGTCACTCCCCCTAGACACGAAATGACCCCTCCCCTACCACTATTCATCGCCTTTCTAATAACCCCCAATTGTCTTTATATTCAGAATATTTGGATTTATTATCTCTTTCAGTAGGAACGGCTACTGTTGATACTTTCCCCAATACTTCCGATGGAATTATATAAAATATATTTTCCCTAGGTACACAGGCTATCAGAAAATCAAATTCTTTTGCCAAATCCGATTTATACTTTTTATTGACATGTCCATGACGTATATTTTTATGTATGGTAAACGCATAAAACTTGACCCCTTTACGATATTCCACTTCGCTATCTGTAGATTTTACTTGTATTCTTTTCCCATTACCCAAAACTAAATCGACTCCGTTATCAACGGCGGGAGTAAATACTACATGCCCTCTTAATAAAAGTTCGGACATCACTCTATATTCACCTGCTGTGCCTAATGCTAAATTATTCATTTTACGAATCACCCTTGAACAAAATAATCTCTAGATGAGGAATAGGCTCGAAAAACCAGTCTCTCACGCCTCTTACAATAAATTTGTCACCAGTACCGGACACAGTAATGCGATCCCCAATGAAAATACCAGAAATGGAAGTAAACGCCTCAAACGTAAGCCCAACTGCTCCTCCTGTGATCGCAATGAGTTCGGCACTAGCCGGTTGAATATTAATATCAATATTACCCAAGCTATCGACAGAAGCGTACTGTTCTTGGTCACTATCTCCAGAATCAGGTGTAAGTCTTTCAACACTAGCTTTTAAATTTAATATCATCTAACCAATGCGCCGGTACGGGCGAAGTAATTTTTCAGCATCAACTATAAGATCAGACTTGCCGCCAAACCTATCACTTCTTTGTGCATATTCTAAAGTGATGCCACCCTGACTTATTCTTTTCGCTCCAGTTGTATTTTTAGATCTAGCCAATTCTTCTCTGGTATAAAGAACAGTCGCTTGTTTGATACTCTCCGGCAAGCTACTCACTTCGTAACCGGCTCGATAACTCATTTTGGAATAAAACTGAGTTGCTCTAAGTGAAAAGAAATCAGTTAAAAGAACTGTTTGTCCTTGTAAAATAATCTCTCCGGCCGGAAATCTAAGATTTCGCTTAGTATAATCAAGATTGAACTTATCATTACCTTGGCTATCCTGAAGAGTAATTGTTAATTCAGTAGTTCCTTTTTTGACAGAAAGGGCAGAGACGCTAATAATAGGGATCTTTGCTGGAAAGATTAATAAATCTCCATCCGTAGTTATTCTTGCATTTTTTAGCTCATCAGAAATATTCTCAGCGATCGGATCAAATTGAAGATACCGCCCTACTTCTTCAGATGCTTGAGTGATAAATCCTGAAACAGTTGGATCGGTATAACGAGAAGTATCAACTTCTGGAGCCTTCTCTTTAAATTCAGCAGTCGTAATTAAATTGATTACGCTCATTTAGTCAATATTACCATATTTAAAAGGAAAAGGGGCATGATCGCCACACCCCTAATCCAACACTCCTGAGATTAACTATTAGCCAATAGCCAATCCGCCGATCTTCATCTGGAACGGCTCCCCGATAACTTCAAGCACTAAAGCTTCAAGCACGAATCGGATCGTAGAGAAATTGCTAGAAGCAACATCTATACGACTCATTGGGATTAATTCCTCAACCTGAACCCAGTTTTCACCAGCTTCAGATCTTTCTTGCAGAAGATAAGCATCACCACCAACATATCTGGAAACCTCAAGGTCAATCACACTTCCAGTGACAGGATTGATAACGTTGCTAACTCTAAAGCCAGCCGTAACATTACCAGTGTCATTTATGAAAGCTCTTTGAATCGACCCAGACCACTCCAAGTTATCTGCAATTGCCCTGTTCTGTCGAGCGTTCGCATACAACACAGAAGGATCACCACCTGCCAAATAAACAGTGTTAGTGAAGTTACCAATACCAGAAGCGGTCAAAAGGGCCGCGTTTCCGGAGTTAGTAGTAATCTGTTTTCCAAGGCCATCGAACTCAAGTTCGCCAGACCCATGATCTGTATCACCACCGATTAGAAGTTCTTCTTCTCCAAGCATAACTTCAACTGCCTTTGTTCTCTCACGAGAGCTAAGAGCATCGGTTCCACCAGTTACAGGATTGTTTCCAAGCCTATTTTTGGTAGCAGCAATGTAAAGACCACCAAGTTCTACCTTCCTACCCAAAAGCTTGAACGGGAAAGCGGTGGTCGAATACGTTTGATCAGTTTCATTAGGCGCACTTGCATCAGCAAACGCCACCGCAGTGTTAGTTCCAACTCCACCGCCTCCAGTATTGGAGTGCAGTCTTGAAGTTAATTTCTTAAACACAGCAGCCTGACCAAAACCCTCAATCCGAGGGGTTCTATTTCGAATAGGGGTCTGAACCGGCACTAAGAGTTTGATGTCCTCAGTAATGTTCTCCGGAGCAAACACTGATCGATCTTCGGGGCTGAACGTATCTGTTGCCAGAGTTTCAGCAGCCTTCATGATCAGGTCCCTAGTCTGTTGATCAATATCACGCAAAATATCCATTTTATTTTTTTTCTCCTTTCTATAAATTTTACAATAACAAGAGTAAAGACTACTTGTTATTCAAAAGAGGCTAAATTAATTTAGCTTCTCTAGTTCAGCCTGTAGTTTGCCCGCCTCATGGGAATATCCCTGCTTGGCAAAGTTATTAGGACCGAGTTTCTCTTTTAAAGCCTCAAGTTCCTTGAGTCTTTTGTTGATCTGAGTGGCTCTTTCGCCGTCTTTCTCAGAATCCTCTTTTTTAGTCTCGTTGCCCTTGTGAACAAAGGCTGCCTTAGACTTAATTTGAGCTGGGGTATTCTCTAGCTTAACGATTCTTTCTTCTTGAGCTTGAATTACCTCAGTCATTTTTCCAATGGTTTTAGCCATCGCATTGATAGTCTTTTGAAAATCTAACTTCTTCAATACTTTCTTTTTGTCAGAAAGCTTTTCCAATACATCATCAGCTTTTTTCAAAGCGACATTGGCGGAAGTCCCTTTTTTCTCAACTTTCTTAGTTTTGATTATTTTCTTAACTTTTTTCTTCATGTAATTCACCTCCTCCCTTTTGAATTAAATGTAATTTTCCTAAACTCATAGCGATCGATTGCACTCTCGAAGCCCTATCTTTTGGATTCGATTCTTTCTCTTCAGCTTCTTTTACAATTAACTTTTTAGTTTGCTCAATCATCCTGACGATAGGTGCTGTTGATTTCTTTCTAATCTCGAACGTGAACTTAATATCATTCAGGTGCATTAAAAGATTCGAAAGCGTAATAACTGTATTCGCATCTTTCGTCAATTGTGCTAATGCAGTTGCTATCTTTTCCACTTCTGGATTGCTCTTGTTCTTCCAGACTTGAATTGTTGCTGCCTTATTTGCTGGGACATCGACTAAACTAATTTCAACCAAATCGATTTCCTTAATAACATTTTCTACCTTTTCGACTATGTGACCAGCAATCGAGAAAGCGGTCAATACTTCCTCTTTAACTAGCTTCCAAGCGTCATCAGCAACAATCTTGGCCCCGATCCACATTCCTTTGCCCTTTTCGGGGTCATCGATAATTTCGGCTGTTTTAGTGGTTCCTATGGCTTTGGGTTGATGCATTTCCCTAATAGTTGGAAATTCCATATAAGAAGGCAAAGCGTTTTTCATTGCCTCCAGGGAAATGATTTCACCATCTGAATCAAGGTCAGGAGTCGAAGCAAAACCAAAGACCATTCTCTGTTCTTTGTCTATTTTTGTGATTTTAATAAATCTTTTAAACTTCTTCATTTTCTTTTAAATACACAAACCGCCGAATAATTGACTCTTATGGCTAAATCAATCTATCCGGCGGTAAGTTGTTACTGCCCTTCTAACTAGGGAGATGGGCTTCCTAGTTGTTACTTATTTATATCCTTATTCTTTTCCCTTGTCAACTTTTTCTTCTAGTGCGTCACCAATTACTCCACAAGTCATCGTTGGATAAAAGATCTTGGCTCTTTCGTTGATAAAAGCCCGATCATCAACAGTGAGTTCAACTTTTTCTCCATTTCCATCCCACAGTTTTTTCATAATCTGCCAAGCTTTACTTTTTTTCTCTGGTGTCAATCTGTTTTCTTGATCTTCCATATTGAGAAGATTAGTTATTACTTCTCTCAGGATCATCGGTTCTTGTTTTGGTACTGACTTACCATCTTTTGTTTCGCTGGTGAGTATTTGCATATCATCACCCTTAAGATTCTTTAAAATCTTGGTTGTATCTACTTTCATGTTTACCTCCTCTCAAAGATATTTTATCACTTTACTGCTAGTGCGGTTTTTACATCCGCTATTTCTTTTTCCAAGTCCTTGATTTGCGTAGCCACGCTTGTCTGCTGTTCCTTTAAACTAGCCAATTGGTTTTCCTTGCTTTCTAAAGTAAATTCTTCTTCTTTTGTTGTAGCAGGAACTTCAGTTGTTTTAACTATAGTTCTTGATTTATTGTTTATATCTTCTTCTGTTTTAAAATCATAAATTGCCATAAATCTTCACCTCCCTTATCCAGTCGGATCTGAATAATGCGCTATCCACCGCTGAACTCCGTTAATTTCTACTCTTACAAATCCTTGTATTGAATTACCAGTTGTCCAGCTTGATATCGGACCTGCCGCACTTGCCGCCGTTGCTCCAATGAAGTTTATAAATCCATCTGAAATATCTGCTTGGTCTAAACTCAAAACTGGTATAGCCGCATCTGCAAC
>Ga0222673_1000507_pt1 | contig 17306 bp, 15 predicted proteins | sample AntAcemetagen801_FD_179845 | JGI IMG/M metagenome (GOLD analysis project Ga0222673, IMG submission 179845) | Saline water microbial communities from Ace Lake, Antarctica - #801 | ecosystem: Environmental > Aquatic > Non-marine Saline and Alkaline > Saline | place: Antarctica: Ace Lake...
AGCCTCTTCTGTGAGATTTCTGTAAATCAGTATCTTCTGTTTTTCCATCTACAGGGTCAATTCCTCTAATCATTGATGTAACGGCTGTTCCTGCAGCAGTTCCACAAACGAACTCCTCTGAAGCATTTCCTTCATCTATTACGAAACAGATATATCCACTTATAGCATTTCCTGCCTTGTCTGTTCCTTTCACGAGTGTCATTGATGTTGCACTTGAAGTAATTTTACTAGATAAACTAGTTTCAAATAACGCAATTATTGTTGGAATTGTAGCTCCTAGTGGTTCTGGTGGTTCTACACCTCCAAAGAATCCAGTAACAGAGATTACTAAACTTGTTATAACTGCGACTATTTTGTTTAATATTGTTTGTATCATTTTCTTTTTTTTAAATTAATTAATTAACTCACATATTTTGTTGGTATCTTACGACTTTTAGTTCTAATGTCGTCATATATGACCTCTGTAACACTAACATATCCTAATGCCAGAGCTTCAAATCTCAATTTAATGAGATTAAACTTACTTGTAGGCATTGTCTTTTCCCATACATATCTAAATGCTACCTCTCCTCCTGTCTCTCCTCCAACTGTTTTTGAACCTACAGTAGTTCTTCCAACTGATATTTCCTGTCCTGCATCTACATAATCTCCAGTTCCTAATATAGTTCCTACTTCTACAAATCCTCCATTATCAACTGATACTGAAACTTTTAGTTGTTGATCCTTTTGGATTTCTCCTATAACTATTAAATCTTTAACTTTCTTTAATCCTTCAAAATCTAAGTTATCTTCGTTTAATTCCCTATAGTTAGGAATTTCAGAGTCATCATCATCCCATCCTGAAAAGAATGTATAAACATTATCTTCTAGTGGGTCTCCTGCAATCAATGTTCCACTATATTCAGCTAGAGTGTTTGCATAGTAATCTGTAATATCAATAAGTTTTTGAACCTTATTATAGACTATCATAGTATTATTTACTGCTGAGTCTGAAGTTCTGCAAGTGCAGAGAATATAATCTCCCCATTCAAACATAAATGCTTGGTCAAATGTATAACTTGATAAGTCTTTTCCTACTTGTTTCTTTTTATAGGTATGCTGTTTAGAAATTGATCTAGGTAAAATCTTATCATTTCCTCCATAGTATCCAATTAGTTGCATTTCATAATCAGCATCATCTCCTAGTCCTATAATATAGATTCCATCTCCTGTAGATACTCCAGCTGTTCTATTTGGAATACCAATCTTCTGTCTATAAATTAAATTAGTAGCATTAGTATCATCAGCTGTTAGAGTTAAAACCCAAGTCTTATATTCGTGAACACAGTATTCTTGGTCTCCTAAACTAAAGATATTCTGAAGATTACCTCCATCATCTTGTCTGATAACAAATCCTTCCCCTGCTAATCTAGTTCCTGATTCAGTATAATCACAAATACCTCCTACGGTTACATCTTCCCATTGGTAATCAGAAGTAATAGCTTGAGAGTTTGTTGGAGCAGTATTAAATGTTACTGATATAGATCCTGAAGTATAATTAATTGTTCCAGTTCCTCCTGCACTTCCAGTTAGAGTTCCATCGTTATTATCTGTAAATGTTTCAGTTCCATCGGTGGCTGTTATAGCAAAACAAGTTCTTTTAGAACCTCCAGCTTTAAATGCTAGAGTATCAGCAAATGTTACTTCAGTTCCATCTCCAGTTCCTATGTTTTCAGATGAAACAGTAGTATAAGTTGCAGTATCAATCTTAGAACCATAGACTCCAGTCTTATCAGCATTTCTTCCCCATAAGAAAGTTCTGTTTTGTTTAATTAAAATATGTCCTTTAAAGTTTTTAGTAGAATCATAGACATCTGTATAAGATGTTGGATTAGCCAACATTATCTTTAGATATGGGCCATTAGGACTATTAATGAATAACTGGTCTCCTGCTAAAGAGTGATATTCAGCGAATGATACCTTTTCTCCATCAGCAGCTGTTCCTAAAACATTAGTTCCCACCTCTCCCCAAATCTCAGTAGTAGAATTATAATATTCAAGTTTCTTTCCTTCTGTTCTATAAAGTCTTTCACTTCCATCTGACATTTTAGCCTTAATAAGAGATTTTACAGCTCCAGCTCCAGTATTTTGGTTTCCTAGTATATAACGACCTCTTCTTAGTTCCATTTTGTCTCCAACTGTGAGCCAATTATTAGAAGATGAAGCAGATCCTCTAGGGATACTCCTTGCTTCTAAATTATCTATTTGACCTAGAATCCAGTCTTGTATTTTTTTAATTGCCATATTATAAACTTCTATCTATTTGATTATCTTGATTACTAACTCCTAATGTTTTGAATCCAGCCATATTATTCATAGCTTTCATTTGTAATTTAGTATCCCATCTAACCATTGCACTATAAACTGCATCTCCAGCAACTCTATGTGCAGGCCATTGTAATCTTGTTAAACTATCAGCATCAACTCCTCTGAGCCATATTTCAGCCATTCTATAAGGTAGTAAGTTGTTAAATCTAGGCCAAGGTAGAGTATCTCCAACTGCAGCTACATCAGCTGTATATTTTTGATAGAAAAGATGAACTGTTCTATTAGTTGCTACAGTTCCACAGAAATACATTTTCTGGTTAAGATAATCAATAGCATATCTAGCTGAACCATCTTTGTATTGAAGTAAATCAGCATAATCAATAGGAAGATATACATCCTCATCATTACTAGAATCAACTAAATTTACTTTCTTTTCAGATGAAAAATCTGTTGGTAGAGTCTTAGCATCTGTATAATCTTCTGAAGTTAGGAATGTCAAAGAAGTATCCTTAGTAAATAAGAACTTCCAATCTCTTTCTTCTTCAACTACTGTTTTAGTTGTATTTAGTAAACTTAAAGCAAGAGTATCTGATATTGATTGATCATCTACTAATTCTTTGAATATTGATATTGTTTCTGATGCTAACATATTTTTGTATTTAAAATTTGTCTAATTTTTTCTAATAATTTTCTCCAAAAGTTCCAAGCGACTTTCTTGGCATCTTCTGGTGGCATATCTTTATACATATATGCTCCGAATGTAAAATGTTTATTTATAATTTCTTGGCTGAAATAGAAGAATCCTTTATCCCCAATACTTGTTCCATTTGATAACTGAGCTACTAGATACCACTTATCTTTTATCTTTTTCTGTCCACAGATTTTTAATGCGTGTCCAAAGGCAGGAACTCCTTCAAAGTCAATAATTCCATCTTTTGCATTAATCCAGCCTCTTTGCCATAGAACTCCAGTTACAATGCTTGCTTTATCTTCCCTGTGAAGCCATAGGTTAGCCCTACAGTTGTTAAAAAAGTCATAAGGCCCATCTACTGCAAAATAGCTTTTCTTCTTGTGAGAGAGGGCTTTAGGAAATAAGGCTTTATTCCAGTTTTCATAATTGGCAATAAAATCTCTTCCATCTGAAAGACTATATTCTGCAAACACTTTTTCCATAAATCCTACCTTCACTCCAGTTTTCATTCCACTTCTTATATCAGCTCCCCAACTTCTATAATCTCCTTCCATTTTCTTTATCTGGCTGAAGAACCATTCCATTGAAAGCATAACTCCTTCTTGATCCTCAGATACAGCACTACAAGCAGCTGCTACACAAATATCTGAGTTCTTTTGATCCTTTATATAAAACTTATCACTAACCATAAAATCTATATCAGGAATATCGCTGATATACATAGAACCAAATACTTTAGTTAAACTAAAATCTCTATTATCTTTTGATAATTCTCTTAGTCCTCCTTTGATTGTTTCTTCTTTATTTGGCATATTTATTTATTAGAAATTAAATCCGAATAATATTGCGTTTCCTGTAGCTGTTGAGACATATTCTTCTTCTGTACTCCAAGCTACTATATCGTCTGTAAGCGTATAATAATCTGCTTTAATCCAAGCATCTGAACGAGCAACAGTTGACACTCTAAGCTCATCCATAACTCCATCATAAAATTGTCCTGCAGAAGCTGCTCCTCTCAAAAATTGACCTATATAATTACCATTATCGTTATAAGTTCCTCCATTCCATTCTATATTACCAGAAGTAACTGTATCAGTAGTAAGGGAAGCTCCATTTTTAAATAATTCAACTGCTGTATTATTCATTACTCCAGTTACATAATATGTTGTTCCAGTAGTAATCTCTGATGCCGAACTTCTTATATCATCATTAGAAACGTGTTTTCCTATTCTCATATAAACTGCTCCCTCTGATTCTATTGTTAATAATGCTCCAGCATTATAACTTGCTGTACCACTAAAACTACTTTGTAAATCTAAAACAGCTCTATCTATTGATAAATCATCTATTTTAATTATAGCTGAAATTGTTAATTCATCTGTAATATCAAATGGACTACTAGATGTTGTTCCACTTGGTAGATTAATAATATCATCAGTGCCATCAAAGTCTTGCGATTCTCCTATTTCTTCTGTTACTTCATTTGGCTCATTTGCATCAGTTTTTGTTCCATCATTATCATTGGAAGTAGAATCATAAGTTGCTGAAGTTGAAGCTCCATCGTTTAAGTGATAAATACCAGTAAAATTACTATCCCAAACATTCTCTGCTACCTCATCATTAGTATCTCCTATATAAGTAGTATTAGCTGATTGTGCTGAATCATAATACATATAAATATCTGTAGTTCCTGTACTAGAGAGTACTAGGTCATCTTTTGATACCCAAATAACAGCAGTCTCATTTGCATCGTCCCATTTTTCTATTTCTCCATATAGTTGTGTAGTTCCATCTGTTTTAGTAAGGGCTATTTTTAGTCTATTTGCATCACTTGTAAGTTCGTCAAAAATACTAGAAACATCTGTGTTTCCAGTTCCTACTGAAGTTCCTAAGGTAAGTAAAAGTGGAAAGTGAGTTAAGTTTGAATCTATATTAGTATTAGATACTACAACTTTTCTTCTTTTTGCCCAAGTTCCTAACCAGTTTTCTGTTGGTGGTGTATATGGTACATAGGTATCTTTAAAAATTACATTATCAAATACTGATGTCCAAGTAGCTCCAGATGAACCTCCTCCAATAACTAAGTTATTAATTGAAGTATCTGCTGCACTATCTGATGTATATGTTCCATATTCTGTTCCATCTACGTCAATAGTAAATGTTCCTGCTGTTGCATCTCCCCAGAATTTAATAACATAATCAGTTGATGTTGATAAATTAACAGTTGTATCTGTCCATCCGTTTCCATTTCTTGCATATAAACTACCATCTGACCAGTCAATATATGCTCCTGCAATTAAATATCCTATTCCTGTATCATCTGATAACTGAATAAATATAGGTGTTGAACTTCCTGATGTAAAATTAACATCTACCTGAAAATAATAATCTTTATTAGTATTAGTTTCATTTTTATATATATATTCCGAAGCACTACCATTATTATCAATAACTGTCATTTTTCCACCACTAAAAGTATGAGTTGCACTATTCCCATTAGTCCAATTATCTGGAGAACCAGAACAATCGTCATTCAGTATTTCATTTGTATAATCTAATGCTGTTCTTGCCATATTATGCGAATGCTAAAGTTGAACTACCATAATAGTTTATACCATCAAAGTAGAAACTGATAATATCTACTGCACTTGCAGTAGTCGTAAGTGTTGGTGCTGTTCCTGCAGGCCATTTTACTGTTGCAGGCCAAGTAGCTGTTCTGCTTCCTGTTCCATCTTGAATCATCTTTAATAAGATATTACAAGGATTACTTGGTGCAGTAAATGTAAATGTTTCATTAGCTGCTCCGAATGTAAATTCAAATTTATTTCCTAATTTCCAATCTATTGTAGTTGTTCCATCTCCTGTAGCAGATTGTTGTGTAAATCCTATTGTATGCGCTCCAGCATCCATTTCTCCACCTAATTCTGGTGAAGCATCTTCTGATACATTTGCTAGTAAAGTTCCTGTTGTAGGAAGTGTTACATCTGTAGCTGCACTTGTAGTAAGTGTTAAAGCATCTGCTCCTGCTAAAGTTAAACTTCCTGAAGCTAGTGTTACTCCTGTTACTGCTCCTGCTGTTAGTCCTGAAGCTGTACCACTAATATTAGTTCCTACTAAGGCACTTGGTGTTCCAGCATCTCCTCCTGAATAAAGTAAAGTTGCATTTGCATTTGGTAAAGTAAATGTCCTTTCAGCTGTTGCTGGTCCAGTGAATTTGGTAAATCCATTTCCTGTTCCTCCATAAGTTGAAGCTATAATTTGAGTTAAAGCTGCTGAACCATCAAAGTTATTACCATAAATAGCTCTAGTTGTAGCTAGTGTTACAGCAGTAGTAGCTGTACCAGAGGTACATATTGTATTATCTCCAGTATTTGTTCCACTATTAGTTCCGGTAATATCTGAAGTATAAGCTAATGTTCCAGTTTCTGCTTTTAGTGTTGCTGTGTAGCTTGTAGCACTTGCATTTGCTGAAGCAATAGCAGTAGTTCCTGTTGAACTTCCTTTTACTGCTAGTTTAGTTGTGTCAAATGTCTTTAGTCCTGTTACGCTTTGAATGTCTGCTAAAACCATATCTCCTCCTCCAGCTATAGTTTCCCAACTAGGTGCTACTGTAGTTCCATTACTTTTTAAATATTGTCCATCAGTTCCATTTGCTAATCTTGTTGGTGCTCCAGAAGCTCCACCATATATGATGTCTGCTGCTGTAGTCATTGGATTATCCATTTTAGCATCCCAAGTTGCTGCACTAGAAATATAAGTATCTCCTATTGCTGTTCCTTGCCATACTCCAGTTCCAATAGTTCCAACTGTTGCTAAGTTAGCAGCACTTGTAATAGCTGCTTGTGTAGCCTGTGTAGTGGCTGTGTCAGGAGCTAAACCTGTAATTGTTGATACTGTTGCTGCACTTCCTGTAGTATTTTGATTAAGTGTAGGAAAATCTCCTGCAACTGCAATACTTGGTACACCTGTTGTTGTTGTATTTTTAAGGATACCTGTTGCTAAGCCTGACATAAGAGTCCCATTTATTTTAACAACTGTTAAATCTGTTGCTCCTGTTGCATCTCCTGTATGAGTTGCATTAGTTACTTTAGAATTATTAGTATTAATATCAGATTCCATTGTATCTAAATTAACTGCTTGTGTAACTGATATAAAATCTACTTTATCTTCGTCTGCTATTGTATATGAAGCAGTAGTTCCATCTAGAACTGCACTATAAGCTTGTATTGATACTCCAATAGCTGAGACTTGTAAAGCACTATCAGCTAGATCTAAACTAGCATTAACTGAGACATCTAATTTAGCTTCATCAATACTAGAGGCAACTATAACAGCTGTAATACTAGGAGTTGCATCTGTATAAGTAAAATTAATTTCTGGGCTATCTATAAGGATTCCTCCTACAGCATCTTGAGCCATTTCATCTGTATATTGAGTAATATCGCCAGAATATAGGAAATTTCCATCAGTTACTGCTGTGTCAAATTGAGTTTTTGTTCCAGTAATACCTACTATTGAAGTTTGGTCTCCTGTGTTTGAACCTGAAACAGAAACTGCTCCTGCTCCAATTGTAAGAACTGAACTATTTGCTACATTACCTGTAAGTCCTACTGTTCCTGTATCAACTGTTAAGGCTGTTGTAAGTGTTGCATTTGTTACTGTAGTAGCATTGCCTGTAACAGAACCTGCAATGGCATTAGTAACTGTTAAATCAGTAAACCATCCTTTAGTAATCTTTGTTCCTGTTGAACCAATATCTCCAGTTAATTGTAAGTTAGCACCATCGTATGTTAATCCTGTTGTACCTTCTATTGTTCCATTTCCAGTCCATACTCCAACTTGATTATCAACAGGTGTTCCTACTTTAGAAACATCTCCAGCTCCTGATATACCAGTCAAATTACTTCCATCACCATAATAAACAGTAGTAGCATCTCCAATACTAAGTGTGCTATCTCTTGGAACAACAGTAGTTCCATCTATTTTCATTACTGGTAACTTACTAATAGTGTTTTTCATATTACAAATTTCCTTTTAGGTTTTTCTTCTCCTTCTGCTAAAGGATTAGGAAATTGAAAGTTAATAGGCCTTTTTAAATCTGTTCTTAATTCTCCTAGAGCATCAGTTAGTTCTTGCTTTGTTATAGCAAATTCATTACTGATAGCTGAGTTTGATCCTTTAGATAAATCAGAAATAGTCTTACTTAGGTTCTGCATAGCCTCTTCTAATCTTTCATAATTGAACTTCTCAGGTTCTGGGAACTTAATTTCTTTTATAGCACTTAATGCAGGAGACAAATCTAATTTCTCCTGTTCAGGAATGTTAATAGAGTCTATTGCTCTGAGTACAGATTTAATATCAGCTTCCTTTTGTTTAGGGAACTTAATCTTAGGTATCTTGGTCTCAGGGATATTACTAACAGCTTTATTAATCATTGTTTCTATCTTTTTATAATCAACGTCTGCTGTATATCCTCCTCCACTTCCATTTCCATAGATAGGATTATATCTCTCCTGTATTAAATACTGGATTTGTTCAACAGAATACAATGCACTTTCAGTTGAGTATCCTGAATCTGTATAAACTCTAGAAGTTGCTATGATGTAAGTTCCATTACCAGAAACATCTGAACCAGCCTGCCAACTTTTACTAAACCTTTGGTCTCCTTTATCAGTAAGATTAACTGTATCTAAAAGGACATCAGTCTTTGCATTTCTGATTTTAACTTGAACATAATATGTATCAGTATCAGTTGGATCACTTATTTGTCTAACAAGAGCAAAATACTCTCTAGGGTTTATTCTAATCATAAGTATTTAATTTTTTATTTCTCTATAATTGTCAAAGTAGTTGTTGCAGCTGAAATTCCATAGACTTGACCTATATATAGGTTATTTGTTCCTATTTCATAACAATCACCGACTCCTAAATTAACTCCTTCACTAACTGCAACTGAAGTTGTTGCTGATGCTAGATGAAGATATGCAATGTTTGTAGTGTCATCATTACAGATTAAGCTATATACTCTTGCTGTATTTGGTGATAATACGCTTGTAACAACACTAGGGTTTAAAGCAACACTAGAATTAGTTACACCAGATTGAATCACAACCATTTCAGAATAACCGAATGTAGCTGGTTGTTTCATTTTTTTGTTTACTGCAACTCCTAGTAAAACTATGATTGCAATAATTAATATGTATAATAATTTTTTCATTTTGTTTAATTTAATTTATTTGATTCTACCCTCCCCAATTAAGGGGAGAGTAAAAACATTAATTACTGACAAATTGCTGGTTGAGTCGTTGAAGCAGTAATTGTAGATCCACTAGCTATGATATACACAGGTGTTGCAGTAGCACTTTCTGAATCCCCAAGTATTAGGCATCCAGTTCCTACTCCATCTGCTGTGCTACCAATTTGTATAGTAGAACTAGCTGTATTACTTACTTTTAACTCATCTGATAATGTGGTAACTCCTGTAACACTCAATGTGCTTGAATATGCTCCAGTAGTTCCACTCACAGCTCCAACATAGTTACCTGAACTATCAATAACCTCAGTTCCTTGCACAGCTATTCCTGCATCAAAAGATTCCTGAATATTATGAATCAAGCCTCCTAGAGGTTGGCTTCCATTACTAACAGCAACTCCAATAATTAAACCTAAAACCAAAGCTCCAGTTAGAGCAAAGATTTCTATTTTCTTCATTTTAATCATTTTTGTTTAATTTGAGGGGATAAGAGGATTCCTATCCCCAGTTAATAATGTTTAGAAAGCGTCAGATCTAATTTGAACATCAACTAATTGGTCATCTCCTTCATCAAAGGTCTTGATTCCAAATAGAGTCCAAGTTACATAATCCTTACCAATATATCCAGATCTGTCCTTAATCACTAGATTAGGAAGTTTCTGAATAACAAGGTCAATAGGATTTCCTTGACCAAACAAGTTATGTTGAACTTGAAGTGTAGTTGTCCAAATGTCAGCTGCAGCAGTAATAACTTCTGAAACAGCGATGTAAGATTTTCCAGTTGTCTTTAAAGTCATATATGTTCCTCCATCAGTAGCAACAATGTTCTTTAACAATACTTGATTAGCAGCTGAAACAGCTACAAATCCAGCATCAGTACCAGAAGCAACAGTTGTTCCAGGAGTGTTGATAGCAGCTACTAATGAATTAAGAGTGTTTTCTTGGTCAGAACAAATGTGAATTGTTCCAGCAACAGTTCCTAAAGTATCTTTGAAGTTAAATACAACTCCATTAATAGTAATAGTATCGCCATCTGCGAAAATTGTTCCATTCTCTAATCTAGCACTATGTCCTAGTGAGTTAGAAGAGTATAGATCAAATCCCATAAACTTACCGATATGTCCATTCTTACCAGTAGTGTCTCCAAGAGCAGATTCTTTTCCTCCTAAATATTCAAGTAACATTTGTCTGAATTCTGGTGATACTACTCCCCATCTTCCATTATCTTCAATATTTAAGGCACTCAATTTTCTACTAGCATTGGTAAACACTTTCATTACATTAGATGTAGAAAGAGTTAAACCATTTCCAGCAGTTCCTCCAAGATCCCCATCATCAACTGATGATGCAGCTTGATCATATTCACCGAAAACTTGTCCATCAATTTGATTACTCAATTTGACAGCAGCGTCATCAGCCCAGATGTTAGCTTCTCTGTAATTACTTTGAATTACATCAGGATCTCTTAGATAGAAAGATACTTCTTTCTCTTGATTAATCACTAGTGATTCATCAGTTGTAGAAATATCTTGTCTTGTGTAACTACCCTCAGACCCAAGAGTATTTACAGATACATTTGATCTGTAAGGTCTGTGGACAGTATCACCATTTTTAAGCATAGCTTTCTCTTCGAAGCTAGCAATTTTTCTGTATACATCAGTTCTCTCGTGTTTTCTTTGCATTCTACGAGACCAGTATTCAGCAAAATTTGGTGTTAAACTATTAGCCATTTTCTTTATTTAATTGGTTATTAATCTTTGACAGTTTTGCCATTCCTTTGAATAGCATACTTGGATTGAGAGCCTGCCATATATTCGGATGCTTTATCAAATTCAGAGTCAGAAGCGTTCTTCCAGTCCTCATTTGTCCAGTCCTCATACTTTACAACATTACCTCTCTTTCCAGTCTTAGAAGATTCAGCACTTTTCTTTCCCTTTTTAGGTTCACCTTTAAATTTGTCAAACTCGGCAAATCTAATGATTTTCTTCAAAGGAACTTTGGCATACTCTTCTGTGAACGCGAGTTCCTTCAATAGCTTTTTAGCTTCATCTAGGTTCTCTTTCTTTATACTATCTAGAGTAGCAATATCGCTTTTGAACTCATTATCAAATGCTTCTAGTTCCTTAGCTTCAGCTTGTGCTGATGCTAAATTATCTAGTTGCTTTGTAATTCCTTCATCAGGTTTAATGTTACTTCCGACAGCCTCAATTAAGTCGGTAATTAATCCCTCTTCAACTCCATACTTATCAGCTAGAGTTTTAGCCTTATCAGTTTGTTCAACTGTAGGCTTGGATTTAGCTTCTTTAAGTTCCTGCTCGATAGCATTATACTTTTTCTGCCATTCCTTCTCTTTGATCTTATGCTTGTAAATAGGCATTACTTTAGGAGTTCTAGAAACCTTAGCTTCTTCTACCTCCTCTTTTTCCTCCTTATCATCAGTAGTCTCATCTTTTTTGTCCTCTTCTGATTCCTCTTCTTCAGATTCCTCTTCAGAGTCCTTATCAGATTCCTCTTCTGACTCTTCAGCTTCTTCTTTGGGTTCTTCTGTAGTCTCTTCAACCTTAGTTTCTTCCTCAGCTTTAGCCTTATCTTCCTCAATCTCATCCATTATCTTTTGTGATTCTTCATCAGGGGCGTCAATGGTTACCTCTTTTTTTTCTTCAGCCATATTTGTTTACGCACTTGGTCAAGTGCAAGTTTTATTTATTATTAATTAAATGGGCGACTAAACCTCTTTGTGGTGATTTTACTGTTCACTCAACAGTTGTACTTGATAGCACTATGGTTGTTCCGATTAGTTAGGGTTCAGAACAACTAGAGTGCCATCAATGAATTAATTATTTAGCAGGAACTATTTTTCTACTTGGATCTTTAGAAGCTAGCTCTTCAGCCATTTTCTTAAAACTCTTTCCGTGTAACTCTTCACTAAAGACTCTAGTAGTAGAACCTCCTACAGTAACACCGATAGCTTTAGGTTTAACTTCTTTCTTAACTTCTTTCTTAACTTCTTTTTTTGCCATAATATTTGTTTGGTTGTTAAAGACCTTTAGTTACTTAATCCACTATCAATTTGTTTTTCAATATTAGATAGAGATGAATCAACTCCATCAAAGATGTTAATGAACCATCTCCAACATTCTCTTTCTCTTCTAATAGCTTTCTTCTCTTCAGGTTTGTCATCTAGTGTTTTATCTTCTGATAATGCTACTGTGCAAGCCTTTTCCTTTCTAACCATTTCAGTCATTAGCTGTTTCATTCCTAGATTGTTCTTCAAATCCTTGATTGCTAGGTTCTTTCTGATAGTTTTACCCCATTCTCTAATAGTATTTTGAGCTCCTACTGGATCAAAGACACTTGGACCAGAGAATTCTTGTTCTAATCTCTCTAACTTCTCTAATATATCTGGTGTATTCATCATATTGCTGGTTTTTCTTGAAGATTAATATCTCCTCCTGGAGCAATAGCTCTTGGAGTATTTAGACCTTGAGGTGTTTCAGGTTGAAGTTCTTCCTCTCTAGGTTGCAATAATGCTTGCATCTTAGCTTCTCTCATCATATTCTCCCCTGCAATCTTAACGTGAGCTCTAGCATAAGCCATCATCTGGTCATACCATTCTTTCTTTTGTTTAGTTTTCTTCTCTCCTTCCTTCTTAGCAAAGTTAATGTTATCTGTTGCATAATCAATTATGTATTTAATAAAGGCTGTATTAGCTCCTCTATTTATTGCTGGTTCTCTACCCTGAAGTATATCTTGAATAGATTGTTCGGCTTCAGAGAACAGTTCAATGTTTCCTTCATTTTCAGTATCAGTAGCCATCTTAATATCAGCTTCATCGTATCCTCCATTTGATAGAATCTCTTTAGTAAGCCAGTTAGGATTAACTGCTCCTGCTAAATTAGGATTGTTTTGAATGTTTGCTATAGCTTCTTTCTTCTTAGCAGATTGAACTTCATTAAGTTTCTCCTCTGAAGAACCTCCTTTAACCATAATATCAAACTCTGTAATTGGTCTTAAATCTTCTTTAGTTAGCTCATCCCATTCAATTCCTCTTGATCCTAGCATCTTAATAGCCATAGCTTCGTTAAGATGTTCCTGAAGTCCTTGCCAGTATCTTTCTCCTTTCTGAGCCCAAGCCTCTTTATAAGATTTATTATATAGTCCTAATCTATCAGCTATCTGTTGTAAGTTACCGAAGTAAACTCCAACCTTCATATCGTCATCAGCTGCTCCTTGAATATCTGAGGTAACTCCAGTCTTTCTTCCTAAAAAGTTATCAATCAAAGAGATTAAATCAATAGTTCCATCAATCCCTTCAGTCTTAAACTCATAGACTCCTTGTTGAATACTCTTACCTTCTTGAGGTCTAAACTCAATGATTCCATCTGGTCTATACTCTAATTGAGTAGGATCAGGAATCATACTCATATCATATCCTCTCATTCCTGCATTAATCTTTTCTCTGTTGTTTATTACTTGAGTAAATAGAATATCCATTAATTCACAAAGAGGTCTAGCATCATCTGCTGGAGCTTTACTCCAAAAGATAGCTGAGTCAGGGTTAGTAGCCCAAGATACGAATGGCCATTTATCTCCTTCAAATACTTCTTTAAGTTCAGCTGCTTTAACCCATACTCCAGTTTCATAGTCAAATAAAAGGTAATATCTTTTACCTTCAAATGTCATATACCATTCAATAAGTCTAAATGTAGGAACTCCTACATAAGTATGATCCTCAGCATTAAGCCCTAATCCTGCAAATCTATCGCCTGATGTCTTATATAAGTCTTGATTCTTCTTATGATTCTCGTCATTAACAGCACTAAATAGCTTATTTACTTGATTCTGGTCGTAATCTTCACCATTCTTTAGCTCGTGTTTAGTTTTCCAAATGTCAGTTTGCCCCATAAACTCGTGATTCTCTAGTTCTGAACCTCCTTTTGGTTCACAAAGGAAGTTATTATGGTCAATAACCTCTAGGTTTGATTTGTATTTAGGATCTGATTCAGCGAAATACTTAGATATTCCTCTACCTGAGAACAAAGCTAACTTCTTTTCAGTCCTATCTTTCAATCCCCAGTTACCTTTATTAACTGAACTATCTATCTTCCAGGCACTAGTAACCTTCTTAGCTCTCTTGTAATCAGCTAAATCAGTATAACCAAACTCAACGACAGGAGCGTCGTCTATCTTAGAGAGTAAAGTATCTATGAAACCTGACATAACAGGTAGGTTTATAACAAAACCTCCTCTGAGACTCTTTCTTTTCTTAATATAATAGTATTCCTCATTTGCAGCTATCTCTTCCATTCTTTTCTTTTGGAACTTAGATGCTGTATCTATTTGTTGTATCGCTATTGTAACGAGTTTGTTTCCTTTAGATGCTTTTAGATTTTCCATATTTGTTTAAATAAAAAGCGAGCAAGCTATCTCAAAAAAGAGATTAAACTTACTCGCTGTGGTTGTCCACTAGTAGAGTGATTATTATTAAATTTTTGAACTTATATCATTTTAACCTGTATATTAGTTTGTGTCAAGAGTTATATCCTCATCTATGTTTCCATCAAAGACAGTCGTTGGTTCTTTCTCAATTACCTTCTGTGGTTGTCCTGAATGAATTACTAGCTCTACCATACCAAATCTAAACTTATTCCTCATAAAGATAATAAGCTGTAACTCTTTCTTTGTGATATTGTAAGGGATCTTAGGTTTGGGATTCAAAGGGAGACTCATACTTTGGTTGTTTATATGCTTTCCTAGTATCAGGAGCTTCAGCTAATTGTAGCTGATAAGCAGTTGCATCACAATTACTAACTAATATTCTATTAGCATAGTAAACCCCATCATCTTCAACCTTTATGTTATATACTTCTCTTATAATAGTTTGGGTGGTTCTTTCTCCATTCTCTTGAATGGAATCTACTATTACATTTTCTACTACAGAACCTTGAATTACTTGTCCTGGTTTTAAATCTTGCATTACATTCTGGGCATATTTTGCTGAATACTTTCTTAAACAATGACTCCTTTGTATGTTCACTATGCCATTTCTTTCCTTCTTCTGATTTATGCCATTCTTTTGTGAGTGATCTAATTCTATTGAGATGTTGCTTGTTCCTTTCAACAAACTCTGGGTCTTCCATATTCCTCTTATGATGCTCTGATAAATGTTTCCCAGCTTCCAAGCACTCCAAATTACTAATATCATTGTTAAATGTATTACCATCTTTGTGATGAACACAGTAGCCTTTTTGAACTGTCTTTTTGTTATGAAACTCCCAAATTGCAACGTGAAGTCCTTTAGGATTTTTTCTTCCTTTATTTGTATTTGATTTACTAAGATAATACTTTCTCTTCCCTCCCATAAGTCCGTATTCCTTTCCATTGAATATAATAATTGTTTGTATTTCCATATAAGTTGATTTTTAAAACTAAATATACTTACATTGTAAGCTATTGAGTCCAACTTGTCAAAGGAATTACCATTGAATACTCTATGTCCTGGAGTTCCTGTTAAACCTACATTACTTATAACTTCTTGTCTTCCAGTAGAACCAGACCATAATACTTTCTTAATTCCTGATGGAGTTATAACTCTATTTCCAACCTTAATGTCTTTTATCTTAACATCTCCTTTTATTGTTGAGACTAAAGTATCTCCAACTAAACAGACATCATCGTGAACTCCTTTAGGAAACCTAGCTAATTCTAACTCTAAATCATTACATTCACCCTCAATATGGAAGATAGAACCTGAACTATAACGAGGTATTAGTCCTCTAATCCTTAATTCTTTAGCTTGTTGGTTATGTTTTAAGGTCTTAACAGTCAAGAACTTGTTCCTTTTCTTCATCTCATCGGCTAGGAAGGGCTTGATAACAGTATCATAAGCTCCTTCTTCTATCCCAAAGCACTCAGGATTATAGTCATCGTGTATCTTAAACATCAAGTTAATCAATTCTTTAGGATTCACTTTGACTCCAAAGGACTTAAAGTTCCAGTTGTTCTCTTTATCTACAAAGTTAATTGTAATACCTATGTTATCTGACTTACCTCTTAAAGCATAAGCTGGATCTATGGTAACAAAGTTCCTTGTGCTTAGTTTAAGGACTTCAGCCATAGGTCTTGAGTGAAACCATTGTTCTTTAAACTCTCTGCTAGCCTCATCAACTGGATTCTGTTGGTATAAAGCAGAGAATTCATAAGGCCCTAAGTCCTCTTTTCTTCTTTCAAGTATCTCTAAAGGGTATTTAGCAGGCCATAATGCCTCACCTTTCTTTCTATTCTCTTCATCTTCTTCAGCTATTGCAGGTAACTTAATGATAATCCATTCATCTAATCTACCATTTGCCTCAGCATCTTTAAGTATCTTTCCAATCAAATCATCATCGTGCCATCTAGTAGCAATCACAATCAAAGCTCCATTACCTTCTTCTCTAGTTAAGAATGTTGATTTATACCATTTCCATTGACTCTCTCTGATAACTTCTGAATCAGCATCTTGCCTATTCTTCAAAGGATCATCAATGATACCAAGTTTGAATCCTCTACCTGTAACTGGGCCACCAATACCAACAGCTGTATATCCTCCTTTAGATTCAGTAAGCCACCTAGACTTCGCTTGAGAATCAGCTCTTAGTCTAGTATTGAAAACTGCCTGATAGTTCTGACTATTCATTAGGTCTCTTGTAGATTGTCCAAAGTCAGTAGCTAGGTCTTGAGAATAACTGGCTAAAATAATTGGTAAAGAAGGATCTTTACCTAATACCCAGGAAGGAAATTTGATTGAAGTCTCATCACTCTTTCCGTGTCTTGGAGGAAGCTCTAGGATAATTCTTACCCTTTCATTCCTTGTAATCTTTTCATAAGTCTCCTGAAGAGCTTCAGCTATAACCCTATGATGCCAGCTAACTTCATAGTTCTTATCAACTATTACACAATAGTCTATGAAATTATCATTCGCCAGCTTCTTCGCTAAGAGAGTCTTTTGCTCCTCTAGCGATAGATTCAGCAAGTTGTTTGACTTGTTGGTCATTTAGTTCTACATTATTGTTAATC
>Ga0222673_1000508_pt1 | contig 17296 bp, 18 predicted proteins | sample AntAcemetagen801_FD_179845 | JGI IMG/M metagenome (GOLD analysis project Ga0222673, IMG submission 179845) | Saline water microbial communities from Ace Lake, Antarctica - #801 | ecosystem: Environmental > Aquatic > Non-marine Saline and Alkaline > Saline | place: Antarctica: Ace Lake...
CGATATCGACTCCTGCCGCAGGATTATACTCTCGCTGAAACACGGGGCCTGATTGAAAGTATAAGTAACCATTGCTTAAGTGTAGAAATTTCCACCACCCATCTCTCTCGATGCGAGTAATCTGTGTTTCAAGGTTATCAATATTGACTCCCTCTTCTACCATACGTACGTACCTGTCTCGGATTATACGTTCCGTACTAACCTTGCCCATGTGAGAAGAATACTGTCGATAGTAATCTTCTGCCGCACGTGTACTACTTCGGATACTTCTAGCAAGTCGCTCTAACTCTGTATCCAAGTTAATATTAACTTCTGGAAACGTGTACTGCGATACAATAGATTCAGTGGCATCGGCTTGCACTTCCGCCAGTTTGCCTAGATGTTTAAATAAAATCGGATTCACCACACTCGGCTCAGGATTCTCGATACAGGAGTCAAACTCCTCAACTCCTAGTTTCGATAAATCAAGGTTCATGGCACTAGCTACATTAACTATGTACTTAGAAAATACGTGTGTAGGATTCGATGATATGTATTCCGCTACATTCATAAATACTCCTATTAAAGTTTAAATAAGCCGCCCAGATATTCACGAGGCGGCAATTCTAGAATCAGAGGACTAAAGTCCGCCCTTAATTGCAGGTGACAGAGTTACGAATGAATAATCCGTGATGCTGTCGTCTAAAGATGCAGGGTTGCCATTAACCATAGCTGAATAGTTACCAGTTAGGGCAATAGCGTTCATTGCTTCACGAATCGTGTTAGCAGAAACAACTTTAGGTGATCCGCCAGTTACTTGTACCGTTACATTTGATGCCATAATAATCTCCTGTGCCTAAGCACTTATTAAAACCACATAAGCGTGGTATGTGAATCAGTTATTGATTCAAGCAACACCGTTACAATCGCACTGCAAGTTAGACGTAACGATGAGGCTTCAATTAATAACGCAAACTCTACTAGGAGATTGAGGCACGCTTCGTGATTGAAGACACGAAACAATCTATCAAATTAAACTTAGTATCATTGTCCGTTGGTACTTTGATTAACTGCTTGAGAATATCAATGTCAGTCTTACTCCAGAATGTTGGTAGCTTCGTTACAGGCTCCATTGGAATAGATAAACTCTTCTTACGTAGAATAGTTTTAGGCTTCCTAGGTTCACGATACTTGGCAAGTGATGTAGCTACCTTCTCTCTCATGTAGTGAGGAACAGTTTCCTTCCTACACCAAACACTAACGGTACTAAACGACACGTCAATCTCAGCGGCGAGTTGCTTCTGCGTGATGCCAGCTTGCGCCAGCCACTTCTTTAGATTCACTTTCATTAAATAGCTCCTAGCTATACACCAATATAAATAACAAGTGCTAGTGACACGGTGACTGCCACAAGACACGATAAACAATATTCAATACACTCTACCCTCTGCTCACGGTTCATCTATACCTCTTCGTGAATAGGTTATGGTAGGTACTAGCGACAATCGCCAGTATAATAAACAGTGTACTTATAGCTATAAACATGAAGCCTAGCTGTATAGCTTCGAGGTTATAGTCCACCAGTACGTACTCTATTTGCTTAATCACATCAAACTCCTAGTAACGTGGTTAATACTAATTGGTAATAGTCAAGAGAAAACAAATTCTCAAATTTCTTCATTCAAAAATCGTGCCAAAAATGTAAGTGATTGAAATTATTGAAAACAAGTTGGCATTGAACTTGCATATTGGTGTCAAAATGTCACTAAAAAAGCGACAAAATGACACCATTCAGTGTCAAAATGACCATGTAAAATTTACAATTTGAAAAAAGATAAAAAGAAACGTGCGCGCGCGGACCACCAATAGAGATTAGATGGTGGCTGCAGGGGTAGTGAATAGTTTTTATGGAGTGGGGTTGCTCAGATGTAAGAGACTCGGTGCATGTAAATAGATTTAGTAGTAATGATGCGGTGTTTTTGTTACCGATTGAACGAAAAAACAAGGTACGAGGATCGTACTAACGCGATCGCCACCGACTTCTATAGTTTTTATTGTATTTGTATCGGTAACAGTAAAATTAAGAAGCGTTTAATTCCAGTATGTTTGCTATGCGTGGTGTTACTAATGTTACCGATTGTTATCGATTCGTGCGGGTGCGTCAAGTGACTAGAATCATGGGGCTTTTTGGGGTTTTGTTACCTTGTTACTTATCTTTCTTTAATAAAAAGGAAAGGGATATAGAGGTAAATAAATATTATTGTATATTATTAAATTGTAGAAGGTCTTGAAAAAGTATCGGTAACGGTAACAGGTAACAGCTTCATTGCGTCATGAAGTAAGTAAGGTATTTTGTATTGGTGTTTCGGGAAAGCCCCTCGCAGGAAGCAAGGGGCAATCTTATTAAGTCATTGCAAGTAGTATCAGGAAGCCTAGAAGCAGGACTAGATGCAGTCCTGCCTCGATGGTTAGGGTATCCATTACTTAGCTTTTAATACTTCTTGAGTAGGTGCATGAAGCTCGGCATAGGCTTCAAACAAAGCAAGAAACGACTTGTCTAAGTGTCCCGATTCGACTGCTTGAAGCATTGCCATGTTGCTCATAGAGAATCCCCCAAGAAACTTGCCGCTAGGACTGCTCATACCAAAGTAACAGTAGCTAAAATTCCATGGCTTTGTGCCTTTGCCCCCTGTTGGTTGAATAAATAGCGTACTTTTTGTTACTCGGTGCGGATTCGTGGCTTCAGTAGTCTTGACTTTTGCTTCAAGATTAGCATACTTACTCATTAGACTTGTTGCATTGATACTCATAATAATCTCCTAGTAGATATTTACTACTGTTAATAGAATCGAATGAACAATTTCAATCGACACAAAACTAGAAGCAATACCCGTGCCAAAACGTAACTAACTGTAATTACTAGAACCAAAGAGGCATGAACCTTGCACCTAGTGTCAATGTGTCCCTGCTATTGTGACACCACTAGTGCCAATGTGCCCCTGAAACGGGGTGCGGGGGTATAGAACCTTAACTCCGATTCTTGTTATCAGACTCAAGAAACTGTTAAATAAGAGAAATCAGATTCTGATACAGGAATAATAATAAAGGGGCCGGCACCCCCCTTTAAACAGTCCTGTGACAACGTTAGGTACCCTGTTTAACTAACCGAGATTCCTACACCTATACCCGACCCTTTGTATCAGGTATCTGTATCAAACTCCTTGCTCCGAGTATCGAACTCCTGTATTCTTTGGTAATGGACCGTGGTAATAGCCGCGAGGAGAAACTAATAAGTGACCTCTGGAGCGAGAATAAGGATTTAAAAGCTAAGTTGGCGCGTGAGAAAAAGCGCAACGGTTACCTGACTCGTAAAATCCGGACCCTTAAGCAAGGACAATCCGATGGAAGCAAAGTACGCAATGACGATTCTGGACAAAAAGACCGGAAGACTCGTAACTTACGACCAAAGAACTGGGGAAATGGTGGCCCAGGAGGGGATTAGTGCGACTAAGTTCCTTTATTCTGTGGAAGTGGGAGACGCGATTGCTAATCTAATGACCGAGGGGCACACGCTTCGTGAGATAACTGCGATGCCGGGGATGCCGCCACTCTATATAGTGTATAATTGGAAGAGGTACCATCCAGATTTTTGCGATAAGCTGAGTCGTGCTAAGAAGGACCGCGCTACTTGGTTTCACGATGAAGCTGTGCAAGTATTGAAGGACAGTGATACACTTTTAAAGGAAGATGTAGCGCGTGAGAAGTTCCGCTTTGATGGTTTCATGAAACTTGCGGAGAGGAACGCGCCCGATGAGTATGGTCAGAAGAATCCTGCAGCGGGATTCGTGGGGCCTACAACGATTGTTATAAATACTGGGATCAACCGCGAGGAAGTGATCCATATACAGGGGAATGAGAATGGCGAAATATCCAGTAGTGAGTTTAGTGAAGACAGAGGACGGGAGATTGATCGAGATGGAGCAGTACCTGTCGGAGATTATGCCCCAGAGCCGGAAGTTAGAATCGGAGCCGAGATTGAAGGAGACGATGATGATGGAATTGCCAGAGGCGGAGCTTGCGGAAGAAGTGGAGAAGCCGAAGGTGATACGCAAGAAGAAGAAGAAAGTATCTAAGAAGGTTTAGTCATGGCTAACAATCCACCGAAACTTACAGACCCACTAGCCCCGCTACCAGAACTACAGGAACCTTCTTTATCTGGCGGTAGTCGCGGACCTGCTGGTGATAGGCAAATGAGTCAGGATGAAATAAACACATTAAAGTCGGACATGAATACTGAAGACTTTGCCAAGCTACCTGAGTCTGAGAAAACTAAGTTTAGAATTTACTTAGATGAGCAAGAGATGGCTCAAGATCCTAAGATGCAAATCTTAGTTGGAGATGTATTAAAGTCTCAAGATTCAGATGCAGAAGTTAACGAAGCAACAAATGCCGTTGCCAATCGTTTAGAGGAAGAAGATATTTCTGAAGAGAAGATGATGCTAGGTTTAGTTTCACCAACAGAGCATAAAGAAATAATGAAGAGAACAGCACAACGAAAAAAGCAATTCAATAAAGCTGATGATATAGAAAAGAAATCGTTGCGTGAAGGAACTAAACAACAAAACCAAATGGAGCAACTTCTAAGACAAGATAAGTCCATGAACAATCAGGAGAAAAGGAACGAGCATAAAATTTTCTTAGACCTGCTAAATAAAGAACATGATAAAAACATAGCACCCGCTAAAGAGATTAGGAAAAATTTAAACTCACCATTTGCTGAGAGAGCTTAATGATAAATAATAATTTTAACCCACATAGCAATCCGTTTGCACCCAGTGGAGAGACAGAAAAGTATGAGAGTAGCAAGGAGATTGATTTAGGATACACGCCTAGACCATTCCAAGCTAAGCTACATAATAATCTGAAAAGGTTTAACGTACTTGTTTGCCACCGCCGATTTGGTAAAACTGTTTTCTCTATAATGGAAACAATAGACAGGGCCTTTAGAAATGAAACTAAGAATCCCCAGTATGCATACATTGCACCGACGTATGGCCAGGCTAAACGTGTGGCGTGGGAATACTTCAAGGACTTCACCAAAGGGATACCAGGAGCAAAAGCTCACGAGCAGGAATTGCGAATTGATATTCCAAGACCCGATCGTGGAGATAAGATTAGATTCATGCTTCTTGGGGCAGAAAACCCTGACTCCCTACGGGGAATCTACCTTGATGGGGTTATTCTTGACGAGTATGCTCAATGTGATCCTACGATTTGGGGTCAAGTTATTCGGCCTGCGCTTAGTGATAGACTTGGATGGGCTATCTTTATTGGGACGCCAAAGGGGCAGAACCATTTCTACGATATATATAACGCCGCACTCGGCTTACGTAACTGGTACGTCAGAATACACAAGGCTAGTGAAACTCAAGTCGTAGATGCCAATGAGCTTATCGAGGCTCAGGCTACAATGACCGAAGAGGAATATGCTCAAGAGTATGAGTGTTCATTTGCGGCGGCGCTTACAGGCGCATATTACGGTAAGTACATGACCCAGTTGGAGGAAAAGAAGCAGATTACGCGAGTGCCATACGATCCTGCTGTAGGTGTAGATACCTTTTGGGATCTCGGAATAGCGGATTCTATGGCCATTTGGTTTATTCAGTATGTAGGTAAAGAGATTCATGTAATAGATTATCTCGAATATGCGGGTAAAGGGCTAGAATATTATGTAAAAGAACTCAAGTCTAAGCCATACAGCTATGGTGAACACTATATCCCACACGATGGGGCGGCTCGAGAACTAGGAACAGGTAGGACTAGGCAAGAAACTTTGCTTGATTTAGGATTAAGAACTAACATAGTACCTAGACAACAGATAGCAGATGGGATTCATGCAGTCCGTATGGCCCTACCTCACTGTTGGTTTGACCGAGGTAATTGTGAAAAAGGAATTGCAGCACTTAAGAACTATCAGAGAAAATGGGACTCTAAGAATAAGATGTTTCTTGATCGCCCACTTCATGATTGGTCTTCTCATGGTTCAGATGCTTTTAGAGTTTTCGGAATGATATATAACCCACAAAGAAGTGGAAGAAAAATGATGGGACTACCACGGGAAGTGGAATCCGAGTATGAAATCTTTTAAGGAGTACGTATGGGCTGGAACCCTTTAGAATGGATTGCTGACACAGTTACAAACACGTTTGATAATACGATTGAGACAGCTGGTGGTGCATTTAGTAAAGATAAAAGGAAAAGGCAAAAGTTTTATACGGCGCTAGGGACAATGGGTATGTCTCTTGGAGCTGAAAGCGCAATAGAAGCTAGTAAAGGCTCATTGAAAGCTATAGCGGAATCTGACCTATCTCAGGATATAATGAATGACATAAAGGGAACAGAACCAGAGCCACTAACTGAACCACAACAAGCGGCTAAGTTAGAACTAAGAGATCCAAGAAGAAGGAGAAAAGGCGGTAGTACAGATAACTTCGCTACACTTACTAACAATCAAGGTACTCCAAGTTTAATAGGATAATAGATATGCAAGATTCAACTAACATTGGCGAAATGGTCTGTAGGAAACACTCTCGAATGAAATCTCAGAGAGTAAACTGGGAAACACATTGGGACGAGGTTGCTGAATATATTATTCCTAGAAAGGACGATATATATGGAAGCAATACAAAAGGCGAAAAGAAACATAATAAACTTTTTACGAGCGTTAGTGTCCACGCGAACGAACAACTGGCTTCTGCACTTCACGGTATGCTTACTAATCCTAGTAATGTATGGTTTGGTTTATCTTCTGGCGATAAAGACTTAGACCAAGACAAAGAGGTAAAGGCTTGGCTACAGAAAGTTACTTCACAAATGATTCAAGTATTTAATAATTCCAATTTCCAAACTGAGGTACATCAGAACTACCTAGACTTGGGAAGTTTTGGTACATCTGTCCTAAGAGTAGAGGAAGATTCAGATATGGTTGTGAGGTTCATGGCCAGACCAATCTACGAAGCCTATATCGATGAAAACTATAAAGGCATAATCGATACAGTAAGCTATGAGTATAAGAAAAGTGTACGCTCTATTCGCCAAGAATTTGGCATGGAGCCTTTTGAAAAAGATACAGACCTAATGAGCGACCTGATGAATGACCCACAGAAAGAAATGACTGTGATTCATTTGGTAATGCCTAGAGAAGACTTTGCCCTACACAAGATGGACTCAGGCAACAGACCATTCATGTCTGTTCATGTGTTAAAAGAAAAGCAATCAGTGTTAAAGCAATCAGGATTCTATGAGAACCCGTACATTATAAACAGATGGACTAAGATTAGTGGAGAAATCTACGGTAGAAGTCCGGGCATGAAAGCACTATCAGACATTAAGATGGTAAATGCTATGCAGAAGACTGTTATCATTGGCGCACAGAAGGTAGTAGACCCTCCGTTACAAGCACCTGATGATGGAGTATTATTACCATTAAAGACCGCACCCGGAAAAATAAACTATTATAGAGCAGGCAGTAAGGACAGAATCGAGCCACTCTTAACTGGTTCACGTCCCGACATTGGTGAAAACCTAATCAATACTATTGTAGATAGAATCGAGAAAGCGTTCTTCATAGACCAACTGCAGATGCGTCAAGCAGATAGAATGACTGCTACAGAAGTCATGCAACGTAGAGAAGAACAGCTAAGAATGTTAGGGCCTATGTTGGGCAGACAGCATTTCGAGTTTCTTAAGCCCTTGGTTGATAGAGTATTCGGAATTATGTCAAGAAAGAAGTTGTTTCCACCTGCACCTGCTTCATTACAAGGTAAAGATTTAGAAACAAAATACACATCACAGATTGCCAGAGTGCAAGAAACAAGTGATGCTGATAGTATAACAAGAGTATTTGGACTTATCTCTCCGCTTGCAAGTGCCAAGCCTGAGATGCTAGATAACTTTGACGCTGATGCAATAGCACGCCACCTTACTCACAAGTTTGGTTTACCTGCAGAGTATTTGAAATCGATAGACGATGTTCAAGGAAAGAGACAAGCAATGGCGGAGCAAGCACAGCAGGAAGCTCAAGGCGAGCAACTAAACGGAGAACTGGACGCTTTAGGAAAGCTAACTAATCTTTAGGAGTAACGATGCTGAATAAGTTTAAAGAGAAGCGCGATTTAATTATCGCGTACAAGAGATTATTTCACACAGATGATGGAAGAAAAGTGCTTCATGATTTAATGAAGAGTTGTCACGTCATGACCTCAACCCTAGATGTAGATGCTATTACAATGGCCCATAACGAGGGTGCGCGATCTATTGTGTTGCGTATCCTTAGAACAATACAAACTGACCCTGAGCAGATGGAACAACTCTTGAAGCTGGGACAATCAGAAGGAGATGACGATGAATATCAAATTGTTTAACCGTTTTTTAAACGAGGAATTACCTGCAGACGGACCAGAGGCCGGATTAACAACAGCTCCTCCAGTAGAAGCCGCACCTGTAGACACACCACCAACAGAGTTTGCGGGTCCTGAGTGGATGAAAGGAATTTCTCAAGACCTTATGGAAGATAAGAGTCTACAGAACTTCAAGGACGTGAATGATTTAGCTAAGAGCTATATCCACAGCCGTAAGCAGATTGGTAAAAACAAGATTAGTCTACCTGATGAGCATGGAACTGATGAAGATTGGAAGGAAGTGTATAAGCAATTAGGCTTACCTGAGCGTGATAAATACTCAGTGAAGTTTGGTGAAGCCAATTACAGTGAAGATTTCAAGAAAGGATTCATTGACCAGGCTCATAATGCAGGGATACTTCCGCAACAGGCTGAGAAGGTATTTGAATTCTTTAACAGTCAAGTAACTATTGCCAGTCAAGAGGCAGGGGAAGCCAATGAGCTAGAGCAGCAAGAAGCTTTTGAAGGTCTTAAGAAAGAGTGGGGTTCTGGTTACGATAAGAAACTAAAGACAGCTCAAGTAGCTTTCAGCACATTCGCTGATGAGGACTTAACTGCATACCTAAACGATACAGGTCTTGCGCAGGACACAAACCTGATTAAATTATTCAGCAAGATTGGTGAGAAATTGAACGAGGACACGTTTGATACTAACACAGTGAAGCATTTAGGTCTAACGAAAGAAGACGCAGAAGAGAAAAAGGCAACCATGATGGGAGATTCTAATCACCCATATTGGAAAGATGAGCATCCAAACCATAACAAAGCGGTAGAAGATATGCTTAAATACAATAAAATTATTGAATCATAGTTGACACGATGACAGATTGGGTTATTATTTTAGTAAGTTCCTAAAAGGATAATCCAGTCGGACCCGTTGAATCTTGGGAAGTAGAAAAGCCCCGCGCGTGTGGACAAGCGTTTCGTAAACTACTGTAAAACTAATAGTGCAAGGAGCATAAAATGTCATTTCAAATCGAAACAGCATTTGTGAAACAGTATTCTTCAAACGTGTTTCACTTATCGCAACAAAAAGGTTCACGTCTAGCTGGTCTAGTACGTAAAGAGTCACAAAAATCAGAAGCAGCTTTCTATGACCGTATCGGTAGTGTAACTGCACAACGTAAAGTTGGTAGACATTCAGATACTACTTACCAAGACACTCCACATTCAAGACGTAGAGTAACTCTTGAAGATTATTTCTACGCCGATCTTTGTGATAAAGAAGACAAACTTAGAATGATCATGGACCCAAAATCAGAATACGCTCAAGCCGCTATGTGGGCCCTTGGTCGTGCAATGGATGACGTTATTATCGAAGCCGCTCTTGGAGCAGCCTACGGTGGTAAAGAAGGCGGTTCAACTGTTAACATGGCAAACGCTAACAAAGTGTCTTGCTTTGACGGAACTACAACTACAGGTGTTGGTCTTAACGTAAAAACTCTTAGAGCTGTTAAGAAGAAATTTGGTCAGAACGAAGTAGAAGAAGGCGATCTTTATTTTGCTGTAACTTCTGAGCAACTAGACAACTTACTTGGCGAAACAGAAGTAACTTCACAGGATTTTGCAAGCGTTAAAGCTCTTGTTCAAGGTGATGTTGATACTTTTATGGGCTTTAAGTTTGTTAGAATCGAAAGACTAAAAGTAACTTCTGCCGGAACTACTTACAACGTAGCTAACGGCATCGTTGGTTCTGGTACAGGTACTCTCCCTGCTGGAGCAAGAAGATGTTTTGCTTGGAAACGTGATGGTATCATGCTTTCAGTAGCAGAAGATGTTAAAGCAAGAATCGACGAACTTCCTGGTAAGCATTATGCTCACCAGATTTACGCTTCAATGGGTATCGGTGCTACTCGTATGGAAGAAGTAAAAGTTGTTGAAGTTCTTTGTAACGAGTAATAATAAAACGGGGAGCATTGCTCCCCTAATTTAAGGAGTACATAATGGCCACTTTATTTAGTACAGGATACACTTCGGCTTTCGTTACTGTCCCAAACGGTAAACTTAATCCAGAAGATTTTAACGGTCGCGTCCGTAGAGCTTATGCTGAGTTCACTCTTGGCGCTGAGCTTTCTTCTGGAGACGTCGTTAAAATGATGAAACTTCCTGCTAACGCAAACATCATTGATGCAACTTTCAATGCTCCTGCAGCAACATCTGGTAACTTAGACATTGGTGTAACTGATGCTGACGAGTCTGGATCAAATGCTTCTGCTGAAGCTCTTTTTGCTGATCAAGATATCTCTTCTGCAATCTCTCAAGTAAAACTTTCTTGGGCAGCTGCTGGACATAACTTGAAAATCAACAAGGAAATGGACGTACAAATTTTAGCTCAAGGTGCCGCTACTGTCGGTGCAACAGCTGACGTTTGGAAACTTGAAGTTCTTTACATTATCGACTAATCTTCTCCATTGGTTAGGCTTATACAAGAAACGGGGGGTCGCAAGACCCCTCTTTCGTAAGGAGATTAGATGGCTACGAAGCTACAAATTTATAATTCATGTTTTATCAAACTAGGCGCTGAGCCTGTCACCGATACAGCTACATCAAATAAAAGAAACAACTTATTAAATGCTATATATGACACAGTAAAAGCTCGTGAAGTGAGACAGCACCCTTGGAACTTCGCTATTAAAAGAGCAGAACTTACCGTTGACTCTACCGTACCCACATGGAAGTGGGGGTCAGCCTTTGAACTACCAAGTGATTATTTAAAAATTAAAGAAGTTAGATATGATTACGACTATGCAATCGAGAATGGAAAGCTCGTCATAGAGGATTCTTTCGCTACTATCGTTACAGACGAAGCCGAAGCCTCTTCAACTACCACAGCTATAAATGCAACAGCTCATGAAGCAGTAGTCGGAGACGTGATTCTTGTAAATGATGAAAGAAGAGTAGTAGCTTCTATTACTGCGAATACGATTACCTTATCAGTAGCATTATCAGTAGCTCCATCAGCCGCAGACGAGTTTATAGTATATCGCCCTGCTGACGTTTTCGTTGAATACATTGCCGATGTCGCCGAGACAGACTACACGTCTGACTTTACAGAGGGGCTTGCCTACGTTTTAGCTGCAGAAATTTGTTATGCTTTAGTACAGAACAGAGAACTTAGTAATCAAATCCTCGAGAAAGCTGAGTTCGCTAAGAGACTAGCTAGAAGTATGGATGCTCAAGAAGGTACGCCTATAGAGCTAATGGATAATGACTACTTAAACGTGAGGTTATAATGCCTAGATTTAGCTACATGCTTAACAGTTTCAAATCTGGAGAGCTAGGACCTAAGACTCATGCTAGAACAGAGGCCGAACAGTACAAAGAAGGGCTAGATATATTAGAGAATTTTCTAGTTGAAACATCTGGCGGAGCATTTAGGCGTGGGGGATTAGTTACTGAGGTAGGGCCTACAGCTTTAGCGGCTGATGAAGGTGAATACATTTCAGTAATATATAAACTTGATAGGAATTCTGTTTACCGTGTCGATATTAAAGTAACAACAACAGCCTCAGCTACTATTTCAGAAGTGAATACTGCAGGGGTGTCACGCTATTCTGCTGGAACAGCGCCTCTTATAGGAAGAGTTCCTGCGGCTCTTGCGCAAGGTTCTTCAAACACACATGGGTATAGTTACTCACAAGTAGATGGTTGCCTTATTATCGTACATAGTAGCGGTGAAGTTGAGCCAGTTATCTTTGTACCAACACTAAATGGTGCGGGTGAATTGTGTCTAGTAGGTTTTCCCTGGCTAGATGATATAGATGATACGACCATAGCTGGCGCAGTTGTGGGTACTCCAACCAAGATACTTCTTAAATATGATTCATGGGCTAGATACGACGATGTTGTAAGAACACCGTTTGACGACCCAAACGTTACAGACTTCACTATGGCTGTTGGTGCAGTATCAGGCTCAACAACTCTAGTATCCACAGCAGATTTCTTTGTGGCAGATATGGCTTCTGATGGAAGCACGTTTAATGGTCTACGTATTATGATTGATGATGGGACAGGTAAAATTGTTGTAGGAATAATCACAGCAGTAACAGATTCAAAAAATGCAACAGTTCAGATATCAGTAGCTGGAGCAGGATTTTCAATAACGGCCAGCAATTACTGGTATGTAAGTGGTTGGGATAAATACAATGGATGGCCTAAAACCGTAGAACTTCATAACGGTCGACTTGTTTTCGGCGGAAGCAAGAACAAGCCTGCAACCGTGTGGGCCAGTTTCCCTTTCTACTATGGCCAAATAAATAGATTATACGCAATCGATATTGCAAGTGTTTATGTATATGGACGTGAAGCCTCATTAGTTGATGGTGGTTTAGAATACACGATTGCCAGTGAAGGCGACCAGGAAGAGATTACTTGGATAAAGAGTAACAGAACATTATTGCTTGGCACGGCTACCAGAGAGTATGCGGTATCTTTGGAACCTACTTCGGTATCCTTTCTACCCCAGTCAAATCATGGTGGGTCAGCCCGAGCTGCTATTAATGCCTATAACTCAACATATTTTATAGGAGAAGATGGGCAAGAGATTTACGAAGTTAAATATAGTGAAGAGAACGGGGCGTTTGTCAGTCGTCGTATTACTGATATTAATGACCAGATTCTACACAGCAACGCTCTTACTAAAAGAACTAAGTATGTTCAGATGGTATACGTTGAAAGAATGAAAACGATATTTGCTTTAACAGATGCTTATCAGATTGTGGCTATATCTATAGACCCTCAAGCAGGTGTCCTTGCTTTTAGTAAAGTTAAAACAATACAAACGCAACATCGTTATATCTTTAAAGCCTTTGACCCTTACGAAGAGGAAACTTTTCTATTTACAAGAACTGTTAATACGGCGGCAAGGGGAGCCTTGGATAGTGATGAATGGATACTGAGACTTATTCCAGCATGGGACGATACGATTCCAGTTGGTGAGACTGTTGATAAAAAAACCAATGAATGTTTCTTCGTAGATTTTGCAACCTACGGAACAAATTCTCCCGCAAGCGGAACCCTAGCTCTTGGCGCTGATTACGCTTCATTATTCCTAACAGTAATAGCCAGAAATGAATCAGGAACCTTGCGCATATTTGAAGCAATACAGGCTGATGTATCAGGGAACATTACGTTAGGAGAAAACGTAGTGTACTGGGTAGCAGGTATCCCTTATACAAGCGTACTCAAAACATTGACTCCTGAGGTTGGACCTAATCAGGTCATGAATAGTCAGGGCGATGTTATTAGAATTGATAGGATAACAGCCAAACTGTACGCTTCATGGGTAGGGGAATATGGAGCTGATACTATTTATTCATTCGAGCAATTAAACCAATTAACACCATATACAGGCGAGGAGAGGTTAGACATACCTTTGGGGCCTGATAATGAAAATAAAGTTATTATTCAAACAGATCAGCCCCTACCTCTAAACATTCTTGGTATGGTGCTTAGAGGACAAAACAACCCGTAGGAGTTTATATGTCAGGAGGATTATTTCTAGCAGGAGCCGCTTTATCTATCTTCGGACAGATACAAGCAAACATGGCTCAAGCTCAGGCTGAGCGAGAAAATGCTATCTGGCTAGAAGAACAAGCAGCTTTTATCGAAGAGGCAACGAATCGTAGTTTAGCTATATACTCGAGACAGGCTGACCAATTTGAAGAGGAACAGATGGGAGCATTAGGAGCTTCTGGTGTAGAACTTTCTGGTACTGCTTCTGATATTTATAATGATACATTAAGTAGTATAAGTGATGAAATGGAAGCAATCCAAAGACAAGGATTTATGCAGAAGAGAGAGGCACTACTAAAAGCTGGAGCCGCTACGAAGCAGAGTATGCGTCTAAGTAGTTTTGGCTTAAATGCCCTACAAGCTGGAGGCACTGGGTTAACTGCTGCAGCTAAGTATAAATCCGCTACTAAGTAAAAGGATAAGAAATGCCAAAAGTTCCAGTAATACAAGAGAATCAAAGATTAGCTCCACAGAATCCTACAGGGTTTCAGTCTAGTTCCCAGGCACGTTTGATGGGTGACGCTGTATCAGGACTTGGTAAAGGGGCGATGGACCTTGGTTCAGCTTTACTAAAAGTCGAGAAAGCTAACTACCGTAATGCAGGAACTCAAGCATCTAGTCAATATAGACGAGAAGCAGTCAAGCTAAGAAGCGCGTTAGCCGCTAAAGGGTACAGCGCCGATGCTCAAGCAAAGTATGAGGATGAAGATAAAAAATTACAGACCAAAATATCTAAAGAGTATACTGATAAGTTTGGCTTAGATGCTCTTGAAGAGATTACTACCGCTATGTCCAAAACAGGCGCGCAAGAGTTTGAAGAATTCGAGATGGAAAGAAATAAAATGCGTATTGAGTTTGTTAAAGAGCAGGAAGCTATTACAGAGAACCTAGAAAATGATGATGTTTTCCGGAGTCCTAAGATGCTTACACAAGCCTTAGGCGACATGGAGACAGACGTTAATTTTAAGAGAGATGTAGTTACAGATATTACACAAGAAAAAGGTGAGATGATTAAGCAGAGAAGAGGAAGAAATCTTATAGCCTCAGCTATTGATGGTCTAATAAATAGGGAAGATGTTATAAATGACCCTACAAAACTAAACAAGATATTAACAAGTCCAGAGTACGCTAAATATACTGACCAAAAGTTTAGAGGCGAACTGATGGATAGGGCAATGGCCAAGAGAAATCTTATCGTTAATCAAAGAAACCAAGAATATGACAGAACAGAAAGAATACAAGCTAAAGAACTAAAGGTAGCTCAGAGTTTAATAGAGTCGCAATTTCTCGAAGAAATGCAAGACGCTGTAGAGTCTAATAATATTGTAGCAGTAGATGATATATTAATTAAAGCAGGCGACCAATTAGGCGGAGAGAATCCTAGACTTAGTTCTGAGAACTATAAGAAACTACTTACGAAAAAAGTACCATTCGCAAAACAGATTGACGCTATCGGTACTTTTAAAGCAAGAGAGCTTGCCTATGGTGAAGGGAACCTTGATAAAGCAATCTCATTTGTAGGTACTGAGAACGGAAGACACTTGATGCCTAGAAATGCGTCAGCTCTACTTAAGGAATTTACAATAGCTAAGAAGTCTTATGCATCAGACCCTTCTCTAGCTGCAGGCGACAAGTCAGCTTACGCATTACACAAACAAATTCTTGGTGATGTACCTATGGAGATGAGGCTCCTTGGCGATAAGTTTCTTCCCACTCCAGAAAATAAAGATAAGTTAGCTAAATACTTCGGTGTTCTATCGAAGTATGGCGAAGCAAAACGTATGGCCCTTACAAGTGGTCGTAAGTTTAATGGCCCAGCTACGATGAAATTGATTCTTGAAGGGGAGACACCGGAGAAATTCAACGAGCGTCAAATACTTGTAGGTATGCCTCAGAGAAAAGTCTTAAAGTATGAATCAGATACTATTGGAACTAAAGCTATAATGGAATCTCCAGAAGAATGGAGGGGGAGGATACTTGAGTGGAGTAATTCTCCTGAGAATCTCTCACGATTTAAAAATCCTAAAGCTAAAGAAGCCGTAAAGCAGAGGCTAGAGTCTATAGACAAAATGATTCGTGATGAAGCTGAAATGAATAGCGCCATTTACAAGGCATCTGAGGACGATTTCAAATTTTACGAGACATTGCCTAATGGTGACGGTTACAATTTCTTAAATGTAGAAGACGAAGAAGGAATACCATTTAGCAACAAGCTAGTACCTTGGGAGATATGATGCAACTAGATAATACCGACAGCGGAAACGACAAGAAACCTTTAGAGAATGAAGCCAGCGTTGCCACTGTTGAGCAGACTCCTCCCTCAGCTGCTGCGCCTGTTATTGAGGAACCTAATAAATCATTCAATCCTAATAACCTACAGAATGAGGATTTGGATAGTTACAAGCAAGAAATCCGCGACACATTAAAGCAGGAATTTACTGAAAAAATGAGTCAGGAGCTAATGAAAGAGGGACAGAAGCATCCAGCTATCTTCTTAGGCAATACAGTTGTAGAGATGAGTCAAGACGTAGCAAACGCAGCTATTGATACAGTAAATTATATTGATAGGAAGTTCGGTGACGGTGAAGAATTACTGGAAAATCTCAACTATTCCGACCGATACTTACCTCAAGACAACTTTAGCAAGACGACTCGAAGTTTAGCTAAGTTTGTTATAGGTTCAAACGCTATCTACAAAGGTAGTAAGGCCGTAATACAAGGCGGTAAATGGACAAATAGAGCTATAAAAACAGCAGACCCGTTTGTTACTGAGTTCTTTTTTGAAACTACTGAACCGCAGCGTGAGCAAATAGTTGAGCTTGGAAAGGATCTCCCAATTCTCCACGACTTAATGGAATATATCGACCCATATACCGAAGATACTGAGAAGAATTTTGAGAGACGATTACACAATTCAATGTTCGGACTTGCGGAAGCTGGTATTCTCACGGGTGCCTACAAGGTATTACAGTTAGTTAGAAAGAACAGAAAGTTAATTTATAAATATCTTCAAGATGAATCAGGACAAATAGGAAAAGGAAAAGGAAAAGGAAAAGGCGGAGGCACAATTAAGCCTGATGCAGAAGGTGTATCTCCTAAGATTCAAGAGTCTCCTGATGAAATCCTCCCTCCGATACCTAAACCTAGAACAGATCTACCACCACTCCCTAAGGACTTGAGTGGAAAAGATGTTCCTGCTTTTAGTCCTAATGACGAAATTAGCCAAGAGGGGCTTGAGGCACTTAAGGGTAAGCGGAGTGCAGTAGTTGATGAGGTTAGGGATATTGAAGTCCTCGACGAACTTGGTAGAGAAGAGTTTGCAAGACTAAAGAAGCAAGGGAAAA
>Ga0222673_1000510_pt1 | contig 17265 bp, 24 predicted proteins | sample AntAcemetagen801_FD_179845 | JGI IMG/M metagenome (GOLD analysis project Ga0222673, IMG submission 179845) | Saline water microbial communities from Ace Lake, Antarctica - #801 | ecosystem: Environmental > Aquatic > Non-marine Saline and Alkaline > Saline | place: Antarctica: Ace Lake...
ATCGCCGTACACCCTGGCATCGCCGGACACCCATGCATTGCCGTACACCCTGGAATCGCCGGACACCCTGGCATCGCCGTACACCCTGGCATCGCCGTACACCCCGACATTGCCTTCTTTTTCAACAAACCCACCGAGGTCACCCGCCTTGACTGTTGAGAAGTCAATCAGAGCCTTGATGCGGTATAGCGTGCGTCCACATTGGACGACTGTTTCAGATGTTAACTCAAACTTCTTATCCATGTTCAAACCCTCCCTAAGTTTCATTCTATCTGGTCAAGTGCCTTGTTCACTTCCCGCGCCACATCTTCGGCGGTGATATTTTCACCATCGCCAAGAGTAACCCCCATGTTTCTAACACCTTTCAGGCGTTTAAATAGCTTTTCAACCTCTGTCATATTGGCCTCGTTTCAGTTACAGTTATTATAAACACGATAGACTAATAAGAAACCCAACAGATACCATGATGTATGCCCTGCTGTGTTCCCTCTAGTCTCTTTATGTTTCTTAATCAACATGTCTCAGTCCTCCATAAACCTATCCTTCTGAGCCTCATACTGAGCATCTGCCCAGTCCTCAATGTAATCTTGTGCTGCCTGTTCAGCATGAGTGTCAGCGTATGCTGTGGCTTCCTCTTCAGTAACACCATCACCGAGGGCTTCATAGTACAGGTCATTCCACTTGTCAATCAATATATCTTTGAAGCGTACCATGTTATAGTTACTCCTTAGTTACTCACAAGTACCCAGACAGTAACTGTCCCAGCCCATGCTATAAGGGTAGTGATAGTCAACACCCGGAGTACTTGATAGTTGATAGCTATACCTTCATTCTGTTTCCTCTGTAGTTGAGCAAACATGATGATCAAGGTAGCTACGGTGAACATTACTGTGTAGAAAGGTAGCTACGGTGAACATTACTGTGTAGATCAGGGGGTACAAGACCCTTGCTTCACCCATTAGATAACTCCACAGTACCTTCGAAGTCTTGGAAGTTATCCATTCTAAAACCTGAACTACCCATACCATTAGTCCAGTAGGCATTATAACCTTCACATACGATAGTACCACTACCAAGCTTAGTAAACAAGACAACCGTCCCACTCACTTTACTTACCATCAGCTTAGGATATGGTAACTCTTTAGGTTCTGATTTGTAGCCTGTGACTATACTCTTCATGTTATTAATCCTCTTCTAAATCTGACTGTTCAATAGCCTTTATGTAGGACTCATCAGCCCTGTCCAGTTCCTCTTGAAGTGTAGTGTCAAAGTCAAAGACATTATCATACAGTGGACAGTACTCTGAGTCCTCTGAGTTATTACCAAGCTGACATTCAGACCACTGTCCAAAGTCTACTTCATAGATACTCTCGAAGTATGGGCATGTAGTATCACAGTTCCCACCCTCATGTATCTTGATAACCCTTTCCCATTTCTTAATCATCCTCAGTCTCCTTCCTTTAGTGAATCTGATCTAAGTATAAATAATCAATAGACATACTGAGTTACTCCTTATTTAAGACCCAGACCAAGACCCAGACCCAGACCTAGACCCAGACCAAGGCCAAGACCCAGACCCAGACCCAGACCCAGACCAAGGCCAAGACCCAGACCCAGTCCCAGACCTAGACCAAGGCCAAGACCCAGACCAACACCCAGCCCTAGACCCAGACCCAGACCAAGGCCAAGACCCAGACCCAGTCCCAGACCTAGACCTAGACCCAGACCCAGACCAAGACCTATATTTTATCTTTGATGTTATCATTTTAGAACACCAAAAGACTCGATAGCTACTATCTGTACATACCAGTCATTTGGTAGCTTTTGCATGTCCTTCCATTTAGGTTCTGAGAATGATCCTGTTTCATACACTACACCAGCATCTTCTAGTTTCACACAGGTATCATTGACACCTACCAACTTACCTGTATAGAAGTAACACCCACACATAAGCGTTACTACCTCACCCATAAGACCTATCAAGCCTTCGCCTTCAACTTCCTCTACCTTTACAAGTTTCTTCATATCAAAAGTCTCCTTTGTTTAAGTGTTCAATTAACATTGTAAGACAGGTAAACCCTACCATTACAAGACCTATCAAGAACAAATAGATTACAAGGTCAGCTACTAGCATGTTACTTATCCTCTTCATCATCAAGATCAAGGGCATAAGCGTCACTCATTAGTAACCCTTTGGCCTCTTCAAAGTTGGCTTGGTAGCTTCCTTCGTAGTCCATTTCATCATCAGTCATTGTAGTTCTCCTTATCTATTAGGATACAGTGGGTTCTTACCCACCATGCTACGCCAGTCAACACTATGTAAGTGCCTGACAACTTCATCCATCCCGTTACATACATAGGTAGGATGACCCTTCTCAATCGTTGTTAAGATATATTTCAGGCCATGAGGTTTAACTTCCCCAACCCCTTCCCTGTCATATGTCACTGTATAATATCCAGGGCTTCTCTCAATCATCTTAGGTGCTGGCATATTGTATTGTGTTCCCTTCCAACCTGTTTAACTCAATTAAATAGCCTATGATGATAGGTGTTTAACTCAATTAAATAGGGTGCTAGATAGCAGACAGCACAAAGCCCCTCACAAGCCAAGTTAATGGCCTGTAAGGGTACTCTGTAGTGGCTTGGTAGTCTGTTTATTCTTGGTTCAATTCACTAACCAGCTTATTCATGGCGTCAATAGCATACCGTGCAAATGACTCATTCTTCTTTGTAGCCTTACGTGCGGCTTGTCCGACGTTCTTTAGGGCTTGGGTCAGTTCCTCTTCCAAGGGTGACTTTGGGTTTACCAAGCGTGTAACGTCTTTGAAGTCTTGAATACCTACCATTGTCCGCTTGTTATTGTCCCATGCTTTAACAATCTTTGAACGGTATACACTCATTGTTGCAGGGGCTTTACCGTTTGCACGCTCAATCACAATGGTCTTTTGAGTAACTGCGTCGAACGCCTTGGTATTGTAGCCCATGACTTCCCATACCTTTTCAAAGAAGTGCGCCGGGGTTGTCCCAAGGGAATCAGCGTCGCGGGTGGTAGTCACTAGGGCATTAGCTTGATCACCTTTAGATTCCTTTGCAGTCTCCATTGTGTCATTATCATGGGCGATCTGTACAAAGGTATGAACCGCTTGGTCAATAGCCGCCTCAACACCTTTAGGGGCTTTTGTTTTTGCTTGGGTGTTTGTCTTTGTCATGTTGAATAATCCTATTTAATTCAGTTAAATGCCTAAGTAGCACCAGGTAACTCAATACCCTTTTCTAGTCCCTTGTAGTATGGCAGATCACTTCAAAGAAGTAAATAGTCTATATGGACTATATAAGCATTTCTTATAGTAGTACAATGGTAGCACATATGATGGCATTAGGGTTGCAATAGCAATAACCATGCCAAGAATAGAGGAGAACTACATAGTTCTTTGTGTTAAATATCATGGTACTACATGGTTGCTGTGGGGTGTCTGGGTGTTCTACCTTTGTTCTCACTCAGTCACTAACGAGAACTATTGAGTCTTTTAAGTCACTAGTGTGATAAATATGTCACAGTGTCTCCATAGTAACTCCATAGGTACTTGGTAGTTTTCCTGGTACCACACAAAGACTTTGTAGTTCCTTGTAAGCTCTTGGGGGGTACTCAGGGGGTTGTCTTTCTTGTGTTCAAAGAGAAACAGACCCTCTAAATTTCTCATAGAAACTCTCAGATCTAGGGAGGACTGAAAAATAACTCTTGACATCTACACAGATACACAGTATAATAGTACTTAGAAGGTCTAAAGAGATTGAGTCTTCTAAGATAAACATATAAAGAATTATTATTAAGAATAAAAACACTTAGATTCATTAAAGATCTTTATAGTACTTTAAACACTTAGATCCTTTATAGATACTTTAAAGAGGGAGATGTCTTAACCTTTCAGATGTCTTATTCTTATAATAGGGTGTAGCTCAGTTGGTAGAGTGGGAGACTGTTAATCTCCTTGTCGTAGGTTCGAGTCCTACCATCCTAGCCATTTAACAAGGGAACCATAGACCATGATGAAGACCTTACAGACTAAGACTTTAGAAGACTACAAGCCAGAACTTAAAGACTCAATAGGCAGATACAGGACAGCTTCCCTGTTCCATGATCAGTACAATACAAATGTTGACAGAACCAAATACCCTCCTATCTTTACCCTTAAGACTGAAGACTTTACTAAGGGTGATACTACTTACATCTCCTTTAAGAGGGTGTACATGGAGCACCAAGATCCCACTGGTTACAGTGCATGTATGGCCCTTCTAGGTGAATGGGATCACTGGCTTAAACTCTCAAAGGCCCCATGGTTCCAGGAGTACCTTGATCATTGGAATACTGAACTAGAGATTAAGATGACCTCTGAGGCCCTGGTAAGCATTGCTGAGGAGGCTAAGACTGGGAAGGGATCTTCCAAGACCTCAGCAGCTGCATACATAGCAGAGAAGAAGTGGCTTCCCAAGAGAGGTAGACCTACCAATGCTGAAGTTGAAGGTGAGAAGAAGAAAGCTGCCAAGGTTGAACAGAACTTAACTGATGACCTTGAACGGTTAGGTCTGACCACTCCACAAGGATTAAACTAATGTCCTTACCCCTAGATGACAGGCACCTCCAGATCAAGGAAGCTGCTGAGGCAGACCTAGTCACATTCATCAAGCTTATAGCCCCCAAGACTATCTTAGGATCCATCCATGAAGTACTCCTCCGTAGATGGACTAGGGAGGGCCACAAGAGCCATCAGCTAGGCCTCCTACCCCGTGACCACCAAAAGTCCAGGATGGTAGCTTACAGGGTCGCTCAGAGGATCACAGTGGACCCCTCAGTCCGTATCCTATACATCTCCTCCACAGCTAACCTCGCTGAGAAACAATTAAAGTTTATCAAGGATATCCTGACCTCTGACATCTACAGACGTTATTGGCCTGATATGATCTTTAAAGAAGAGGGTAAGAGGGAGAAGTGGACTAACTCTGAGATCTCAGTAGATCACCCCCTGAGGAAAGAAGAGGGAGTCAGAGATCCAACTGTATTCACAGGTGGCCTGACCACCAGCCTTACAGGGATGCATTGTGACGTATCAGTCCTGGATGATGTTGTTGTTATTGAGAATGCATATACACAGGAGGGGAGGAACAAGGTCAGGTCCCAGTATTCCCTCCTGGCATCTATTGAGGGTGCTGAGGCTGAACAGTGGGTGGTAGGTACAAGGTATCACCCTAAAGACCTCTACTCAGATCTTATCTCTATGGAAGCAGAAGTTTATAATGATGAAGGTGATGTCATACATAAAGAACCAGTGTATGAACTATTTGAGAGGGCTGTTGAGGACCGTGGAGATGGCACTGGAGAATTCCTCTGGCCTCGTCAGTCTAGGGGTGATGGCAAGTACTTCGGGTTCGACAGAGCTATCCTGGCTAAGAAAAGAGCACAGTACCTTGACAAGACACAGTTCAGAGCACAGTACTACAACGACCCCAACGATCCAGATGGACAAAGAGTAAACCCAGACTTATTTCAGTACTATGATAAAAAGTACTTGACAAGGGACAGTGGTCTGTGGTATTATAAGGATAGAAGGTTAAATGTATTTGCCTCTATTGACTTTGCCTATTCACTATCTAAGAAGGCAGACTATACAGCAATTGTTGTTATTGGTATTGACTCCGATCATAACATCTACATCTTAGACATCTCCAGGTTTAAGGTTGAGAAGATCAGAGAGTACTTCGAAGAGATCATGAGGCTCCATGTTAAGTGGGACTTCAGGAAGTTAAGAGCAGAGGTTACAGCGGCTCAGTCAGCTATTGTGAAAGAACTTAAGACGGAGTATATAAAGAAACATGGTCTCGCCCTATCTATTGAGGATCACCGTCCAACCAGACACTCAGGAGCTAAAGAAGAAAGAATTGCCGCCGTGCTTGAACCCAGGTACGAGAATTATACCATGTGGCACTACGAAGGTGGTAACTGTCAAATCCTTGAAGAAGAATTAATGTTGGAACATCCTGCACATGATGACGTTAAAGATGCCTTGGCTGCTGTGGTAGAGACCGCTGTGGCCCCCTCATCTGTCAAGAGACAGCATAGGAATGTGGTCAGCATTCAAACCCATTCCAGATTCGGAGGTGTCCGCTAGATGGCAGGTAGAACCTTAGACCTTTCAGATGTTATCCTTACTGAGCCGTTGGCTAATCAGATTGGTCAACAGTACACGATCTGGGAACAGGATAGATCTAAACAGCAAGCTGGGTGGCGTGAACTCAGGAACTATATCTTTGCCACTGATACCACTACCACCACAAACGCTACCCTCCCCTGGAAGAACTCAACAACCCTCCCTAAGCTTTGTCAGATCAGAGACAACTTACATGCCAACTATATGGCTGCCCTCTTCCCCAACGATAACTGGATGAAGTGGCTAGGCTCTGATAAGGATGCAGAGACCCAGGAGAAGAAGTCTACCATCGAGTCCTATATGGAGAACAAGACCAGGATGGGTGGTTTCATTACTATCATGTCTCAGCTTGTCTTAGACTATATTGACTATGGTAATGTCTTTGCAACCACAGAGTACGTTGATGAATCTATCAAAGATGAAGCTACTGGGGAAGTTATCCCAGGCTTCTTAGGCCCACGCCCAGTTAGGATCTCCCCCAATGACATCGTCTTTAATCCACTTGCTTCCTCTTTTGAGAAAGCCCCAAAGATTATCCGAACTGTTAAGAGCGTGGGTGAACTTAAAGCTGACATCCAAGACCACCTAGATCAAGGCTACTTGGAAGAGGCTCTTACCCTAGCCCTAGAGAATAGAACTAAGATTACTTCCCTGACCTCTGGAGATTCAGTTAAAGCTGAGGCTTTCATGATTGATGGCTTTGGTACTGCACTGGAGTATTACTCCTCAGACTTTATTGAGATCCTTGAGTTCCATGGAGACCTCTATGACAGAGAGACAGGGGACTTCTTCAAGAACCACATCATCACAGTTGTAGACAGAACCCATGTTATTAGAAAGGTACCTAACCCCTCATGGAAGGTTGGTTCTGGTATCAGACATACTGGATGGAGACAACGCCCTGACAACCTTTACTCAATGGGTCCTCTGGAAAACCTTGTTGGTATTCAATACCGCATTGACCATCTTGAGAATCTGAAGGCAGACGTTTTTGATATGGTGGCTTACCCAGTTCTGAAGATCAGGGGTGAGGTAGAGGACTTTGACTACGGACCTAACGAGAGAATCTATACAAGTGACGAGGGTGATGTGACCTTTATGCACCCAGATGTAACTGCACTGAATGCTGACATCCAGATCCAGGTCCTTGAGAATAGGATGGAAGAGTATGCTGGTGCTCCTAAGCAAGCCATGGGTATCAGAACCCCAGGTGAGAAGACTGCCTTTGAAGTACAAACTTTAGAGAACGCAGCAGGTAGGATCTTTCAGAATAAGACTTCATACTTTGAAGAGACCTTCGTAGAGAAGATCTTGAATGATATGTTGGAAGTCTCCCGTAGACAGATGAATCAGGCAGACCTTATCAGGGTCATGGATGATGAGATGGATGTTGCACTCTTTGAGAAGATTACCAAAGAAGACTTAACAGCCAATGGTAAGCTCCGTCCTATGGGGGCCAGACACTTTGCCAAGCAAGCCCAGATGTTCCAGAACCTTAATGGGTTTGCCAACTCAGCCATGGGGCAGGACCCAGCAATCAACGCACACATCTCAGGTATTGGCATTGCCAAGGCTGTTGAAGAGTTGTTAGGCTTTGAGAAGTTTGGATTGGTTGAAAAGAACATCAGAGTAACTGAACAGGCTGAGACACAGAGGTCTATTAATTCTAACCAAGAGCAGCTCCTTCAGGAGAAGGCTACTATGGAAGGTCTTAATGACGGCACTCTCTAGACCAAAAGGATTATCCACCAAGTGGACTGCACACTTAAAGTCTACTGAGGAGAAAGAGAAATTAATCAAGTACATCTATGGTTCCATTGGGGTCTTAGATGTACTGAAGAAGATCGTAGATAAGAAGGCAGCTGAGCAACTGAAGAGTTCAACTACTGACTATGATCAGCCCTCATGGGCATACCGTCAGGCTGACAAGGCCGGGTATCTCAGGGCACTTAACGAGGTGACCAACCTCATCAACTTGGAGAACAACGAATGACCGTATTCGATGATAAGAACGAACAACCTGTTATTACACCTGACCCAGCTGCACCTCTTGAGAACTTAGTTGGTGAAGGTAAGAAGTTTGCAACAGTCGAAGACTTAGCAAAGGGTAAAGAAGAATCTGATAAGTTCATTGAGCAGCTTAAAGGTGAAGTCAATGGACTTAGAGAAGATCTAGATAAACGCCTAACTTCTGAGCAGGTACTGGAAGAGATCAATCGGCGGGCAGCTGAAGCCCCACGAAATGAGGAGAACACCAGTTCTCAGACTAGTGTAGAGGATATCTCGGAAGTCGTTAGAAAGGTACTCACTGGAGAGAAGGACAAGGAAACCACCGAGTCCAATGTAGCCACAGCCAATAACAAAATGGTTGAGATCTATGGAGCAGACAAAGCCTCAGAGATGGTTACTCAGAAAGCCAGTGAATTGGGAGTTGGAGTAGACTTCCTGAAAGACGCTGCAGCTAAGAGTCCTGATGCGTTCTTTAAACTCTTGGGAGTAGATGCTAAAGCTACCCCTATTCCTGCTGCCCAATCGGGTGGTGAAAACACGGAAGGTCTTCATAATAAGGGACCAGAGATTAAAGCAGGTACGATGGAAGCTTATTCTGCTATGAGAAAAAGTGATCCTAAGCAGTATTGGTCTCCTAAGACTCAGAGAGAAATGTTTGAGTTGAAGAAGACTGAACTTAATAATAGCTAACATAAAGGAAATTAAATATGGCTATGCACACTGGTAACTCTGACCATCTGATTCGTTCTGAACTATGGTCTTCGCAACTTAAAGAAACTTTGAAGGATGAACTTCAAGGTACGAACTACGTCAATTGGCTGAATGAATTCCCCGATGGTAATACGTTTACTATCCCTTCCATCGGTGATGCATTGGCGGATGACTATACCGAGAATGATGCTGTTAAGTATCGTGCTCTTGACGCTGGCGAGTTCCAGTTCTCGATCACCGAGTATCTGTCTTCGGCTAACTACATCACGAATAAGAATAAGCAAGATGGTTTCTATATGGACCAACTGGCTGCTTCCTTCGTGCCTAAGCAGAACCGTGCTATCATGGAACGTGTTGAAGCTGATGTCTTGGGTCTTCAATCCCAGCAGACTGCTTCTAACGGCAACCTGATCAATGGTGCAAAGCATCGCTATGTTGCTACTGGTACTGACGAGGTCATTGCTTTGAAAGACTTCGCCCGTGCCAGACATGCTCTGAAGGTGGCTAACGTCCCTGATCAGAACTTGGTTGCTATTGTCGATCCTTCTGTTGAGTATACCTTGAATACATTGTCGAACTTGACTAATGTTTCGAACAACCCACGTTGGGAAGGTATTGTTGCTGACGGTATTGCAACTGGTATGAGCTTTGTTAAGAACGTCTATGGCTTCGACGTCTACGTCTCTAACAACTTGGCTGATGCTAATGAGCAGATTGACAGCGCTGGTGCCACTACGGCAGCTGGTAAAGCTAACCTGTTCTTCTCTGCTGCTTCGGATGTTCTGCCCTTCGTTGGTGCATGGCGTCAGATGCCTCAGGTAGATTCGGATTATAACAAGGACTTGCAGCGTGATGAGTATGTGACCACCGCTCGTTATGGTGTCAAGCTCTATCGCCCAGAGAACCTCGTTTGTGTTCTTTCCGATAATGATAAAGTTGAATAAGGGAGTAAAGAGATATGTCTGCTTGGACTAATGGTGTAAACGACGATGGCCTACAGGTGAAGTTTGGTTTGGATAAATCCGCCAATGCTCCTCATGGTGAACTAGAAACTGATGGTGACTTGAGAGAAATCATTGTCACTATCACAGATGCTACGCTGATTCCAGCTACGGCTTCTTCGACTCTTATCACACAAGAGATTGCTATCCCCTCAGGTGCTCGTATTGAGTCCTGTGATCTCTACGTGAGTACGGCCTTTACCTCTGCAGGTGCTGCTACCCTTGAAGTTGGCTTGTTCAACGACGATGGTGATGGTACCTTCACGGTATCGGATGCAGATGGTTTGATTAAGTCTGCTGATCACGCCTTGGCAGCTTTGGTTGTTGATGCTAAACTTGCAGGTGCTGGTGCTGTTGTTGGTACCACGATCACAGGTACAGCTGGTAGACCCCAGTTTGTTTCCTTTGGTTACGGTACCGCAGCCTACACGGCAGGTGCTGGTGAGTTGGTTATCAAGTATCGTGTCTGATAACTACTAAGTCTGGGGAGGTCCTTCATAGGGCTTCCCCGTTCTTAGGTGTTATCTAGGAATAATTAAACTGGGGTAAATAATATGGCTGATGTGGAACATAAGAACTTAACAGGGGCTTCACTACATGAGCCTAAAGGTGCAGCTGCTGCCACAGCTGATAAGATCTACGTAGCTGATGGAGCTGGTTCAGGTACTTGGGAGAAGATCACAGCAGACTCTATTGATACCAACTCTATTAAGAATGTAAATGAAGTCTCATTAGAATTTGTTATTGATGATCTAAGTTCAGCTGCTTCTCACTTTCTTGTACTCCCATGGGCTGGTGATATAACAAAGATCTATTCAGTGACTGATACCTCTATTGCCACCACCGATACTACACTGACTTCTAAGATTGGGGGGGTGGCTATAACAGGTGGTGTTATTACTATTGCCTTCTCAGGCTCAGCTGCTGGTGATGTTGATTCATGTACACCCTCAGCTTTGAATACAGTGACAGAGGGACAGGCCCTTGAGATTGTCTGTGGTGGTGAGACCAACACTTCAGGAGCACATGCCCACTTAACTGTTGTTATGGATATTTCATAATGGATGACAGAGATATCCTCCTGGCTGTTGGTGAACTCAAAGGATCTCATGAGGCCATTGCTGATAGTCTGAATAGATTCGCCAAAGTAATTGATAAGGTGGATACCCGCCTATCTGATGTTGAAAAGAAACAGGCTAAGTTTGCTGGCTATGCTGCTGGCGCTGGTGCAGCTGGTGGTGCCTTGATTGTAACAATGGCTAAGAAGATAGGACTTACCTAATATGGCTAAACTTACACTGACTGACCTGACACAGCTAAGTTCTAATGAGACCTCTGCTGTCAATGCTATCAACAATAACAACGCTGCTACTGAGGCGGCTCTGGAGAATACCCTTAGCAGAGATGGGACTTCCCCTAACACAATGGAAGCAGACATTGACCTTAACTCTAACAAGGTAATCAATGTTGCTGACCCAACCAACAACCAAGATGCTGTTACTAAGAAGTATGGTGATGATAACTATGGTGGAGGTGCCCTCTCCGCCGCTGCTGCCTCTGCTGCTGCTGCCCTGGTATCAGAGACCAACGCTGGTACTTCAGAGACCAACGCAGGTACTTCAGAGACCAACTCAGCTACTTCAGAGTCTAATGCCTCCATCTCTGCCCTGGCTGCTCAGGCTGCCGCTGCCGGGATGAAATGGAAAGAGTCTGTCCTCTGTGCCACCACAGCAAACATCACCTTATCAGGAGAGCAGACCCTTGATGGTAAACTTACTTCTACGAGTAGAGTCTTGGTTAAGGCTAACACAGCACAAGATGAAAATGGTATCTACACGTCTGGGTCAGGGGACTGGGTAAGAACCTCTGATAGTGATACATGGGATAAGCTGGTCTCTGCTGTTGTCCCGGTTGAAGAGGGATCTGTAGCTGCTGACACTATCTATATCTCAACCAATAACTCAGGGGGTACTCTTGAGACCACTGCTATTACCTGGACTCAGTACGGTGTCGGTGATCTCCTCAGTTCTAATGATCTGTCTGATCTGTCCTCAGCAGCTACTTCAAGGTCTAACCTAGGTGTTGCTATTGGTTCTGATGTACAGGCCTATGATGTGGACACTGCTAAGTTGGATGTTGATCAGACCTTCACAGGCGACCAAACATTTGGCCCTATCACTGAAACACAAACCACTAAGGCTACATCGTTCACCCCCTCCATCACGGCAGAGGGTACGGTCTACTCATGTAACGCCGCTATCACCATCACCATGCCTACGGCTACAGCAGGTAAATCCTTCACCATCATCCATGACGACGGCACAGAGATTACCTGGGCAGGGACTATCCTCTGGCCCAGTGGTGTGGCTCCAACGGCTGCTGCTGCCATTGAGATTTATACTTTTGTGTCGGATGGAACTAACTGGTACGGCTTCCTCGCAGGGACAGGATTTGCATAATGGGGTGCATATCTCAAAAGATGCTGATGGCTGTTGCTGGTTCGCTGTCTGAATACACCATCGCCAACGCTGCCTTGTTCGATGGTGCAAACGGATACATGTCGCAATCGTTCTCTTCGCCTGGAAATGCAAAACTAACACGCTATAAATTCTTCCACCAACGGGAAATATTAGGTGCCGAACAATGCCTTTTATGTCCTTGGATTTCTGCAAATGAGTACGCCGAAATTACTTTTAGGTCTACTGACAAACTAGAAGTCGGTGTTGTCGTTGGCGGCGTGTGGGTTTGGCGCATCACAACAGATATGGTTTTTCGGGATGTTCGTTTTCAAGATATAGAAGTTATCATAGACACAGATCAGACTGTTTATGCAAACGGTGTCGCGGTGCTTGTCAACGGTGTTGAAGTCGCTATTTCATCTGTAAGCGGTTTCCCTGCATCTGGGTACGATAATCTATGGAATGAGGCCGGGAGCGTCACGCATTATATTGGTCGCCGGGGAAACGGTACAGCCGACCTTTACGGGTATCTCGCGTATTGCAACGCAGAAGATGGATCAATCACTGGTGTGTCGGGTGAAGTTGACGCAGATACAGGTAACTGGAAAGCCAAGGCATATGATGGGTCGTACGGTACTAATGGGTGGGAACTACTGTATGAAACCGCGGGCCTAAGTTCACTTGGCGCTGACCTTGGAACAGATACTTCGGGTGAAGGCAATCACTGGACTACATCGGCAAGCGGGCTTTCGCAGGTGACGAGTACCCCGACGAACCCAGAATAATGCCAACAGGCGCAAGCAACGCAGCAGAAAGTCCAGGACGCTAAACAACTAAGGAGTAACTATTAAGATGGCTAAACAGACACTACTGTCCCTAACACAGAACATCTTAAGTGCTATGTCTAGTGATGAGGTTAACTCTATCACTGACTCCACTGAGGCCTTAGAAGTTGCTGATGTGATTAGGGAGACCTTTGATGACCTAGTTACTAACAAGGTAATACCAGAACATCAGAGCCTCTTTACCTTGACTGCCCTGGGGAATACTTCAAAGCCCACATACATGGAAGTACCATCAGATGTTGACCGTGTGGATATCCTGAAGTACAACATTATTAACTCAGGGGATACTCAACTGAGTTATAGGGAAATAAAGTACTTGACACCAGAGGACTTTCTTGATACAATACTATCAAGGAACTCCGACGACTCTAATGTTCAGACAGTGACTGATGACTCGGGTGTTAAACTTCTTATCAAGAATGACAAGGACCCTGAGTATTATACTTCCTTTGATGATGTTACCCTAGTCTTCGATGCGTTTGATAGTGCAGTTGATTCTACACTTCAGGCTTCGAAGACTTTGTGCTTTGGTGTAAAGCTAACTACATGGACTCACACCGATGCTTTCGTCCCTGATATGCCAGCTGATATGTTCCCCAAGTTACTGGCAGAGGCTAAGTCAGTTTGTTTCATCAACCAGAAGCAGACCCCTAATGCCAAAGAAGAACAGAAGAGTAAGAGACAGTCAGTAAGATTACAGAAAGATAAATGGAAAGTAGGCTATGACCAAACTAGCAGAAACTTTGGAAGAAGACGTTAAGGCTGTCGTTAACCCTGATATTTACCTAACACCAAAAGGTAAAGAACTTGAGCTATACACAGACCAGCATGGCTTATGGTTAGTTAAGATGAATAAGGGTGGTGAGCTACCAGCAGTCCTCCAGAGTCGTTGGACTAGCAGAGACAGAGTAGAGTATGCAGTCGAGCATTACATTACTAACATGAAACCTGCAAGAACTGGTGACCCTGACTACGAACCTAAAGGTATCAGAGCTAAAAAGAAGTAAGGAAGTAAATGCCACAAGCTGAACAGATTAAACCTTATGTTACTTTTAACAAGGGTCTGATTACTGAAGCAACTGAGTTAACATTCCCTGTGGATGCCTCAGTAGATGAGCGTAACTGTGAACTATTCCTTAAAGGGAACAGACGCAGACGTTATGGTATTAACTTCGAAACCTCCTATGCTCTGACTACCCTGAATATTACCACGTCTGTATGGAGGACTGCTGAGGTCTCCACATACACTTGGGAGGCTGTTGGTGGTGATGGTGGTCTGAACTTCTTGGTAGCTCAAGTAGGTGAGACACTACACTTCTATGACCTTGGTCAGGGTATCCTTTCTAATGGTAAGAAGTCTTTCACAGTAGACCTCACCAGTTACTCAGCACCCTTGGCTACAGCTATTGGGGAGTGCCATGTACAGATGGCATCTGGTAAGGGTCTCTTGTTCTGTGTCTCTAAGACTGTTAAGCCTTTCTATATCGAGTACGACTCTGTTGGTGATTCAATCACAGTAGCAGAAGATAACATCCTCATCAGAGACTTTGAAGGTGTTGACGATGCCCTAGATATCTCAGAAGAGCCAGCAACCTTAAGCACCCTCCACTCCTACAACTTAAAGAACCAAGGGTGGGACTCCCCAGGTACAGGTGAGGCTGATCCTGTAACTACCTACTTCAGTTCTAAGTCTAAGTACCCACCTAACTCAAAGCAATGGTGGGCTGGGAAGAACTCCTCAGAGGTGTTTGATCCTTCCCTTCTGACTAAGATGGACTTTGGTAATACCCTGTCACCAAGAGGACACTTCTTCCTAGATCCTTTTAACAAAGATAGAGATACTGCCTCAGGTCTCTCAGGTATTGCCACTGAAACAGAAACTAATAGACCTGGCTCAGTAGCCTTCTATGCTGGCAGGGTCTTCTATGCAGGGGTTAAGGGTGGTAAGGTTAATGGTCACATCTTCTATTCACAGATTGTGGAAGACAATACTAAGATCGGTAAGTGCTATCAAGACGCTGACCCCTCTTCAGAAAATATATATGACTTGGTGGATACTGATGGTGGAGTTATTGTTATTCCTGAAATTGGGAACGTAGAAGCCCTCTTCATCATGGGAGACTACCTAGTTGTCTTTGCAAATAATGGTGTCTGGTCTATTGGTGGTTCCTCTAATGCTGGGTTTAAAGCAACAGACTACGCAGTTAATAAGATCTCATCTATCGGTGCCACTGAGTTAAGTAACATTGTTGATGTTGAAGGTGCTCCTATCTGGTGGGCTGAGACTGGTATCTATACCCTACAGGCTGATCAGATCTCTGGTCGTCTGTTGTCTAAGAACCTTACTGAGAAGACTATTCAGTCCTTCTATAATGATATCCCTTCCCTCTCTAAAGTATCTGCCAAGGGTATCTATGATGCTGTTAGCCATAAAGTAAGGTGGCTCTACAAGTCTACTGCTGTTGATACTAATTTTCACTACAACTATGATTCTATGTTGTCCTTAGATACAGTACTTGGTAGTTTCTACCCACATAGTATCTCTCCACTAGCTACTGACTCCCCTTATATTATCTCTGCATTCAGAACACCTTCTGTAAACACCCTTGTAGAGGCTGATACAGTTGTTGATGGTGCTGATACAGTTGTTGATGGTGGGGACTCAGTAGTCTCTGATGTTTCTACCCTCCAGGGGGCTACCACATTCGTCAGATACATGATGATGGTACCTAACTCAGGCTCCACAGCCTACAACTTTACCTTTGGAGACTTTGATAACACCAACTTCCTAGACTGGGAAGAGGCTGACGGTACTGGGGCAGACTACGTGTCCTACTTAGACTCTGGATATGAGATGATGGGTGATGTGGCTAGACAGAAGCAGGCCCCATATGTTATCTCACACTTCAAAGCTACTGAGACCGCATATGTCCTATCAACTACTACCTATTCTAACCCTTCATCGTGTTATCTACAGGCTAAGTGGGACTTTACCAACTCCTCAAACGCTTCTAAGTGGTCTACCAAGCAACAGGCCTATCGTAGGAAGAGTACACAGACCCCTAATGCTGATGAGAACCCTTTAGCAACAGGTGACACAGTGATTACAACTAAGAATAAGATCAGAGGGTCTGGTATGGCCCTGCAACTACGGTGGGAGTCAGAGACAGGTAAGGACTTTGACTTACTTGGCTGGGCTACACAGTTTACTGGGAATACAAGGATCTAATCATGAGTGGTTTTTTAAGTTTAATCCAAGGTATCAAAGCAACTCAGGTTGCTACAGCTGTGGCAGGTCTCTCAGCAGCCGCTACAGGCTATGGTGCTTATGCTTCTTACAAGGCTGTGAAGAAGGGTGCTAAGGCTACATCAGCCTACTATGCCACCCAAGGTAAGATAGCCCAGAAGCAGCAGCAGTTAGCTGATATCAAGTTTAGGAAGCAACGCTTTGATGTTATCAGAGAAGCCCGTATTAGATCTGCTGCGTCTAAAGCAGTAGGTGTACAGCAGAGTGGTATTGGAGCATTACAGTCTACCTCAACAGTGTCAGGCGCACAGGGTTTCAGGACGCAGGCAAAGACTAACATCTCTTTCTTAGATAAACTCCGTCAAGGGTCTGCTGACATCTTTGGACTAGGGGAAGTAGCTACTGGGTTTAAACAGGACATGGCTGATGCTAGTTCTGATGCTGATATTGCTGGACAGATCTTTAACCTTGGTGCTACTGGATTTATTAGGTCTGATCAGATTGGTAAGAGTATCTTTGATAATGTTGTACAACCTGCACAGGATCAGATCCTATTCAGTGGTGGTAATGGAGTAGATGTTTAATGGCTGGTAATACACTCTTCGTAGATCCTCCTCAGGAAGGGGCTGATCTGCTCTTCAAAGAACCTGATCTGGCTACCAATGCTGTCTCTAAGTCTGAGAAGGAGAACTTGGCAGAGGGTTCTACTATCATTGATAAAGCCTCAGAGAAATCTCCAGAGTTTCAGAAGTCTCAGGAGATGTATGAAGCTATCATTGAGCGTGAGGG
>Ga0222673_1000511_pt1 | contig 17259 bp, 21 predicted proteins | sample AntAcemetagen801_FD_179845 | JGI IMG/M metagenome (GOLD analysis project Ga0222673, IMG submission 179845) | Saline water microbial communities from Ace Lake, Antarctica - #801 | ecosystem: Environmental > Aquatic > Non-marine Saline and Alkaline > Saline | place: Antarctica: Ace Lake...
ACAAGTCTGAATGTCATACGGGTGTAGTACATATAGGTTATGGGAACTTTCATAGAGCGCACCAGGCCAAGTACATTGATGAATATATGGAAAAGACGGGAGATCTTCGTTGGGGGATCGTAGCTGTTGATAATTTTGTACGGAATGAGAGATTATGGGGGGATATTCCAAGCAAATATGTCACATTCACAAGAGAACTCAAAACTATACTCATGTCTCAGACGTATGAAAGAGAGATTGACCTACTTGGTGAGGATTAACAAAAGTGAGCACGTAACTGACCTGCGTGTCGGATTGCAGCACTTCTTGTCATTTCAGGGTCATTTTGAACTTCTTCTTCAGTCAAAACCCTTACTTCATCATCATAATCCTCCTCATCCATCTCACATGCAAGACATTCTCCATCAAACATGTGACAGATGTGCTCACCATTCTCAACCATTTTAAGAACATCTGGGTCATCGGAATCGTATTCTTCTTTCTTAATATCGTCGAGTTCTTTGAGACGTTGATTAAGTCGGTCGATCTCCTCATCGAAATCCTTCTCGGTCCAGTTGTCAAATTCATTAGACGCGTCGATTGTTTCTGCCTCGGTGTACCACGCAGAGATTGGTTGGCTTCGGGCGAGGGGTGGTGAAGGCATCTTGACAAAAATACCGGGAGGGAGCGGGTGGCTTCGGGTGGATCCCATTATTTTCTTGAAAATTACAAACTTTAGCTTCTACTTAGGTGAGCTACCCTCGACCCCTCGTGCCATAATATCTAAAATCTCTCTCTGCGTTTGTACCACGATGCACAAACCACATGAGCTCCTCATAGCCGTGTGTATGTCTAAGCTCACGCCAGTAAAGGAAGGTGGCTTCTCGGATTTGTTTGTAAATCCCCAACTTCACCTTGTCCTCGGGATCCTTCTCGTGTTCAATAAAAGATTCTCGAAGTGTTTCACTCGCCATAATCCACTTGTGACACTTATTTAGGGCTTCCGAAGTCATGATGAAGTCTTCACTCACGACATCAGGTGTAACGCGTAGCGTGTTCTTAGTTTTATACATTTCTTTCATTATTCGACACATTTGCAGATAATCTCCCTCAGGTATTCGTTCAGAGTTTTCATCGATGAGACTCATGAGTTGTTCCATATTTACTTAAAATTACAAATGTTTCTATTCACTTAGGCTTACCTCTACAGTAGACGTTGTCTCAGTTTGTGGTGGATAATATGCACCAGGTTCAACGTGTTCAGTCCACTCTTCGTCTAATCCACGTACATATGCATTAAGACCTGGGTACATAACCTCTTCATCTTCGTCGCCCAAAGTCATAGGGTCGTTTTGGTCAAGAAGAAAGGATGGTGGTTTCACTTTGTCCCGCAATTGCTTCATAGTATCACACAACTCGATGTAGTCCCCCTCTAGGATCGTACTCGAATTTTTGTCAATAAGCTCGATAAGTTTGTGGAAGAGATCCATATTTCATTACAATTACATATGTTCAAGGCTACTTAGGTTCATTGATGACTTAGATGTCTTTTTGAAGAATAACCGCTCTACACTTTCATATTCTTCAAAGAGGTATGTGATATCATCATTCCTATACATCGCACCACGGATATCTGCACTCAACTTTGTTATTTTGGTGTGCACTATATCATCATAGTTATGCGTCGTTATGAAGGACAGTAGTCTTTTGCACTTCGTAAAGAGGATATTAAGATTTTCACGTCTCGGACCAATTACAGGACTCGCTATCTCAATGTACCTCTTCTCACCACAATCATTCACAGCTTCAATTATTGAAACAGGTTTCGGGGTAAAGAAATCGGCAATCGAGTGTATAATATTTTGCATTTTTTAGGGGTTGGGGGTGGTTCAATGGGTACAGTACAGTGGACAACTTCTTCCCAAATAATACGCTGAACGTCGTTGCAAAGTGGACCAGTAGCCTGACAGAATGCAATTCGGAGTTCGTCCGTCACCAATGGGAAAAGGTATTCTTTCATTCTTCTTGATTTTCACATTGTCCTGTACGACTTAGGTTTCGTTCAAGCCTTAATTGTTCAAGCTGAACATCCAATATGACACGGGTTGGGGCATCCCATAAGGCCATCTTGAACCATTTATAGGTTGATTGTAGATAATAAGGACCCATGGAGAGTGTAGTATTGTAGAGAGCTGTGAAGAGCATCTTTAGAATATTATAGGTTCTTCCTTTTATATGACTTCAACACTCTGATGATGTCTATAATACTACCTATAGCAATGGCACCCGTGAGTAAGATAGTATTCCGTGCAATATCAGGGACCATATTATAATATTTCATAACATTAGAAATGTCACTTGAAGACGTACCTAAAAAGGTTCAATATATCATCGTCGACTCAAGATTTGTAAATGGTACGAACAATTCATTCGCACTTGATCTCACCTTAAAATCTAATACACATGTCGAGGATATGAGTAGGGTCATGGGTATCAAAATGGTCGATTTTTATGTTACACAAGTAGGAGAGGCAGATCCATCTAGTAGCACAGATGGGACTACAAATATAGCTAAATACGTCGATATAGTATGCACAGAAATTCCCAAGGTTGCTCAATTATTGGATGAGAGACAAGGTCAAATTTTAGCAAGAGTCCCATTGGAACGGCATATGACGCATGCATCATCGGTCATGCGAGATAAACAATGGAAAAGTTTCAATAGACAAACTAATTATTTCAATCCTATATCCATTAAAAAGTTAAATTTTAAAATTTTCGAAGAGCAAGATGATGGTGATTATGTAACTCTTCAACCAGATGCTAAATGGTATATGGTACTCGAAATTACTACTGTCAATATTAAGGAAAAACCGAAGGATCGGGAATTTCAGATCCTTCAAGCACTCGAGAAACTCCTTACGAAAATCGATACACTCAATCATAATGTTCAAAAGTTACCAGATAAACCTCCAGAGGAAGCTCCTAAAAAATTTTCATTCGGTCTTCTAGTAGCCTTTTTAGCTTCGTTACTCGGTGGTTTTATATGGTGGGTAAATAAAAGTTCTACGTAAAAAGGTTGTCATGTAAAATTAATAACAGATCTCTATGGTGGATGTTGTATGTCCTCATAGAGATGTGAAATATGGTATGTTTTCTCCAATTTAATTAAGCCGATGCAACAACCTTCTTCTTGGTGACAAGCTTCTTCGCAGGTGTAGCCTCCGTGACAGGTGGTGTAGCCTCCTTCTTAGCAACGACGGGGGTAGCGATAGGTCCAGTGGGTCCAGCGGGTCCAGCGGGTCCAGCGGGTCCAGCGGGTCCAGCGGGTCCAGCGGGTCCAGAACCACCACCAGAGTTTTCAATAATCTTGGTTAACAAACCGTATAAACGGGTCTTGTCGAGGCGGGTACGTTTGAGTTCATCTTCGATATCTTTGATGAGGGGATTCATTTTACTATATATAAAGGTAATATTATCTTTAAATCAAATGATATTCATAGGACCTGAACTAAACACAGGTATAGGCAACCATGCCAAGAAATATGCCATGCTATTTCCTGAGAAGTCCTACTATATATTTGGGAATGAACTTCCTGAGAGTGAACATGGTCTCATTTTCTTACTTCCTATACAAAACCATCTAGAGTATGTTAAATATGCGAGAACACGTGTGAAGAACTTGTCCTGTATGACTGTCTGTGAGACTGAGACTGTTCATGAAGATTATGGTCTTATCATGAAAGAGTTTAAGAGAGTAGCCGTCCCGAGTGAGTTTTGTAAACGCGTTCTTTCCAAACAGTTTCCTGATAATGACTTTTACATCATTCACGCACACATCCCATCACCTAAAGAGAGACCTTACACATTCTACCACATTGGAAATATTACGGACCCTAGAAAGAAGTTCCGTGAGATACTTCAAGCATTTGTTCGTCTAAATGAACCAAATACACGTCTAGTCATCAAAGCTACAGCGAAACAACCTGTACAAATCCCATTTCCAAGAGTTGAGGTTATAAATGACCTGATTTCAGAAGAAGAAATGGATCGTCTCCACGACCGTTGTGATTGCTATGTGAACTTCTCACACTCGGAGGGAGTTGGGATGGGTGCTGTAGAAGCTGCTATGCGAGATAAACCGGTTATCATTACGAATTATGGTGGTGCGCCTGAGTATATCAAGACACCCTATATAATCGAGTGTGGACTTCAAGAGTTGGAGCAGGATGATTTCCTCTTCAAAAAGGGTATGACTTGGGGTAAGCCAAACTTCGACCAACTCTTGGAGTTCATGAGACATGCGTACGATAATCGTGTTCGTGTAATGGACCACGAATACACTAAAAATCTAGTTGGGGGGGATAATATTCTAGAGGAGTTCATCTTGAATGTAATTGGTGGCGAGAATGATAAGACCAATTAGGATAGTTCCACTCATCATTGACCCTTTTTGGGAAATGATTGTCATGACAAGGTCGTCGACGGCCTGAACACCTGTTGGCTTCTTAACAATACGAGGTATGAGGGTAGTGATAGTGACGTAAAGTGCCATCGCTATTATTACAGGTCTAAGAGTGTCTTGGTCTAACATCATCTTTCTATTAGTCGGCGATTTTAATCTTAGTTACATCCACCTTTGCTCCGAGAGTAGCATTTTTTACACTATGCTTTTTGCAGTAATTTCCACACACAGCTTTAAATGCACACTGCTTTCCAGTCATCGTCGTCGCACAGCATATTTTCTTTGCTGTCCGTTGTTCGTTCACAGCATCGGGGGGTTTATCGATGACAATCATCTTTCGCATATCTTTTTTCATTTGATGTTCTTGATACTTCTTTTTCATAATCCAGGTTGCATTCGCAAGTTGGTAGCACGCTTCATTTGGCTCACTGAATCGGTACATCTTGACCGCATCCGCGAGGCAACACTCCCACATGGTATCTCTGACAACTTCCATTTTTTGTTTCTTACTTTTCACATTTTCTTGATGCACTTAGGTTTCAGGCTTCACCACCAATTTCTGCCAAGTACACGTCAACCTGACCCACAAACTCTGGGCATTTCTCAGATGTCTTCTTAGTGACCATATCTTGAACATTGACTACATGCTCCTTGAACTTCTTGACATCTATCCCAGTGGCATTATGGATTTGAGACTCTGTGGCAATATCTTTGAGTGCGTAGAAGTATGCCGCTGCGTAGTTGGCGTGGAGAAGAGCAATCACTGGGGACTTATCCTGTTGAGCAGCTGTAGCATAACGAGCCGACTGACGAATCATTTTCTCGATCGACTTATTTATACCCCTGGTCTTGTTCTGCATCATTAAAAACAATACGAATACTATCGCTATCAGGTAGAGGTACATACTCTATTAAAGTATAGACATTATTTTTTAATAGAGTATGTCATCTATAATCATATACGCTGTACCCATGTTCATGTTCGGTAAGTACAAGCGAATGAAAAAATACATCAAAGAACTTGAAGAGAATATTGACGAGCTCGAATCGTCTCTTCAAGAGCTCCGCCTTCACCTCAATAATCGGACTCGATGGTCACACCAGGTGGAGCGGGTGGGACAAGTTTCAAGAATGGCGCGTTGGCGGTTCATTACAATGATCTTATTCTATGTTCTCGCTCTAATCGCGGCAGCTTTTCCATACTCTAATTACTTGTACGGACCTTTGGGACTCGCTGGTATTTTCCATAGTTATCTTACCCAGAGGATTAATGAAGAGAACTAACACTTAAGTTAGATAGTATAGTTATAAGTTTAATACAAAAATATGTTTGAAACATTCGACAAAGAGGACATGAATCGATGTCTGGAAGACTGGTATTCCCGAGGAAGTAATAGGGATCTTGAGGGTAACCTGTTCAGTAAAAACTATAGACGAATGCCCATGAAACCCTGGGCTACGAGAGAGTGGGTCGATCAGAGAGACCTCAAGTTATACGAACTCATGAAGGACCACTTTAGTCAGAAAGGGGTGTATCTCTTACCACACTCACCAAAGTTTCACATTCTTCACGACTACGACGAAGTTCGTCGCGGTAAACGGTTTCGGGAGAAGTGTAAGCAGATAATAGACAACCTAAGTGACGAATAGAAATAAACATTTCCAATGATGATTCCCGTCTCTGAAATTCACGAATACCTTTTACCTTCAACTGAACCGTATCTAAAAGAGGAGGGTACGGATGACTCGTTCGATGCGTGTGTATGCTTCGAATGTTCCGATTCTCTTATCGTATCCTTGCCGTGTACCCACAAATATCACAGAGACTGTATAACAACATGGATTCAGAAATCACAGCATTTGGGACCGACGTGTCCAATGTGTAGATGTAAAATGATCGGTGAAGATTGCATGTTTTGGTTCAAACTTGGACGTGAAACGTGTAACATGAGAAGATGGGAGGCTTATTGTCACATGATGGTATCCAAAAGTTTTGGTAAATCATCAAAATACGCAAAGGTGTTTCCCCACCACTCAGTATTTACATGTGTTCAGGGAAATCTAGACAGTTTAGTGCAACAAAGTTATGATTACCACGAAGATCATGCATTCAACAAACACCTACAGGAATATCTACAGACCTCGGATAACGTGTCCTGTACCCAGGTGTTTTATTGCATAGGTACTCTGACAGAACCTGATATTCCCCATCATCCTAAAACAATTACACACCAACAAAAGCACTACATCGATGAATTTAGAAAGCGATTGGATGCGTTCTTGAAGTATTTGGATTTTATCGTCGATAACATGCCCAAACCCAAAAATACGGATAGGTGGCAGCAGAGAAATGGTAGAAAAACAAATTCGATGGACGAATTTAAGCGTACTGTGAAAAAACTAAAAAAATGGCGTGATCGATTGTATATTTTAGATGAAATGAACCTAAGTGAGTTAGAGCTTTGATTTGTAATTAAAGTAAGAAATCATGGAAAGCGTTCAAAAACTCACCCATATCGAACACGTTCTCAAGAGACCTGACTCCTATGTCGGTCCAGTTGAGTTGGGTACAGAACCTTACTGGATCCTCAACGGTGAAAAGTTCTCCAAGAAGAACCTCAAGTACTCCCCAGCGCTCTTGAAGATCTTTGACGAAATCCTGGTCAATGCTATTGACCGCAACTCTCTCCACCCCAAGCATGTCAGTTCCATCTCTGTCGCCATCGATAAGGAAACAGGTTCCGTCACCATCGAGAACAATGGTCCTCTCGGTGGTATTTCTGTAAAAATGCATGAGAAAGAGGGTCTATGGAACCCCGAACTCGTCTTTGGACACCTCCTCACCAGTACCAACTATGATGATAGCCAAAAGCGTATCGTCGGTGGTCGCAACGGGTACGGTGCCAAATTGGCGAACATCTACTCCACCGACTTTTCCGTGGTCATCAAGGACCATGAGACGAAGCAAATATATACCCAATCGTGGTCTAAGAACATGACTATCTGTGATCCCCCAAAAATCAAAAAATATTCAGCTGCTACGTCATCTGTCGCCATCACTTTCACTCCTGAGTGGAAACGTTTCGGGATGTCCAAGATGGACAATACCATTTACAGCATCTTCCAAAAACGGGTTTGGGATGCGAATATCTGTACCACCCAAAACTGTAAAGTGAAGTTCAATGATGACGTTCTCACCAAACAAACATTTGAAGCATATGCTAAGATGCATGAGGGTGTTGATGAGGTGTACTCTATTAATACCGATCGATGGTCAGTATGTATCGGACCCGCTGAAAATGGAATGGAACAGGTTTCATTTGTAAATGGACTCTGTACCAATAAGGGTGGAACCCATGTCGACCACGCTGCGAACCTTATCGCCAATGGTATCATCGATGAAATGGCGAAGAAGATTAAGTTGAAGCCTCAACAGGTCAAGAATACTTTTACTATCTTCGTTAAGGCAACCCTAGAGAATCCAACATTCTCCAGTCAGGTGAAGTCTGAGTGTACCTCAAAGTCTCCAAATTTTGGGAGTAAGTTTGAAGCACCTAAAAGTTTTATCAAGAACGCTCTCAAGACTGGGATCGCTGATGAACTCCTGGCACTCTCCAGGTTTAAGGAGATGAAGGAACTCCAGAAGTCTGATGGTGCTCGCAAGTCTACTATTACTGGTATCCCAAAGTTGGATGATGCTAATAAGGCGGGAACCAAACATTCGAAGGAGTGTACACTCATTGTAACAGAGGGTGACTCAGCAAAGACTTTGGCGGTCGCTGGTCTCTCGGTGGTTGGTAGAGACCACTATGGTGTCTTCCCTCTCCGTGGTAAGTGTAAGAATGTGAGGGATGTCTCTGTGTCGCAACTCACATCGAACCAGGAGTTCAATGACCTCAAGAAGATTTTGGGTCTCCAACAGGGTAAAGACTACAAGGATCTCTCAGAGCTTCGCTATGGACGCTTAATGATCATGACAGATGCTGATAACGATGGGTCTCACATCAAGGGTCTTATCCTAAACATGATTCATTATTTCTGGCCGAGCCTCCTCAAGCTCAACTTTGTGGTGAGTATGGTGACACCAATCATCAAGGCGACGAAGGCTTCACAGACCAAGTCTTTCTACACTGACTCCGCGTTTAGGACCTGGTATGGTGATGGGAAGCCAGGGTGGAAAGTGAAGTACTATAAGGGTTTGGGTACTTCTACATCGGCGGAGGCTCGTGAGTACTTCAAACAGATTCAAGACTTGACTGTTCGATTTGATATGGATAAGATGACAGATGCCTCGATCATCCTCGCTTTTGACAAGAAGAAGGCGGATGCTCGAAAAGTTTGGCTTCTTGAGAATACTGCCAAAGATGCTAACCAACTTGAAGTACCCTATGGGAGTGTGAAGCAGTTGGACATCACAGACTTTGTGCATAAGGATTTGGTGAACTTCAGTCTCGCTGATCTCAAGCGTTCCATCGCGCACATGGCTGATGGTCTCAAGCCATCCCAACGCAAGGTTATGTTTGCATGCTTCAAGAAGAATCTTAAGGATGAGATGAAGGTTGCCCAATTGGCAGCATTTGTGGCGGAGAAGAGTGCTTATCATCACGGTGAAGTTTCTTTGGCGGATACGATCGTAAAGTTGGCGAATGATTACACAGGGTCTAACAATATCAATCTTTTGGAGCCCTGTGGTCAATTTGGTACGAGGCTTATGGGTGGTAAGGATGCGTCCCAAACGAGGTACATCTTCACGAAGCTTACCAAGGATGCAAGGAAACTCTTCGATCCCAGGGATGATGCAATTCTCAACTACCTGGATGATGATGGTCGCTCCATCGAACCCGACTTTTACATGCCAACACTCCCTATGGTCTTGGTGAATGGGACAGAAGGGATTGGTACAGGTTTCAGTTGCTATGTACCTCCTTTCAACCCCGAGGATATCAAGGCGAACATCAAACGGATTTTGAGTGGTGAGGAAATCGTCGCTATGCGACCCTGGTTCAGGGGTTTCAAGGGGGTGGTGCACAAGGAGGAAGACACATGGATGATGGAAGGTGTATGGAATTGGTCTGGAACCAATATTGTGGTCACTGAATTACCACCTGGACGATGGACCCAAGACTATAAGGAGTACCTCGACGGTCTCGTGGAAAAGAAGATGATTGGGGGGTACACCAATAACTCTACCACAGATGATGTTCATTTTGAAATCATGGACTATGCAGGGAAAGATTTACTCAAAGATCTCAAGTTGAGAAAGACCTTCCGTGTATCAAACATGCATCTCTTTCACCCAACGAAGGGTATTCACAAGTATGCGAGCCCCGAGGAGATTCTCAAAGACTTTGTGGAACTCCGTACAGAACACTATAAGAAGAGGAAGGCGCACCTCATCGATGTGCTTCAAAAGAAGACTGAGATGTGTAGCCACAAATCAAAGTTTGTTTCTATGGTCATCGAGGGTAAACTCGTTGTATTCAAGAGGAAGAAGCAAGACTTGGAGGATGAAATGTCCTCAACCTTCCCGAAGATTGATGGGTCATTAGACTACCTTCTCAATATCAGGACTGTTGAGTATACAGACGAGCGCGTCAGGGCGCTTATGGATGAGGCGAAACAGGCGAACGAGGATTTGGAGAAGATGATGAAGATAAGTCATATCACGATGTGGAAAAATGATATTAAAAATATGTAAGTAGTAGATAGATATGGGTGAAGCCGCTAAGATTTCCCTAAAGGCTATTGGAAAGCAAGATACACACCTTCTTTCCAAAGACCCTGAAGAATCATTCTTTAATTACAAAGAAGATAAAAGACATTCTGAATTTAGAAAATATCACAGAAGTCGTGTTATCGTCAATCCCAGACCTGATGAAGTAGATGACAACTGGCCTTTTGGACAGACGATTAAAGTTGAGTTTAATCCACAGAACATGGGGGACCTTTTGAGTAATATGTGGTTAAGTGTGAAAATGCCCGGTCTTCGAAATCCAACTGTTGGAAACTATGCAGATCAATTGGGTCGTCACATTCTCAAAAGTATTACATTGTATGTCGATGATATAGAAGTTGAGAAGGTTCATGATGATTGGGGTGTTATATATGATGAGCTTTATTTAGAAATTTCTGAAAAGGTTGCAAATAGGTTTCTTATAAATAGAAATATTGGTTACGATGACTCTACAGTGTATCCCGCACTCGCTCAATTTGATTCAGATCTTACAATCCCACTTCACTTCTTTTTCTCGAGAAAGTTTGCCAGTGATGAGTATTCCTCTAATAAACCAAATCGCCCCTACTTCCCCGTTTGTGCGATACATAAACAGAAGATTGTATTTGAATTAGATTTTCATAAGCAGTCATTCTTTACGGATAGAACGCATCTCATTCACCTCGACAACTTTAAATTAATAACTGAAGAAATCACTGTCAATCCAGATGAACGAGGATATCTTGCAAATGAGAGACAAACATTTATCACAGATCTCGTTAGAAAACATCCAACAACTGTTAGTGAAATTGGGAAAGATACTATTCGAACAAATTTAGTTCCGAACATACCTGTGAAATGTTTTCATTGGTTTTTGAGAAATACACTCTATGAGAATGAGAATGTAGCGATTGGTGATGCGAGTGATACAGAGAACTATTACTCTCAAAATCGTTTCAACTTTTCTTCAAATGTAAACTTTGATGAAGTTCAAACATTTTTTGAACCCATTTTGGAACATGCAAGTTTTTACATCAATGGTAACAAGTTACCAAATGTTTCCAATACAAATCACAGTTATTACAAGTATCTTATTCCTTTCAGAAATAGACTTGCGAGACCGTTTAGAAATATATATACATATAGTTTCTCGATGAATCCGGTAAATGTGGAACCATCGGGGAACTTGGATTTTAGTCAGATACAGTCAGAAAAAACGTCTATAGAAGTGAAATTGGATACACGCGTGGGATCATTGGTAGATGTGACAACAAAAACGTACTCTTTACAGATGTACTACACAGGATATCAAACATTCATATTTGATAAGGGGTTTATGTCAGTTGCTTACTAAACAATGAACCCTTGTTGGTAGAAATGTAGTCGATTATATTATTTTTAATACACCATTTGATGAAGTTCAACTGTGCCAAGGTTGTTTGGATTTCATGAGATGTACCCGGAACTTTATAAGGAAACTTTTCAGAACGACAGAATGGGTCAAATAATTTTTTACTATATCCATCGAGACTTGATTTATATGCACAGTGTACAGTGAAATACTTTCCATCTTTTGTAGTGTATGAAATGTTATTTTTTTTTGCATAGTTTGTGATGAACCACTCTAGATTTCGGAGTGATATACCCGTAGATTTATTCAAAATGTTCATTAATTTAGATCGGTGTTCTTCTTCGTTATAGAATGTGTTAATTGATGTTAGTAGAATACCACTTTTACTCATTACTGAGTATAGAACCCAAATCTATAAGCTCTTTTGAATTCTCACAACCCGGACATCCCCTAACATACATTTTTTCAGGACCATGTGTATGCAGATTCGAACTTGAAAGTGATCTCATTTTGATATTGTTGCCTTGTGTTATGTGATGTCTACAATATCCTCCGTCATTTGCCCGGAACAAACATCGTTGCCCATTCGATTTCGTACCTTTACAAAGTGATATAGCCGAGACAACTGGAAGATCCCTCAAAAGCATGTCAAGTGGAACCGCATGCTTCTTTGAAATGGTCTCAGCATATTCTCCTAACAAAGTGCTCACGCGCTCACTCACTTCTTTCTCAAATAATTCCGTTAGTTTGATATGTAATGTCATTCCTTAATAGTATCTTGCTCGTATTTTTTAAATAGGTCTTCAATTGAATTTTGTTTAACCGCATCTGTTTTCAGTCTTTGTTTCAAATCTACAATCGTACCATTAAAATCTATATTTCGTTTTTTACACTCCTCAACAAGTTCACCTTTTTTCATACCACTAAATGTCGGTTCCTTTTTCTTTTTCGGAAGTTGGTGTTGAGAAATGATATCCCCAAAGATACTATGTTTCGGATTCTCAAATAATGGTTCAAGAAGATCACATACAGGATTCAAGAACTTGTTTACGAAATAATAATGGTAATCCACGGGAATGTTATGTTCTTCGACAAACACAGGATCTTCAGACTTTTCGAAAGCTCTCGCCTTTGGATCCCCCGTATTTACAAGTAAATAGGGTACACGATCACCAGATTGTGGTTCAGAACCAGGCTTTCTCTCTCGCATTTTACGAACTACTTGTACATGCGCTTGATTTATATCATTAATTCGAGAACTTGTAATAGAAACTGGTTCACCATTCACTTTGTAACTGTCTGATAAACCCTGACTTAACACTAATTTATCATTTGTTATATCCCCTGAAAGAAGTTCCATTGCTCTCGCCCGTGCAAGTTCCTTCGGTGGACCCGTATCACTCGACTCTAGAACGACATCTAATAATTCTTTACACACCGCACGGACATGTGGTGTGTTATCCCGTCGAACAACCTGAAGTCCTTTGATATCAATGTAGTCCATATGCATTTTATCATCTTTACCCTTTGTCCACAGCTTAGCTGCGTACCTCTTCTTCGAGTATAGGAAATAGGGCCAATAGACCTTCTCTAATTCCAAATTATTTGGTTTCTTGAAAAGGGCGCTACACTCCTCCGCTGCTCTCTCCCCAACTTCCCAACTGTACTCGACAGCTTCCTCACCTTTACGATCACCAACATCAAACTCTATCATCACTGAATCAGTATCACCATATCTGACCTTTGCACCAGGAAAATTCTTTTCCACATATGCTTTGGTTTCCTCGATCATCTCACGACCCCTACATGTTGTTGTAGATGCAATAGGTACACATGGAAGGATACCTTTACCAGCACCAGTAAAACCATACACAGAGTTCATAGAAATCTTATACGCCAATTGTTTACCATTATATACTTCCTTCATTCCACCAGTCGCCATTGCCATATCTTTTTTTGCTTTTTTACGAAACTGTTTAAGCTCCGCCAAAATGGCTGGTAAAAGACTTGAAACACCTTGTGCAAATTTGTATGTTCGGTCACCAATATTGAAGGTTTCATAAGTAACACCAGGGATATTACCATAACGCCTCTCATCCATCACATATGTCGAATAACAGAGATTGTGTGCCATCATAATAGAAGGATATAGGGCTTCAAAATCTAGAGCTGTGATAGGTGTATAATACGCACCTTTTTGGGCTTCGAGAACTGTGGCGCCTTCATAAGGCTCTTCCGGTAACGAACCATATCGAATTGTGGGAACCATGAAACCAAGTTCACGAGCTTTCTTTGTCAACTGACTGAAAACCTTAATTTGCTGACCTCTTTCAACCAAGAAACAGAGGGGGACCCATGTCGCCTTCGCCATCTCTAAAAGGTTCAGAAGTGTACACAGTTTTTTTACAAGTTTGTGGGGAAGTAAAGTATCCTTGATACAGTATTGCGCAACTTCACCTAATTTAATCGGATCCCCTTCTTTGTAGCGAGCAAACATTTCTTTCGGTGACATGTCAATCTTTTGATCCCCGAGATACAACTTCGATACATTATTTAAACTATACGAATCAAGTTTGTATCCCTTCTTCACTTCATGAAACATATCGAAAATGAATCGTCCAGACATTGGGAGAAGTTTTAGGAAATTATCACCTAGGGCACTCGAACTCAACTTCTTCAGAGAAAGTTCACATGATTCATCTCGAAGTTTTCCAAGTTTATAAAAGTTTGAACTACAACCACAATACCGAGCTCTCTTATAGATGTATTCAAGATCAAATCCAAAAATGTTCCAACCTGTGAGAATATCTACATCCTTGTCATCGATATACTTCTTGAATGCTTCAAGCATTTCACGTTCAGTGTCAAAACTCACAACATCAGGACCCTCCGTTTTCTTATAACAGAGACATACCTTTTCGTAAGGTTCATCAGTCCCGAACTTACAAATTGAAACTGCAATCTGAAAACATGTATCACCAGCAACATTCGGGTTAGGAAACTTACCAGTGGAACTATTACATTCAATGTCAAACGACGCCACATTAAATGGAGCGATATCATCTCTATCAACAGGTTTCAGTGTAGTCCAGTCATTACACCACAAATCAATGTCAACTTTTGCCAGGTGAGAGCGAACACATTTATCACCAGTATCTAACCATCCAGTAGATTGAATTCCAGTTCGATGCATCAGACGGAGAACTGGGTCAAGATTAGATTCGTACACTTTTAGAAATTTACTCCCAGAAGAAAGATTAAGTGGTCTTCTCAAAAAGCTATCAACACGACGACGAGTTCCAAGATTCTTAAAATTAATTTTCATGAAGTAAAACTCCTCATTGTTTTGAAATCCCCATACATCCTTGGATTTTGACATTGAATATGAAGTTATACATTCAGGGCATTTATTACATAAAATGTTGTAGATTTCATTAATCGTTTGTTGAGATGTTCCAAAAGAAAGTTTTATAAAAAAGTAGGGATCAAATGCGGTTGTGACACAAACCGACTTACCATCTTCAGTCTTTCCGAAAATACTGACATGATGTTCTTCATCAGTATCTCTGGGCTCCCATGTCAGAGCCTGAAATACCACCATATGTTTATATTCAGGCAAATTTTTAATATCATTTATTAGTAAATGTCGGCTGCCTTAATTGAGCTCGTGTCAGTGGGTGCCCAGGATGTATACATCACAGGCGATCCCCAAGTCAGTTTCTTCCGTCAAAACTACAAACGCTACACCAACTTTGCCATGAAGCCTGAGCGAATGGATTACATCGGCACCTTCGGTGCTAATAACGAAATCGCTATACCTATTCGTTCAAAGGGTGACCTCATGAGCTACATCTGGATTGAGGATACTTTGGTTTCCAATGTGCAAAACAACCCCAATGGTCTTTTCTCTTCCACTGCTTCAAACCCTACCGAGTTTAGTCTGTGGATCGGTGGGCAGAAAGTGTCTCAAATGGACTCTCTCTTTATCCAGGGTGTATACAACCCCCTTATGCGTGACACCACAGCGAAGGCGTCTATGGCTGTCACAACTTCTACAATGAAGGCTAACCATGGTGGTGATCACTACATGATTCCCTTCTTTTTTGGTGAGGACTGGACTAAGGTGCTCCCCCTCGTGGCGCTCCAGTATCATGATGTCGAAATCCGTATCAAGTGTCGTGATGGATATACCCCCGTCGGTACGCCAAAGGTGTACGGTAACTACATATACTTAGATACTGATGAGCGCAAGTACTTCGCGGACAGTGAGCACGAGCTTCTTATCACCCAAACACAATATCAACCCGCAACGAAAACTGACACTGAGATTGATCTCAGCTACTTCAACCACCCTATCAAAACACTCCACCTCGTCTCAGGTAACACAGCTGGGGGTGACAACTGGGACAACGAATTCACTTTCGATAAATCTACCCTCTACATCAACGGTGTGCCATTGTTTGAAGATACTTCTCCAGTGTACCACCACACAGTCGTGCCCGAGATGCACTGCACTGACCTCCCCGACGACATCCTCACGGATCTTCCCACCTTCACATGGCCCTTCTGCCTCACCATGAGTAAAATGCAACCCACTGGTACACTCAACTTCTCCCGTATCGATAACGCTAAACTCACTATCACCAGTCCCACTGGTGGTAACCAACTTCACCGTATTTACGCGGTGAACTATAACATTCTCCGTATCAAAAATGGTATGGGTGGTGTTGCTTTCGGTAATTAATTTTAGTATATTTTTTTTTCATTTTTCCAATTTGTGAGTCGGCGCCTCCGTCTCACAAATTTATATTTGTATACAATAAACAAGTATGTCTTCAGTGGTCGCCAAATATGCCAGAGAGGCATTCAATAAAATGTCCGTAGGACCCACCCCATATATGGACACAAAGGGTCGTCGTATAAGAATATCTGGTAGAGGTGCTATATTTACAGAGAATTCTAATAATGGGAGAAACTACGACCCCATCGCAGCTTTTATAAAACCATTATCAGGTAATGGTCTCAGGTTGAACATCAACGATAAAAATGTTAAAACCGTTCCAAAAAAAATTCGTCCCAAGAAGAAGTTTCTCAATCTTAACAACAGCAATAGCAATAGCAACAGTAACAACAATAGCAATAGGTTAACGGTCCACTGTCGAGCATGTAACAAGACATATAATGGTCACGCCCAATGTTGCTTTGAGATGAATCATGTAAAAGTTTAAATCTCACCAAGTACTAAATGATTCCACTAGTCTTCATCGGCGGTCTCGCCGCTCTCACTGCCTACACCTATTATGGTCAGAACCTTGTGTCCGCCGAAGAAGCTAAGCGACTCATTAAGGATGGTAAGATCAAGAGGGTTATTGATGTTCGTACTACGGTAGAGTACCGCGCCGGACACTATCCCAAGGCGCTCCATATCCCAGTCGATAAGATTAACGAAAAAACAACTACAGAACTTCCCAAGCGAGGATTGCTCGTCTACTGCAACACTGGGCAACGGGCCAGATTTGCGGCAGAGAAATTAGAGGGTCTTGGGTTCAAGGATGTCTACTACATCGCTGGACTTTACACGAGTTTACTTTAATTAAATATAAGAATACCCGATATAAGTCTCCTTCTTTATAATCCCCGCGGGGAGTTTATCAACCATCTTTATGTCAGCTACGACCGTCGTCTTCACACCTTTAGGTTTACCTTTAGGTTGTTGAGTCACTGGGGGCTCCTCTTCCTCTTCCTCTTACT
>Ga0222673_1000512_pt1 | contig 17206 bp, 21 predicted proteins | sample AntAcemetagen801_FD_179845 | JGI IMG/M metagenome (GOLD analysis project Ga0222673, IMG submission 179845) | Saline water microbial communities from Ace Lake, Antarctica - #801 | ecosystem: Environmental > Aquatic > Non-marine Saline and Alkaline > Saline | place: Antarctica: Ace Lake...
CAAACGGGTTAATAATAGAGGGCAACGTCGGCATCGGGACGACAACACCGAGCTCAAAACTTAGTGTTGCAGGAGATATCAACTCCACCAGTCTCCTAGGTGGTGCTACCACCCTATCCACCGATGCCAACGGTAACATTATCCGAACACCATCAGACATTAAACTTAAAACCAATATCACAGATATTACCAATGCTCTGGACACCGTGCTGTCACTTCGTGGAGTGCGATACGAATGGAAAGATAAAGACCGTTTTGGCCAACAAATGGAAATAGGTTTCCTTGCACAAGAAGTTGACTTAATTATTCCTGAAGTTGTCCGTAAAGGTGGTGAGTATTGGGCTCTAAACACTCCAAATATGTTGGCTGTGGTAGTAGAAGCAATAAAGGAAATGTGGATAGTAATAACTGGCAACAGAGAAAGAATTGCAGAGTTAGAGAGTCGCATTGAAGCCCTAGAATCAACATATAATGGCAGTGCTTCTGCTGGTTCTAGTTCCGGCTCTGGTTCTGGAAGTGGTGATGACACTGCCGACTCTGACGATTCTTCTGGAATTGGAGACAATTCTGGTGACGATGATACTGCATCTTCAACCGACCCAACCGCCACCACCACAGAACCCGTTGTGGATGACACCACAGACAGCGACGACACCGCCACTAGTACTGATGATGGAAGCGGAGAGGTAGGCGGAGATGACACAGGAGAAACTAGCGGAGACACAAGCACAACAGGTGAAGGAGATCCTGACACAGAGGGAGCAGAAGAGCCGGAAGAGTCACCAACTCCACCGGTAGTTGAAGACCCAGAGGAAGACCCCGTACCTGAAGAACCCCCAGAAACTACAACCGAGTAACCAAAAATTGATATCACGAATTACCCCCAAAAGACCCAAAACCTCCCAAACTCGTGCTATTTAAAGGTGTATAAGTCGTGCTATAGAAAACTTCCGAAAAGCTAGACCAACGACTAAACCTAGAACACCGAATGGTCCAGATTTTCAGAAATCCAAATATGGTAAAGGGCATACTTTTACCAGACCTTGTGTGATATTGCGTGGGTTCGGACAAAACGCGTGTCTTGTGATTCCTCTGACAACATCATCACATTCACATAAATTACGTGTTGATATTGGGATAGTAAATGGGAAACCAGCGAAAGCAAATTTATCATAAATACGCGTAATCGATACGCGTCGGCTGTGGCTCAAAATTAGCTTTCTGGACAAGGACAAGTTTTCTGAATTGAGAAAAGTCCTCAGAAACATATTCTGAGGACTTTTCCACTTTTTTCCCCTCCAAATGAGGGGGCGAGGCCGAAGCCAACTATATTTATATGATAACAACTCCAAAAGAAAAGTCAATGCCAGATCGTCCTGCTGAAACCTGTCCGTATTGCAACAGTCGTGACTTTGTAAAGCGGGGTGTACGGAAAAACAAATATCAAGATGTGTGGTATGAGATATGTACAACTATGCTACTATGAAAGTAGTGTATGAAGAACTTTGATGATTGGAATCTTAAAAAGAAAGTTATCCAAGCTGAAAAGCCTCGGTTTTATACTGTTCGAGAGATTTGGTGGTGTAGGTTAGGAGTGAATATAGGCACTGAACAAGACGGGAAAGGTGAATGGTTCTTACGACCAGTTGTGATAGTTAGGGGTTTTGGTCCGACTGCATGTCTTATTATTCCGCTCACAACCTCTAAAAGAAAACATGATTTAAGAATCGACATTGGAGTTGTGGCCGGACAACAAGCAAAAGCTAATCTTTCACAAATACGAGTTGTAGACACTCGTCGACTTGTCGAGAAAGAAGGCTTTTTAAATAAGAAGGAGTTTGCAAGATTAAGAAAAGCCGCTAGAGAATTATTCTAGCGACTTTCCTTTCTACTTTCTCCTCCCCGTTAAGGGAGGTAAGGCCGAAGCCAACTATATTTATATGATAACAACTCCAAAAGAAAAGTCAATGCCAGATCGTCCTGCGGAAGCCTGTCCGTATTGCAACAGTCGTGACTTTGTAAAACGTGGTGTACGAAAAAACAAATATCAAGATGTTCAGCTGTACCTCTGTCAGGAGTGCGAGAAAACTTTTACCTCCAGAACAATAAAAGGTAAGCAGTTTCCTTGGCCAGTGGTGCTTGATGCGGTGAGTTACCATAATCTAGGATACTCATTTGAAAGCATTCCTAAGATTCTCGAAGCCAAACGTGGAGTAGCACCAACTCCCGAAACAATTGCTAAATGGTATGAGGAATATAAGCCGTTGTGTCGTTTTGAACGTCTACGGCCGTACGCGATTAATATTTTGCGTGTATGGAAAGAACATGCAGCGAAGTTTGGGAATAAGGTAGACATGGTTGAAACGGTCACCTTAGCGCATAAGCAATTGTATCGGTTCCGTTACCATAGACCAAAATTGGCCTTGGCATTAGAGGAATACAAGAATCGAAACTTCTCGAAGCTCATGGAATATTTGGACACCATTTCTACAGAAGTTCCGCATCGAGACTTCCCAAACGGAGAACGTATGAGTGAAGTGCGGTCCAAGTTTGATACGTCAAACATGATTGTGAAAGGGAAAGAAAACTTTGCTACAAAACTCACACAGTTTGTCATTCAAGGTGTAACCGAAAATAAACAACGACATGAAGAAGTACAAAGGTTCTTCATTGCGAACGATTCAGTTACGGTTGCGACTGAAGTTCCGGTTTCCATACGCAAAGAAGATGTCCTACACCTAGAATCTATCTTAAAATTTAAGGTATTAGAAGAGGAAGACCAAATACACCTAAAAAATAGAAAAAGAAAAGTCCCGTTTCCCGATGTACTTACTGGACATATTGATATCGTGCAAGTGAGAAATGGCGTCGTGCATATATTAGACTACAAACCCAACGCTGCTAAAGAAAAACCAATAGAGCAGTTGACATGGTATGCACTCTCGCTTTCAAGACTGACAGGATTACGTCTTTTTGAGTTTAAGTGTGCGTGGTTTGATGAAAAAGACTATTTTGAATTTTATCCACTGCACGTGGTGAAGAAACTCGATCGAAAGCGTAGAAAACGTGTACGATATAAAGATGGTTCGGATGTGTTTGTTCCAAATGATAACGAATTAAAAATAGTTAAAAAACATGGATAAAAAAATAGCCGAAAAATATTTACCACATGATGGTAAAGATAAGAGCGGATATACTCCTCAATACACTAAGAGAGGGGCAAAATACTCACCTAAAAAAGCGATCCACTCCTTTAGGGATTTAGATGTATATACGCAGACGTTAGACTGCTCAGTATTGGTGACCAAGTACATATTGCCAGTCTTAGAAGAAGAAAAGTATCCTGCGTATGATGAGGTAACAAAGTGTACGCTCAACATACCCATGCGTATAGCGGAAGCTCATGGCATGCGTTTTGATGACTTTGATAAAGCATTAGCTACTCTAGAGTTATCAATGAGAGGATGCAATAAGATGGTTGTGTTCTTGGAACACTCCGCGGGTTTGTACGGACCAGATTTAGACCTTGTGTTATTAGAAGATCTTTCAAAGAGATATATAACAGTACGAGGAAAAATACTGCGGTTAGAAAAAGCCTGGAAAAAATTCCAATCCACCCCAAAAGTGTAATTCCACTCTTTCTTCAATGTCTAAACTAAGACACTGAATGTCCTAGGTTTTATTAGTTTGAGAATAAACAGAAACACTCTAAACCGTTAATATAAGGAAAAAATACTATAAATTAACGCTTTTCCTTGCAAAAACCGTTAATTTTAGTATAATATAGGTTATGTTAACGGAAAAACAACAAAAAATTGAAGAACTTAAGGAGGAATTTGATCTTCTGAAGAAGAACAAAGAATCTTTACTAAATTTAATTCAAAATATACCTCGTAGCTTGCTACGAGCGACCGCACTCTAAATAAGCTACTATACTCAGTATGGTAGACCACATACTAAAATCTCATAACAAAACACTTCTCATCTTCCACCTAGTCTGTCCTATTAAGTACCGAAGAAAGATATTCACTCCCGATATTGAGAATTCCCTCAAAACAGTATGTTTGGAACTAGGAATACGATACGAGTATCAGTTTCTAGAAATAGGCATAGATGAAAACCATGTACACTTTTTAATACAAACAATTCCAAACATACAAATATCAGGAATGGTACAGAAGATAAAAAGTATCACAGCCAGAGAGATGTTTAGACAACACCCTGAAATAAAGAAATTCCTCTGGGGAGGTCAATTCTGGACCGATGGTTACTATTTAAATACCGTGGGTCAGTATGGAAACTTAAAAATGTTGGAAAACTATGTGAAGAAACAAGGTATTAAAAACTACCAACAGTTACACCACCAGACTCCAGCCTTGTTCTGATATGTTGTGTCGTCGATGATACCCCGTCAGCTTGCTGCGGGGTAGTTCATTTTGACAATGTATATTACAGATACTGAAATTGTTTGGTGGTACATACCTGTAACATTACTATTGTCACATTTACCAGATATTGATGCTGTTCCTGAACTACTGCGTCGAGGCAAAGTTGCTGCCAGTTCCGTGCATGTTAAAGATCATAGAACATTTTTACATTATCCAGTTATTGCGTTTTTAGTTTGTATTATTTTATTTCTCACTGTGGACTTCTGGGGGACACTTATTTGCTTATCTGTGGCGCTACACCTACTCAATGACTTGTGTGGCTCTGGGTGGGGACTTCCTATTTTCTGGCCGCTGTCACGTCGAAACTATAAAATATTGGGACGAAGAGTTAATTGGTCAAAAAGGGATTTAATTGATACAGAAAAATGGAACAGTATTCCTGATGATGAGAGAAGATTAAAGTTTATTGTTTCTTGGTCTGCAGATGAATTACCTGGTTATATAAAAATATGGGGAGTGGATAGTTGGATTGGGGGGATATATTGCAAAATTACTTGGATTAGTGCAATAGAGTATAGTTTGTTTATTACAGCCTGTGTATTAATAACCCTTCTTTTTTTCTAAGTAGCATACAATGATGGTAATGAGCACATTTCCAAAAGGATTTTACTGGGGAGCTTCAACTGCCTCGTATCAGGTAGAAGGATTTAATGAAAACTCTGACTGGGCCAAGGCTGCAAAAGAAGGAAAAGTGCCAGGAGCGGGCCGACTTGCTGATCACTACCATCGATATGAAGAGGACTTCGATATTGTAAAAGAACTTGGGCACAATGCACATCGTTTTTCTATTGAATGGGGAAGAATTGAGCCGACCGAAGGAGTTTTTGATGAGAAAGAGATTGAACATTACCGAGACGTATTGAAAGCACTTCAAAAAAGAGGCATCACACCTTTTATAACGCTTTGGCATTTTACACTCCCACTTTGGCTTGCTGAAAGTGGTGGGTTTGAAAGAAAGGATTCCCCAGAAATTTTTGCCCGATATTGTGCGTATGTTGTTGAAGGTCTGGGTGATTTATGTGAGCACTACACAACTATTAATGAACCAAACGTATGGGTTGGGCATGGGTGGATGTATGGAGCATGGCCACCATTTAAACGGGCGCGTATATTTTGGGTGAAATTTGGAAAGGATGACGGATCAACTGCTCGAGTAGGTGCTATTCCTAAGTTCAGGCATATTTTCACCTATTTTAGAGTTGAGCGGAACTTGGTTCGAGCGCATATTGCAGCGTACAAAGCTATTAAGCATGTGGTTCCTGAAGTACAAGTGAGTGTTGTAAAGCATGTGCGTTGGTTTGCTTCTGATAATCAGTTTACAAATAAAGTGAAAGCCAAAGTGATGCAGTATCTACAGTCAGATAGGTACATGGGTAAGATTAGGAAGCATCTCGATGAAATTGGATTAAATTATTATCGTCATACTAAATTTGGAGATAACCAAGATTATTTAAAAACTGATATGGACTGGATGGTATACCCGAGTGGTATTTACGGGGCACTAAAAACACTTAAGAAATATAATCTTCCAATTTTTATTTCAGAGGCAGGTGTGGCTGACGAAGACGATGATTTGCGCGCACAGTATATACAAGTACAAGTTACTTCAATCCTTAGGGCTATCGAGGATGGTGTTGATGTGCGCGGTCATATGTACTGGTCACTGATTGATAATTATGAATGGGCATTAGGTATCAACAAAAAATTTGGACTTGTAGAAATTGACTACAAAACGCTGGAACGAAAAATCCGCCCAAGTGCATGGGTGTATAAAACAGTAATTGAAAAGAGTAGAGGGACGAGTACGACTTAGTAGACTACTGAGGATAAAACGTGCGATTATACGTGAAAATAATGGGATAATAATAGATAATTAGCCATGGGCATTTCTCGAATTGAGTTTTTGCTGTAGGTAAAAACGTACTAACTGCTAGTAGCTAATTACTAATCACTATCACATGGCTTGGTTATTACTTGCAACAGCAGGACAATTTTTGAATGCAATTGTTGCTATTCTCGATAAATATATTGTAACTGACGAGAATATTCTCCCTCGTCCTTTTGTCTATGCCTTCTATTCCTGCTTAATTACTGGATTTTGGGTAGTTATTTATATGTTTGGTTTTATTCCAGGTCTTTCAGACTTAGGAGCTCCTTCTTTTACAAACGTACAATCTCCGTCCATTCAGGTGGTGGGGATGTCATTTCTTGCTGCGTATACATTTTTCATGGCTTTAGTGTCGATGTATACCGCACTTAAAAAAGCTGATGCTTCAGATGTGATGCCGGTCATTGGAGCGGTAACAGCACTTTCATCTTTTGGAATGTCATATCTTTTCTTGAACATTCAGTTGTCACCAAACTTTATCTGGGGTGTGCTACTACTCACTGTTGGAACGCTTCTGGTTTCGCAGCTACAATTTACAAAAGGTATTGCATTGCATACAATCCATAGTGGTATCTTTTTTGCACTCCACTATATTTCCATGAAGGGTTTGTTCCAAGAAACCTCATTTGATGATGGATTTTTCTGGTCGCGAATTGGCTTTGTAGTTTTTGCACTTTCGTTACTTCTTGTTCCTGTATATTGGAACAAAATTAAGAAGCAGACTAAAGAGACAACAAGAAAAGGTGGTCTACTTATACTCTCGGCTAAAATTCTTGCTGGAATTGCAGCTTTCTTGCTCCTTAAAGCAACCGATATGGGTGATGTGACAGTCGTGCAGGCATTAGATGGTTTGAAATATGTGTTTATTATTATCTTCAGTCTTTTGCTTGGGAGTAAAATCCCGCTTACCGCAGGAGAAAATCTTTCTGATACAAAGACAATTGTGAGAAAAGTACTCTACATAGCAATCATATCCATAGGTTTTGTTATTCTATTTAGATAAATGAAATTTTTGCGTAAAAAAAGAATACTTATTCCTCTCGCATTCATGATACTGTTTTTTGTGGTTGTTATCCTTCTTGCTCAAAAAGAAGTTCCTGAAAAAATTCAATATGGAATGTCTTTTAATACACTGTATGCCCGGGAATTGAATTTAGATTGGAAAGAGACGTATGACGTTATTTTGAATGAACTGGGGGTCCGTCATCTTCGTTTGGCAGCACATTGGCCGATGGTGGAGCCTATTGATGATGTGTACAATTTTTCTGAATTAGACTATCAGATTGAGCGCGCAGAGGAAGTTGGGGCTGATATTGTTTTTGCGGTAGGACGAAGACTTCCACGCTGGCCTGAGTGTCATATCCCTGCATGGGCACGAGAAATGTCTGACGAAGAACAGCAACAGGAATTGTTGGATTACATTACGATTGTAGTCAATCGGTATAAAGACAGCCCTGCGATTACGTATTGGCAGATTGAGAATGAGCCGTATTTAGAAGTATTTGCAAAAGAACATTGTGGAGAATTTGATGAAGCATTTTTTGAACGTGAAGTAGCTCATTTCCGGTCATTAGATGATTCTAGGCCATTTTTGATTACTGACAGCGGGAATCTGGGACGTTGGACTGGCCCGTATAAACATGGGGACGCGTTTGGAACCAGTGTATATGTACATTTCTGGAATCCAGAGTTGGGACAGTTTAGAACGGTGTTGCCACCATGGTTTTATCGTGTAAAGGAAAGTGTTGTAGAACTTATGTACGGAAAGAAAGAAACAATGCTCATTGAGCTTTCTGCTGAGCCATGGTTACTAGAACCAATCACAGAAGTAGATATTGAAACGCAGTACTCGCGTATGGATCTTAAGAAATTTGAAGATATTTTGGAATATGCAAAAAATACTCGATACCAAAAGCAGTATCTATGGGGTGCTGAGTGGTGGTACTGGCTACATAAACAAGGACATTCAGAGATATGGCAACGTGGGGTAGAATTATTTAAGTAAAAATAATGAACTTGTATGAAAAAAATGATTACACAATCAGTCACAAAAGTTTTTGAAGGAGTGGATAACACTGTTTCTCATGTTGAAAAGGAAGTTGAATCACTTATTCAACCAGTGCGAAAAACTGCCTTTTCACGATTTCCTATATTGTTTACATTGCTTGTCACCTTTGGGGTAGCCACGACTTTTTTCGGGTTTGAAAGAATTATTACGGAGATTACGTATATTAATGATAGACCTTTTCTTGTGTTGAGTATTGGCATTGGTGTTTTGACCGTTACTGGTACACTATATAAGAAGCTTGGTTAATAAGTTTTGTACTTATGGACATATTTAAATTCATATTTCCTTTTCTCTATGCACGCAACTGGCATACTGGAAGTTTAGAATTATCAAGACCACGCGTAGCACTTTTTTCTGCGATGGTTTTTATAGTGTTATTGGGAGTGTTAATAGCAACTATTTTACAATCACCAGTATCCTATAACGCCTTGTAAGCAACTATTTTATGAAACAACTTAAAATTTTTCTTCTTGTCGGCTTTGTTTTACTTTTTATTGCGGCGGGAGCTGTAGGGTATGTATGGCTTAAACTACAACATGCATTACAGACAGTTCCGACAATAGACGTAGAACAAGTCACGCCTGTATTTGTAGAGTCTGATGATACTCCTGTTGCAAATACTGTCCCGGAGGAAGGGATTCCTATTGATACTTCTACAGTGTCTGCAGAACAGAAAGAGGTTGCAAAGAAAGTAGGTATTGATCTTGATACTATTGTAATAACTCCCCAAATGGTCTCATGTGCCGAGCAGAAGATTGGTTCAACGAGAGTAGCTGAGATTATGAATGGTTCGAGTCCAACAACTCTTGAGGGTATTTCGTTACTTGGTTGTTTATAAGTAAGAGTGTTACTATACAAACAAAATAGTGCACAACTAATTATTAAAAGAGAAGACAGAAGAAATACGAGGCAAAAGAAGTTATAGAAATAATAATGGACAACGGAGCAAAAAAAGAGCAGAATACTAACTAATATGATACGAATAAGCATTTTTCTTTTAGCAGTAGGTGTCTTTCTTGTGCTACCGACAGGCACACAAGCTGAAACAGTACTTCGTACTGGTTCTGATATTTCGGTTGAAGCTGACCAGGTTGTGGATGGAGATTATTACGTATCAGTTGGTCCTTTTGGAAAGACTGTTATGTCGGGAAGTGTTGCAGGGGACATGTACGCTTTAGGAGCGTTAGTCACCGTTAACGGTGAAATTGGAAATGATGTCTCAATTTTAGCTGGGTCTGCACAGTTACATGCGTCTGTAACAGATGATGTTCGTATTTTTGCAGGTGAAGTGACACTCGCTGATGAAATTGGAGGCGACGTGTTTGTGATTGCAGGTTCGTTGTCAATTTTATCTACTGCGAAGATTGCTGGTGATGTTTTCTTTTTTGGCGGGAATTTGTCGATAGAAGGTGACGTAGGAGGCTCTGTGCTCGGTAAAGCACAGTCAACGAGTATTGATTCTCACATAGGAGGAAATATTGATGTGACTGCTCAGACGGAACTATTGCTAGGTGATAGGGCAGTGGTTGATGGCTCTGTGCAATATACAAGTTTCTCACAACTCACACGCGGACAAGGGGCTGTTGTAGGAGGGGAAGTAATGAAAAGTGAATATGCATCAATATCAACACGAGAACAAACACGTGATGTGTTAATACCTATATTCATTACACTATTTGCCACACTGTCCTTATATTTGTTATTTAAAAAGGAACTTGAGTCATTGATTACAACTACCGAAGGAGGGTTTACTAGAAGTATTCTTATTGGAAGTTCAGTAGTGCTCCTTGGTCCAGTTGTGGCAGTACTTCTCATGGTTACTATACTCGGTATACTTGTTGGTTTGATGACACTCGCTGTTGTGGTGATACTGTATGTTGCTGGTATTGCACTTTCAAGTGTAGTGCTTGGTGCGTATGTCTCTAAGTTTTTCACTAAAAAACTTGAGGTGACACTCATAACTATTCTTGTTGGGTCAGTTTCAATTCAACTATTGTTATTCATTCCGGTACTCGGTTTATTGGCTGTGTATACTATTTTTGCGATTACTGTCGGTGGAATTACCCAACAACTCTATAAACATTTTTCATAGGAGTACCCTATGACACTGTATAAAAAGAAACAAAGAATACGGCGAGTGCAAGAAATGAACGATATCTTGCAGATGCTCTATCCTGTAGCTAAAATTGCGTTAAATTATTCTACTGATTTTGAGTGTTTAGTTGCGGTGCAGCTTTCTGCACAATGTACCGATGAACGAGTAAATAGAGTTACCGCAAAACTTTTTAAGAAATACAAAACGATTAATGAGTATGCCGAAGCGTCCATTAGTGAAATGGAACAAGCAGTGTATCAGACAGGTTTTTATAGAAATAAGGCAAAAAATCTTATCGCATCTGCGAAGAAGGTTCGTGATGAGTTTAATGGAGAGCTACCAAGAACGCTTTCAGAGATGACTACGATACCTGGAGCTGCAAGGAAGACTGCCAATGTTGTGTTATCGACTCTGTTTGGAGTCCATGAAGGAATTGCGGTTGATACACACGTGCGGAGATTTGTAATTCGATTTGATCTGTCTGACTATACAGATCCTGTGCGCATTGAACGTGATTTGATGCAGATTATGCCTCAGGAACTTTGGTGGGGATTTAATCATCGCCTCGTGAACTATGGAAGGGATTATTGTAAGGCACATAAACATGATTGTACTACTCATCCACTCACCGAAGTCTACCCGAAGTCAAATGCCATTTGGCCCAAAGCTAAATAAAACAGCATGAGCACTATGGTCCGTCAATACAGTAACTTGTTGATGCTGGTGCTATAGTTACTGTATATGCAAGTACTGATTGCGGTAGTATACGATTTATTCCAGTTTGTATGTAAGGCTTTTTCTGGAGCTATTCCTTATGTTTCTGTTCCACAACAAGTCAAATTGCTCGACACATACCAGGAGAAACTACAACAAATACAAAATCCTTCTCCCTCATCAATCAAATTACCCAAAGCAACAATCTCTCCTTCCATAATGGTAGATGATGCATTTCGTATTGGTGATCAGTATTTCATTGGTGTCATTGGAACCTATTTTTATCAAGACCCTGTACTTGCTTTTGATAGTGCGCTTAAGCGTCTTGAGTATGGAACAAGTGTCCGTCTGGTGTCACTGCAGGGTAGGTGGGCTCAAGTACGTATTGCTGGTGCTGTAGGGTGGGTTTTTAAAGATGCATTGGTTGTACAGATTAATGCGGTATATCCAAGTTTTGTATCGGGGATACGTTATGATGCACAACATCCTGATACGGTAAAACTCCGTGCATGTATTGATGATGAGTTTGGAGGTGCACGTGGAGATCATGTGTTATCTCCAGCAGAGTATGTATACTACCGACTGAAGCAAAAGAAACGTTTGATTAACTGGGGGGATATTCGTCTGCGTATCCCTGGTACTTGGCAACGCAAACTTAAAGGAAGTTTGGGAATATATATTAGCATTGCTCCTAAAACTGAATCAGTGATGGAATACATTGTTGATGATATTGGCCATCTGGCTTTTGTAGAAGCAGTATTTCCAGATGGTAGTATGAACATCACTGAGATAGGGAAGTTTGATGACAATTCATACACAGAAGGCATCCTACAACCTGAACAGTGGCGAGAACTACGGCCTGTATTTATAGAAGTTAACTGAAGAAAGGAGTGAGAAAGTATTAAATATACTTTTACAAGAGGTTGTCAGCTCGCAAGAGCGACTACCTGAACAGTTCCGGTATAGAAAATCACTGGACGAACCAAGTCTGAACTATTATGAATAATTATAATAACACTACAGAACAAAAGGTGGCATTCTTCGACATTGACGGTACTGTATTCCGTTCAAGTCTTTTCATTGAGTTGGTAGAAAAACTAATTACCGAGGAAGTATTTCTTCCCGAGGCACGTACTGAGTATAAAGATGTATATCAAGCTTGGCTTAACCGAGAAGGGAGTTATGAGGCATATATTGAAGCAATGATTCAAACATTCTATAATCACATCAAGGGGGTGCATTATGGAACGGTTGCTGACTTGGGTAAAGAAGTTGTTACCTCGCATAGTAAGCGTGTATATCGCTATACTCGCGACCTTATTACAGAATTAAAGTCTGATAACTACTATATTGTGGCCATTTCTCAGTCACCAAAAGCAATTTTGGATGATTTTTGTAAGGAATATGGATTTGATAAAGTGTATGGTCGTATATACGACATAGGTCCTACGGACCGATTTACTGGCGTGGTGACTGATGAACATATCATTCAGAATAAAGCCAATATCATAAAGCGCGTATTTGAAAAAGAAGCAGTAACACCTGAAGGTTCAGTTGCAGTGGGTGATACCGAAGGGGACATTCCCATGCTTGAATCAGTAACACGACCAATTTGTTTTAATCCAAATAAAGCTTTGTATACATATGCAAAACAGATGGGGTGGAAGGTCATCATAGAACGCAAAGACGTCATTTATGAACTCTAGGGAACATCATCTATTTAGTTGCCATGGTTATCATTCCTGAAAAGCCTAATGGCGAACTAGTACACAAGGATGATTATAATATTTATTAATAGTTATTCATCACTTGTAGCTTTGTAGAAAAACTGGTTTACTAGTAACAGGCAAAAGGAGGATGAGATGCTTGATGATGTTACGAAAGGTAATTTGTTTGCATCAGTTTACGGACTGGGTGCAGATGAACTCGAAAAGCGTCTGCGAGAGATGCTTTCTGTTTTGCATGACGCAACACAGAGTGAGAAGGTACAGGCGCATGCAGTACTGATGCGTGTCAAAGAGTTGTATCCACAATCACTTGAGGATTCGCTTAGGAAACTGTGGGGGGCATGTGTGCTTCTTGTAGGAGGATCATCCGAACAACTTATAACTCACAAGGATGAATTCTTGTGAACCCAACCGTCAGAAGGAACACAGCCGCTGTGTTTACATGGCGGTTTTGTGTTTTAATAGCATTGTGGACAAGAAAGAAAAGTTATTTATACAGATTGTACAGACATTTTATGCTAAAAACGGTCGACACAATCTCCCGTGGAGAAAAACTAAGAATCCGTATCGGATACACCTGTCTGAGGTGATGTTGCAACAAACACAGGTGGATAGGGTAATTCCAAAGTACAAAGCCTTCTTGAAAGCGTTTCCAACAGTTACAGAACTTGCTAACGTCTCACTAGGTGAAGTGTTACAACAGTGGCAAGGTCTCGGCTATAATCGTCGAGCAAAGATGCTCCATAACTGTGCAAAAGAGATTGTACGTACGTGCCATGGTACGTACCCAAGTACGTACCAAAAATTATGTCAGTTACCAGGCATTGGGCCATACACTGCTGGAGCTATTAGTGCTTTTGTATATAATAAACCAGTTCCTGTCATTGAAACAAACATCCGCACGGTGTATACACACCACTTTTTTCGCGAAGCGACAGACATTTCTGATGAGGAAATACTACGATATATCGTAGTAACGCTGGATCATGAAAACCCACGAGAATGGTACTGGGCGTTGATGGACTATGGAACATATTTAAAAAAAGAGTATGGAAGTATTAACAGTAGGAGTAAGCATTATATAAAGCAGTCGAATTTCCAAGGGAGTGATAGGCAGATACGGGGCGCTATTGTGCGGACTCTGGCTGAGGCTACGCGTCCTCTAAGCAGAATTTCACTTCTTAAAAAACTGAGCAATTTTGAAGATATTCGTATTGATGCACAGTTGAAAGGGTTGCTCGAAGAGGGGATGGTGACTAAGACGAAACAAAGTTACCATTTGCCCAGTTAGCAGTATAAATACAAAACAGTCCAGCTAACTGGACTGTTTTGTATTGTGCCACTGAATGAGGTGTACATGTACGTATCTTTTGACTGATTTTATCTTTGGGAAGTTTTCCATATATGCGTCATAGAAGTCTTCTTCTGCAAGGAGCCTCATTATGGTCTCGTACTCGCTTTGCTCTTCTCTTGTGCCATCGTGGCGGCTAGATAGAGGCTGTTTAGAGACAAGCATGTCATTGGTTCGAGCCATCTTATCATACGGGAACCTGTTTTTGATAATGACCCAGTGGTCAAACTCACGGAGTATTATTTCGTTGTCAAAGTTAAAAGACTCAAGGAGGGATGTATCCCCGTTGAGTTCCTTCTTGAATTCTTGGTATGCTTCTTCTGTTTTGGTTTGGCGTGGAGTATCCATAGGTTATTCTTTCTTCCAAACTATTAAGTGAAGATGTAAGTGTGTACAGACGCTTCTGTTCCTTGAGAAATTTTCAAGTATAGCATCATAGATACCATCATCTTCAAACTGATTCAGAATAGTTTTATATTCCTCCCATTCCTCCTTGTTACACTCAGATATTTTGCCAAAAACCCGCTTTGGTACAAGCATATTGTGTGTTGCAGCAATTTTATCGTATGGAAATAGGTTCGCAATGATATACCAGTGTGTATATGAATGTATTATTCTTTCTTTGTCTTCTTCAAAGTTTTTAGTACTAATAAAATCTTCATATTGATTCATATTTTCTGCGTATTTTTCTTTCATTCTATCTGTTCGTAGTGGCATGATATTAGATACTATACGTATAAAAATAATTAGTTCAAGCTAGTTGCAAGATCTAGACTGATATGCAAAGAATCAGAGTCTTGAGACTATTTTGTGTCTTTGAGGGCAATGGTAAAAAAGATTCCAGGAATCATGAGGAACCCTAAGACAATGAACATAAGTTGGAATGGTATGTAGAGTAAAGTTACGCTCCCAACAAGGGCACCAACAAGCATTGCAAGCGGACGGGTAAGTCGGAAGAAGCTCATGATATTAGCATCGGTTCCCGTAGTATGCTTAAAAAAGTAGCTTTCTGTAGTTGCCTCTACCAAAGAACCACCAACTCGGCTGATAAACATGAGAATCATCCAAGCAATGACTGGTGCAGTTGCCATAAATGATATCCAAGAAGACGAGATTGCGAGAATAACAAACCCAACTGCCATCATTTCTTTTTCACCAATGTACTTGTCTGCAAGAAATCCAATAGGGTACTCGAAAAACACATATGCAAGCAAACCTACAGCAATAATTGACCCGATAATATCCCACGTAAATCCTATTTGTGTTGCTAAATATAATGGCAAATAAATGACCATCCACGAGAAAAAGATTTGAAGTGTGAAGTGAGCGAGAAAAACATTGCGGATATTTTTTTTATCCCAGAAACCTTGGATTGCAGAAAGCACACGGACTTCACTATAGACTGGGTCGCAGAAGTGTCTGAAGCGACTAAGAATAATAAGTATAAAGATTGAGAAAATCGCAGCTGAAACAAGATAGGTATTCTTGAGGTTTGCACTATCGTCTCCTACGATGAATGCAACTACTAGTGGACCGAAAACAGCGGCAATACTCATAAGTGTAAGTGTAAGTCCGCGTCTACTTCCTGTTGAATTTTCATTACTCCCAATTAAGCTTTCTGAAAATATATCTATATTGAGGTAGAGAAGTGGGTTAAGTACCAAAAAAGCTACAAATGCAACGATTACCGTCGGTCCATGGTCGGTAAAAGCAAGTGTCAACAGTGCAGTGATTTCTAAAAGAGCAAGTATGAGTGTCAGAGGTCCATTTCCAACTTTTCGTAAAATACGTGAGATAAACAAGAAAGAAAGTACCGCAAGTGCTGAGCCAATGGAGTACATTGCACCAATTGCTTCAGCTGAAGCAAATTGCTCCATAAAGGTTGAGTTACTATATGCAACCAGAAGGCCGTGAAAATTAAAAACAATCGAAAGTATATATATAAGCCAAAAATGAATTTTGTCACTAGGTTTACAGATAAATGTATGTTGCCTATGGAGTCTATGGAGTGTCATGCTAAGTATATTGTAACAATCAGATAGGTAATACGCGTCTACCTGAACGTGGACAACCAAATGTAATCACCCCTAAACCTTTCGATATATCGAAAGGTTTAGGGGTGATTATTCTGTCTGACTAACCTAATTGTACTTGGTTTTGTTGCATCCATTATAAGGAGTATCATCGATGAGTATCTATAATGAGTATCTATAATGAGTATACCGTAATAGTTAGCTATTAGTTTTTCACTTAGTTGTTAGGAGCGTTCTGGATTGCTTCGCTGCGACTCGCAAAGACAGAGAATTTCGTTAATCGTTTTTGCGAGCCGCAGCGAAGCAATCCAGAGATAAGTAACTAAACGCTTTTAAACCTTTCGATATATTGTGAAAAAGCCTGGGAGACTTTTGCAAGAGTTATTTAGATTTTATGAACTAGTGAATAAAGGTAAATGCCTGGACAGTTCCTGTATGGAAAGGTTTACAGGTGTGCTAAATATTACAATAGAAAAGTAAACACCCAGACGCGAAGCGTCTGGGTGTTTACTAATAGCTAACTGCTGAACTGTCCAGGAATTTGCCCTAGGGCAGAACAAATTCGGATCAAAATTCAATATATGGTCTTCGACCATTATTTCATTTTATATTCCAATCAACACTGGAATCACCATTGGGTTTTTGTTTGTTTTTTGCATGAGGAAACCGCTTACCGTATCTGCAAGTTCGTCCTTGATAAGATCGAGATCAATAGGATTCATGTTCTCAGTATTCTTTTCTACAGTTCGCTTGATGAGAACACGAGCTTCAGAAAGAAGCTGTTGGTTCTCACGGAGGTATACAAATCCTCGAGAAATAATGTCTGGTGATTTTCGTAGTTTTCCAGTTTTAGTGTTTACCGTAGCAATAATCACGAACATA
>Ga0222673_1000516_pt1 | contig 17134 bp, 19 predicted proteins | sample AntAcemetagen801_FD_179845 | JGI IMG/M metagenome (GOLD analysis project Ga0222673, IMG submission 179845) | Saline water microbial communities from Ace Lake, Antarctica - #801 | ecosystem: Environmental > Aquatic > Non-marine Saline and Alkaline > Saline | place: Antarctica: Ace Lake...
GATGTCTATATGGAGAAATTGATAGGGCACTCCGAGAAACAAACCGGCGGCAAACGAGGCTTATTTCTAACTGTCGTCAGTCTCGCGGGAGCGGTTGCACCGCTCATAACCGGCTACCTGGTCACAGAAAATGGTTCTGCCTCATTCACTCTTGCGTACATTGTGAGTGCATTACTTTTACTACCCTTTCTCTTTATAATCGTCCGCTACTTCCGTGCGTTTTCTGATGCGAACTACAAAGAGATCAAGGTACTCAGTACGATTCGATCATTCTGGATAAAAGATGACATTCGTAATGTGTTTATTGCACACTTACTACTCCAACTCTTTTTCACGTGGATGGTAGTGTATGTACCGCTGTATCTTGCAACCCAGATGGGCTTCAGCTGGACAACAATAGGTTCCATACTTTTTGTCGCTCTCATGGCCTATGTGCTCCTCGAATATCCGATCGGTCTTATTGCTGACCGGTACACTGGTGAAAAAGAGATGATGCTTTTCGGCTTTACTATCATTATCCTTTCTACTAGCGCACTCTCCTTCATTACCACACCAACTATTTGGCTTTGGATATCTGTACTCTTTCTCACTCGCGTTGGTGCAAGTTTCGTTGAGGTTACGACTGAGAGTTACTTCTTTAAACATACTCGCGGTACCGACGCCAACATCATCAGCTTCTTCCGAATTACACGTCCTCTTTCATACGTTTTCGGTGCACTCCTCGGAAGTCTCACGCTCCTCTATTTACCATTCCAATTTATGTTCCTTGTACTCGGCGCATTCATGATTCCCGCGCTCTTTTTCGTACTGCAGCTTAAGGACACAAAGTAATCACGGGAGACAATACGTGGTTTTCTTTTTCACAACGAGTCCTTCTGCAGTAAGTACACGTACCTGCTCTACAATACGATCTCTGTCAAATGGCAGTTCTCTCACGAGCATCAGAAGACTCTTTGACGTCTGCGACAGCGACCGCAGCAGAGCGCCGCGCACTTCCCTATTTGACCCTTTAAACGGTGATTGTTTGGTGTAGTGACGACTACGCACATTTTGATTCCCGATATTCCTCTTTACGTACGTGCCATAATCCATAAGCGCCGCGTACCACGCACGTGGATTCTTTCGGTCGAGCGTCCGCTCAACGAGACGCAGAATTTCCGTATTGGTAACCTCCTTCTTGTCTTTAAAAAAATGATGTAAAAACACCGTACGCACATTTGTCTCAATAAGTGGCACGGCTTCATTAAATGCAAATGCCATAATTGCTCCTGCAGTATACGGACCAACACCCGGCAGTGTAACTAATTCTTCATACGCTCGCGGAAATGTACCCTTATATCTTTCAAAAACTTCCTTGGCACACTGATGGAGCATTTTTGCACGTCGGTTGTACCCTAGCCCCTGCCACACACGGAGCACATCACCAAGCGACGCTTGTGCAAGGCTGCGCACATTCGGAAATCGCTGTATGAACTGCGTATATTTTGGAATCACGCGATCAACCTGCGTCTGTTGCAGCATAATTTCTGAGACAACGATTTTATACGGATCAACCGTATCATCCTTCCGAAGACGAAGTCGACGCCACGGGAGACTGTGTCTCCCGTGGCGTCGATAGAATGCTTTTACTGTTCGTACAAACTCCTGTTCTTTTTGTGTCATTCCTTGGTCTCTTTTTCCTCATCCACGTCAACCACGCGATACTTCTCTGTCTTTTTCGGCATCACAAAAATTGCGAGTATGTAGATAAGTCCGACAGGAAAGAATCCCGTGAACACAAAGAAGACGATGGTAATGACCCGCAGAATAACTGGGTCAACGTCAAAATATTCGCCAATTCCACCAACCACTCCTGCAAGCACTCTATTATCGTTACTCCTATATAGCCTTTTCATCCCGTTAGAAATTAATTTAATACGTACAATGACTTACCTGATGTAGGTATTCCAACCTGTTTTTGCTTTACCTCGATAGGACACCTATTAATTCCTAACGGGATTCATGTGTGCATTATACCGAAATTTATAGTTTGTACAAAAAAGTGCCCGAGCGTAGCTCGGGCACTAGGTCTCTGTGCGAGACAGTATTGGGATCAGTCTATATTGTGTTCTTCTTTGAACGCCTCCCAGAGCGGGAGCCAGTTCTCACGGAATACTGCGAGCAGAATTTCGTCATGATATTGACCATCATGGAAGTGGTGCTGCCTTAGTCGTCCTTCTTCATGATAGCCACACCGACGTGCGTAGTTGTAACTCCGCTCATTGAACGCCAAGATTGATGAGCATACTTTCCTCAGGTTGAGAGTATTGAACATGTAGTCCAAGAGGAGCATCTTGGCTTTCGTACCGTAACCCTTACTTTGGTAACTCTTCTCCCCGATCACAGTACCTGTCGTTCCCGTCCTGTTCTGCCAACTGATCCGATGAATCCCTATCGTGCCAATCGGCTTTTCATCGACGACAATCATCAGAATGATGTCGTGAGGTTTCCGCTTGCGCAGATTCGTAATCCACTCCTCTTCTTCACTTTCTGTGATGGGAAGATATGCGTTCAGATACTGACGTACCTCAGGATCGTTGATCCATCTTGCAAGAAGTGGTGCGTCAGTCTTGCTTATTGGGCGCAAGACAACATCGGCACCTTGCAAGAAGATGATCCTAATCTCTTCAGACATGATTCTGATCCTTTTGTTAAAGAACATTACGCTAAACAAAAACCCTCGGCTTCCACTTAGCCGAGGGTTTTCTACTGAAATTCAAAAGTTTTAGGAGAGAGAAAGAGTAGACGCACCACGGCTAAATACAAGCTGCATGTTTTCTGTGATAGAAAGCATAAAAGTCCCGCAAAAACGGTTCGGGGCTTGTGTATTAACCTGATGCATATACATCCGCATTAATCTCAAAATAACATTAAATATTTATTAGTCAAATACTGCACGGTTTCGAGGACATGGGCTCTAAAAATATTGCAGATGCGAGGCGTAAAAACTGGGGCAGTATATTCTAGAATTTATGGATTTTAAAAAGGTTGAGTATACGCGGCAGGCGAGCAAAATGGATTGAGACGTATGTTGTTATACGGCGAAGGACATTTTGTGAAGCCTAACAAAGTAGACACTCCTTTTTATAATTCATAGATGACGTCTTTGCGCTCGACGACCACCTTCCACCCCATCCGCTTCGCCTGTTCGTACAATGTCTTGTTTGGATTAAAACAAATTCCGCTTTCAACCATCTCCAAGAGTGATATGTCTCCTTCTGTGTCTCCGACCGCAACTGACCCTTCTAAGGTCACTCCTTCTTTCTCCACCACCCGCTTTACAATATTTGCCTTATTCTCAATTAAATGCACGTCGGTCATCTCACCCGTGAAGTGATCTTGCGGCCCCAGTTCATACATACGTCCGTACACTTTATCGAATCCGTACGATGCACAGAAATCATCAAGAATGGTCTTAGGCGACTGAGAGATGGCGACAATGAAATACTTTTTCTTTTTTAATTCCTGAATCAGATCACGCGTATACCGGTAGATATGCTTGCTCTCTGCCGCAACTACCATTCGTCCAATGTCTGCTAAATCGCCATAAAATACACCTTTGATGTGTGTCATGAATGACCTCACCACCGCGGCGATATATGCTTCGTATGTTCCCTCCCGGTCACGCCAGGCGCGCAGCTCATCCTGATACTCATCGCGTGCATGTGCGGGAAAAATGTCTTCGTCAATCAGTTTTTCAACAAGCTCTATGAGGAGACTTGAACGAAATACTGTTCCATCAATATCGAAAAAGGCGACTTTCTTCATCCCGTTAGAGATAGGAAATCGGAGATTTCCGTTCACTATTTTTTATAATACCTCGACCTCCATCCACGCCACAGAAAGTGTCTATTTTGGTGCTCAAAACGTTTTGATCTCTAACGGGATGCATACTCTTAGTATATATCAGCCAATAGTAATAAATACCGGGCGGAGTCCTTGCCACTCTTCCTTGGTGAGTACCCGCTCATTATAAATACCGCTGTCTGGGTAATTGGCTTCTGAAAGGCTGATCGTTTCGTCAGGAAATACCGCTTCTACAAACGCAAGATGCCCCTCGCCGCTCTCTCTGGTGTACTCCATCACGCTGCCACCCTTTGGCTCAATGGTGATATGGACACCGTCTTTTCCTCGGAGGATTTCATGCCATGTACCAGGAGTACGCGGGCGCGCAGACGCCGACCACGGCACAGCGTCGATACCTTTTTTACAGAGACGATAGAGCACGTACTCTGGAGCAGTGAGCGGAAGCTCCGCTTGATCGGCATGAAATTCATTCCCGATACACGCGCGTGCCCGAAGTGTGTTCACACTATCAACGCCATTCTGTTCACCAACAACGAATCCCGGATACACATATGCAGCACGGTCAAAAAACATATCGCGAACTCCCCAACCGATATACTGTTTGTACGATACCCGCACCCATCGACCCTTATTCTCAAGTGCCATCACCATCGCGCCGTAGGGCACGGTCGTAAACACACCATCAAACTCAATTGTTGGATGAGTATAAAGCGGCACGCCGTCTTCGCCTACATAGAGGACTGTGTTTTTTTGCGGACTCGGGGTCGACTCCAAGATGTCTGCGGCCGACCGAAACGTCTGCTCTTCCTCTTCGAGATCAACTGATTCGATTTCGAATTTGAGTTCTGGTTCCAATTCTTGAGATTGTGTATGACCAGGAGCAAGTTGTGCCGGTGGCGTATGTGGCGGCAGAAGTGTGGACGGTGATGAAGCACTACCAAAAAGATCGGTAAATGAGTCTCGTATGAAAAGGAATATATCCCTCACTACTGCAATAATGATATTCATGGTCAGTCGTACTGCGTAATCCGTATACCTACATACTATACACGAAAGAATATTTCAGGCGCTCTTGACGAAAAAGTCTCCGATCTGGCTTAGTGTGCTCGGGGCCAGCAGTCAGCAGCCTGTGGGTATATTTTCGTTAATGGATGATCTTCACAGTCGTGCGTGCGCGCTGGGCAGATGTCACGCCCATAGTGGACAAGTCGATGATTAAATCCCCACCAGTAGCGCTTTGGCATGATTTCAATAAGGTCGCGCTCGATGCGTACTGGGTCGGTATAGTCGGAGAGGTCAAAACGAATCGCAAAACGCCGCACATGCGTGTCGACTGCAATGCCCTCAGTCACTCCATAAAGTGTAGCGAGGACGACATTTGCCGTCTTTCGTGCAACTCCCGGTAGCTGGAGCATTTCTTCCATGGTATGCGGAAGGGTGCCGCCAAAATGCTCTTTGAGCATTTTGGCGGCACCAATAATATTTTTCGCCTTATTTTTATAAAAACCGCACGAAAATATATCTTTCTCAAATTCAGTCTGCTTCGCGGTCGCGTAGTCGTTAACAGTCTTGTATTTCTTAAACAGCTTCTCAGTCACTTTATTCACGCGCTCATCGGTACACTGCGCCGAAAGCTGCACAGCCACCAGGCACTCAAAATCAGTTTTGTATTTTAAAGCAATCTTCGCCTCCGGATAGAGTTTCTGCAACGCCTGATTCATCTTCTGCACCCGCTCTTTCCTTTCCTGCTTTTTTCGCGCATCCATATCTCAAGCACTACGTTTAGTTGTCTGGACTATATCGGTCATCGCCTGCGTAGAAATGTAAGCCAATACATCAACATCTGGATCATACATCTCAATCATGTCCAGATGGGGTGATGGAAATACGCGCGCGTTTGGTATTGCTTGTAGGTCGACAGTCTCTTTCAACTTCTTGTACTCGGACTCTTCAACATAAAAATCTATATCACCTACATGATATCTATATGGATCAGGTTGACGTATATACAAGAAAGTATAGGTAGTTTCAGGAACATCTCCTTTCGCCGGTATGATAACAGGATTGTGTAACCGAAAGTATTTTTGATTATAGTTTTCAGACAACTGAGTTAATTCCTCACGAAGTGTCGTAAGATAGGTATATTCGTCGTCGTAATGGCAAAACACACCCACGTTCCCTGCATTAGGAAGATGCGTCCCAAGACTTTGCTTACATAACTTGTGACATTCAAAATGAATGTGTGTAATAGCATCGAACAGCTTCTCTTCACTCTCTATTGGACTGAATCGGTAGACCTGCATGAACACACTATACCAAACAATAGAAAAGACGGGGATGACCCGCCTTTTCTTGACCAGAGAGACCAATCTTTTACATTCCTCCCATATTGCCACCACCTGAACCACCGCTGCACATTTTGCATGTACTCTTGTGGATCACGAGTTCGTATACCGCAGACAGTCCGACGAGAACGTATACGACAGTCACCAATACTCCCATGCCGAGAATATCAGCGAAGATCCATGTTACGAGGTTGAGGTCAAAGAGACCCACCAAGAGCCAGTTGAGACCTCCCACTACAAGGAGCAGGAATGTCACCATGTGTACTGTTTTTTTCATATATAAAAATGAAGGTTAGTGTCTAATAACGACCTCCTTATATTGTACCACCACACATACCTGCCTTCAGTCAAGCTGGTGACGGCGATGAAAAGTCTCGTATCTTACTGACCGAAGACGTGCTGATACAGTTTGAGCGAGAGTGCACCAAGTGCGATAAGGAGCGTCGCGAAAGCAATCATCGGGCCAATAAGTGGTATAAGGAGCGCGACATCGAGTGCAACGACTCCAACGACAACCGACGTAAGGGTTACCTCGTAGCGTTTGGTTACCATCCCCATGAGGTAGGTACCCACAGCGATTGTCGCCGTAATCCATGCTGCAACAACCAACGCGACGTAGAGCGCAAGGAGGAAAATGCCAACAAAGAGTCCGAGCACGCTTACCATCAAGATGAATGCTGCAAATGGCGCTGCAACAAACACCGCCAGACCAATGAGCCCTTGTTTGCCGTACTGTGTCTTTGTCTCATGCACCATACTTTGGAAGAATGGTCGGAAGAGCAAAAACGCGATCAATACAGAGAAGAGTCCTATAATAAATGGAATGAATACTGCACCAAACGATACTGATTCAGCCTCCTGCATATCTTCCTGAATATCGCCAACCACCACTGCATTCTGGGAACGGACTATATTGGTGCCACCACGATAAATGATGTCTCCTAATACTTCAGTACGATCACCTAAGGTCATATGCTCAGCGTTCACATGAAGGTCTCCTCCTACAAACGCATCGATGCGTGTATCGTTTCCTGTACTGAATACCGAGCCATCGACTGACCCTTCGACAATAAGACGTCCTCCATAGAAAATGACATCTCCTTCAATTGAGGCGGTCGAGAGTATGTGCAACTCACCACCAATCACGAACACATCTCCCGCGACGTCGTCAGCAAGTATAACCTCACCCCCAAACGCCCGAAAATCGTCACCTATAGGCGCATGCACTTGCACTGCACTCCCTGTGAGCACTGCATCGGCCGCAATTGGTGCGTTGATCGTGATCTTTCTCCCGATAATATAGGCATCCCCATTGATTGCGCCGGAAAGGTTTGCGGTATCACCGAATCCGTAGAAATCACCATTGACCACCTGATCGCTTCCTACAGACACATTCTCACCGCTTCGAATTACCGGCGCCGCAAGTATGACAGACGGAATCAGTGCGACGCATATTGCCATTCCAAAGACAAATTTCTGTATCATATTATTTTTCATGAGATTTCGTTTCGTGGACCTTTTCTTGCTCTTCTTCATCTCCTTCAACTATTTTTTCTATATCCTCCTCCTCTTTTTCTATGCGGATATCCTCCTTCCTAATTGTCGATTCCGCAATAGCACGCTTTTCATGTAGATTCATAAGAGAAAAACTGACCATGGCAGCAAATACAATACCCGCGATATTTACCAAGAGTAACAGGAGTGATCCGGTAATGATATCGATATTTACCCATGCGATACCAATACCCACAACAGCAAGTGGAGGGATGAGCGCAACCGAAATAGCAACTCCTGGGAGAGTCTCACTCCATTCAGGCTGTGCAAGTGCAAAGGATACGGCAAGTCCAGCAACGATAGCAACCACAATTGAGATGAGAGATGATTCAGTACGAAGAAGTATCTCGTATGTTACATTTCCCGGCTCGCCGAAGAGGAGTGTCGCCAGTGCCGCAAACCCAATACCAATAATAAGTCCTTTAATGAGCGCCATGAGTGAACGTTGGAGTACCGCTCCATTGCTCATCACCAACCCGAGTGCAACACCGAGAACCGGATAGAGTACAGGGGCAATAAGCATACTCCCGATCACAATTGCAGCACTATTTATTAAAAGTCCAAATGTCGCCATCAGTACCGATAGTCCGGTGAGATAGAAGAAGTCAAAGTCAGGTGTACTGCTCTGCATCAACTTACGCACTACCAACGCTTTATGTTCATCTTTAATTGCTTGAAAACGGGCGAGAAATTTCATCTGTCTGAAAAAATTATATATCAACAATGTGTGACTCTAGTATAGCAATGGACGGGTAAAGAGAAAACCTACTCCTGTAATAGCTTTTTCCCTCTCTCCCACATCTCCGGATGCCCTTTTTGTTTCAGCCAGTACCACCATTCTCCTCCCCAGAGATACTGCGTATCGTACCGAGACTTCCGTGCATATTCGATAATATCCTCAAATTTTTCCAGATCCATACGAGAATACTGTGTCTCCACGTCTACTTCAGTCAACGGCGCAATCAGCCATGGCTCTGCAGAAAGTTCAATAAGAAAAGTCTCTTTTTGTCCATACAACAGCGCCATGACATTCTCTTTTACCCGATAAAACCAAGGAGGGACGATGGTTCTAAATTGCCCCAACTCAGGCGTCCAAAGATGGATGTACATACTCGTGCCAAACGCGTCACCATTCTTATACGCACCAAACCATGTGCCAATGTTGCCACTATCCGTCACCAACACAGGCCGTGTAGGATCAAGAGCTTGTACCAATTCAATTTCTTCTTTCAGAAATTCCTTATCGAGTTCCCCGCAATGCTCGTACGCGAACGCAGCGAGATACGGCTCATTCTCCACCTGCCAATAGGTGATCGCCGGGTTGTCCTTATACCGCATCACTACTGCATGGAGGTACTCGCGGATCTCTTCCTTCTGCTCGTCCCACGAAAGTTCTGCTGCCCAAGCTGGCACGTGACACTCCGGCCAACGCGGCAGTCGGCGACCAACAGCGAAGATTACGTCAACACCCTCTTCTTCAGCACGTCGTAGCTGATAATCGAGCTCAGTGAAGTCATACCGGTCACGCGTTGGCTCCACCATAGTCCAATGTGCTGCGAGTCGTAGTTTTTTAATACCCAGTTCAGTAATAAATGATTCATACACCTCACGCGAATTGAGTCCAAGCTCTTCTGCATAGAAGGTATTGAACGACATTCCATACTCAATCTTTTCAGGAACTGGTTTATACGCGAGCGCAGCCACCATAAGTACTACCGCCACGCACATGAGTGCAATACCTATCCCAAGTTTTAACATGAATGAAGACATGGGCTAGATAAAGAGGACAAGTAGACCGAATGAGATAATGGCAATAAACGCTGCCTTCTGTACCACTTCCCCACGACGACATCCCCCTTCGCCACACGAGAGTGGTGTTTTGTGGCCAATCAGAATTCCAATGAGTAATATAAAGATAAATTGCAGGCCTCCGAGTGCCTGTACGACAGCAACATCTCCCAGGTCAGTTGCTTTCAAAATAAGTATAGAACTCACCCCTGCAAGCACCTTACTGCTCACCACAATAATTCCAGCGCGTGCGTTTGCTTTCTTTGTCTGTTCACGAATCTTCCCAAGATAACTTGGGACCAGGAGTAGGGTTAATGCGAAAAATACGAGAGCAATACGTGACCAAAAGAAACCATTGTCAAATGCAGTGACGGTGAATAGCCCCTTGATTGATACGTAGTGTAGTGCAAAAAAGAGACCCGCATGAATTGCATTCATTGCAATACGGGGCGTAAACCTGAAACGCGACACAAGGAATGTACCGCTCGCGAGGAGAATTATTCCGTAGATGAAGTTATGTGAGAGTTGCAGATCGAGGAAGAAATACCCAAGCCCAAATGTCGCAAGGGCAGACACTGCACCAACTACCGGTACGACATCGGACGCGTCTGCCTGACGAAAACCGGTAAACATCGAGACAAGCGCGAGAAATAGTGAGTACGCTGCGAGAAACGAGAGTGCGACAATCTCAAGTGTCGGTTTTTCAATATTTGCAAACGAAGGAAGTGGAAGGTTCTGTACGACCTCAATAGGTATAAGACTAAACGCATAGATTATCACCCACCCGCCCGAAAGAAGGCACGTATAAAACGCATATACAAACGGCCGCGGTAATACGTTCTCGTCAGAGACAATATATTTATCAATAAGCGCGACGACCGCATTTATTACTTGTGCACCAATCGCCAAAAAGATCCAAAGCATGTGTTAGTGGTTAGTCATGAGTGACTAATTCCCAATAATTATACCGCATTCTCTTCACAAATCTTTTTGTATTCGTGTGCCGATGGACGAATCGTGCGCTCCAGTGTCTCGTAGTTTATCTCAACAAGCCCAAACCGTTTATCAAAGCCGTGTGCCCACTCGTAGTTATCGAGGAGTGACCAGTACATGTAACCACGCACATCAACCCCTTGTTCGAGTGCAGTATGCATACTTCGTACCAGCCGTTCGATGTAGTCAGCGCGCATAGTATCTTTCTCGTCTGCAATCCCTGCCTCACTCACCCAGAGTGGTACCTTGTATCGTTTCATCATCAACAACGCGCCGCATAGTCCTTCAGGATAGATATCCCAATTCATGTCAGTTTTCTCGTACACTTTGTTGTCTCCAAATTTTTTGTGCAGGTAGTAATTTACACCAATCGAGTCACACTTTTTATACACGCGCTTCATAAATACGTGTGTCCAATGCCAGTTGAGTAGTGCCGCTATGAGTTTGTTGATCGGATTCCAATTCGCGTGGTAGTAAATAATATGTTTCACCACACTTACCTCAACACCAAACGACACTTGCTTCATGCGATCGTATGCCAGATTGTGCGCACGAGCGAGTTGTCGTAGAACTTTGAAATACCGAAAAATATTTTTCCAACTACTCTCCTGACCGTTTGGATTAAAATCGCCAGGAACCTTTGTGAGCAAGTCCATACCTGGCCACCGTTTAAACGGTGGCCAGGTACCGCGACGGTATCCATTTGAAGTAAATACGGTTGGCTCATTCATCGTCGAAAAATGCCGACAATCATTGCCAAGCTTACGTGTCACATATTCACAGTATCGTGCGAAAATCTCCGGACCGTCTTTATGGAGAAAACCGCCTTTGTTTGCAAACCACTCCGGAAGCGTAAAGTGCCACAATGTCACAAATGGCTTAATGCGACGCACACGAAGCACTGCCAGAACTTTTCGATAGTGCTCAATCGCCTCCTCATTAAACTGCCCTTCTTCAGGCTCAATACGCGCCCACTCAATTGAAATGCGGTGACAGTTGTGCCCAAGTTCTTTTGCGATATCAAAATCTTCTTCAAAACGATTATAATGATCGGCTGCACGCCCACACGTCGGCACTTGTCCTTTTCTTGCTGCTGCTGCCCAATCACAGTTCTCAATCCCTCCCTCTACTTGATACGAGGCCGTTGCTGCGCCCCAATAAAAGCCCTCGGGGAATATTTTTTTGTGTTTTGTCGTCATACTAGCTTAAAGGTAAAAGCTTAAAATCAAAAAAGTTAATTGCCATAAGGGCTTTTTCTCCCTGCGCTCGCTCGGTCATGAAAAAACGCTGCGCGCTTTTTTCGCGACGCTCGCTCGCTTGGTAGTAGAAACCCTCGGGAAACTTTTTCTTGCGCTGATCTGTCATACGAGAGTTAGTATAGCAAAGTACTCACCAATAAAATCAGTGCACATATGAATAATCCGTACTCGATACCCGACACCCAGTTGAGCCGTAGATATGATGGTTCAATCCAATTTTCTAAGCCCCACTTTCGTATATACGACGTCAGTTCGTCTTTACTCCACGATACAATAAATCGCAATCGACGTTCTTCATGCGGTAATTGATCCCAATCACTTTCCGTGATCAGCACATGCTTCATGCGGTTTGCCCGTCGTCCGAGTAATTTATACCGCCGATTGGTCAATGGCCACAACAACGGAATACCCCATCCTGTTCCGTACAAATCATTTATAAAGTGGAGTGTCGTCGCGATGAAAAATAACCAGCCGTAAAATGGTGAGAAATAAATAAAGACCGCACCCACAATAAAGAAAACTACTGGGTAATGTAGGCCCTCGCGATGATCACCTACATGCTCTGCCGATGCGGCAAGTTTTCCACGCTTGAGTAATTCAGGAATCGCATCAAGGTCGGGACACATGGCGAGTAGAATTCCTATAGGGAAATACCACCACACAATTTCTGTTCCAGTAATCAAACTGGCAAGCACGACTGCAAAAATACCGTTCGCCCAATCCGCAAGGAGCGTCAGAATGGTTTTCATAATATGCAGTATAGCAAAGATTCTTTTTTCATCCCGACTACAATATTGAAGGTAATTCTTTGAAAGATTCCGGCGCCAGATACTCAAGCCACTTTTCATAAAGCTCTGTGGTTGCAACAACATCGCGGACATTGTATTCGGCGATGTCACGGAACTTTTTAGTCTTAAAAAGTTCCGTGACATCATCTCCAGCAACACCTCCCGCCTTCGGGCTCTCAATGCCAAAAGCTCGACAAAAAAGATGGAGTGATGGTTTCCGAAACATCGCACCGTAAAAGGTCATCTGATCTTGTAGGTCAATATGCTTCACCGTCTTCTGTTGGTAGAGATACCGCCCACTCATTAAATCTTGTGAGGGTCGAATGTTATGAATAGCGGAACGTAGATTAAGAAACGGCGCATCAAATCCACGCCCGTTAAATGTTACGAATGTGTCATATGCTTCTGCACCCTCCCAAAAATCTTCTAGCATCTCCTTCTCGCTCCGCACTTTGAGTGTATATTCATCCACGTCGTAATCCTCCACTTCAGCATCAGCCTGGTAGTACACCACGCCCTTCTTTCGTTCCAGATCATAGAGCCCAATAGCTACCACTTCTCCGGTAAGCGGTGAAAATCCCAATCCTTCACGAAGATCTTTCATTCCCGCTTCGCGCTCTTCATCTGACTTCGCAGTTCTCTCTACCCAACGTGAGAGTATGTGCTGCGTGGTTTCGTCAAGAGACTCCCATTCTTCGCCAATGGTTTCAATATCAAAGATGAGCGTTGCCATACGCTATTCAGGAGTGCTGCTAGATATAGTTTGAGAGGAAGTCGTCGCTGTATGAAGAACGGAAGGAGTAGCCGGCGCGGAATCATCAGTAACTGGTGGCGCAGGTGTAACCGCTGGAGTTTGAGGAGGCAACTCTTCAACAGACTCATCTGAAGGAGTAATCGTTGCAGCCTTGAGTACCAACGCTTCCCGCGCATCGCCCGCGCGCACTGCCTCAGCAACACCTGCAACCACTGCACTATACGCAGTCTCTACATCAACGGTATGCAGCGGAGTATTCTCTACCGAAAATTGTGACGGTCTCTGTTCTGCTCGTATCGCAAAAAAGACGACTACTGCCAGTAGCACAAGAATGCCTATCACTCCAACGACAGCATGTTTGGTACGAATCATGACCCTATCATACCAAACTCTACAACATTATTTCACCTTGATCTCTACCAATTTCTCTACACGACGAATATCAGCCAAAAGTTTTGCACGGTCTCGATTATAGAGTGTTACGGTAAAGACAGCTTTCCCGCCATTCTTTGCAAAACGACAACGATCTCCCACCTTTTTACTTACTGCAATGTCAACCATTGACTTTAATTCCCGTATCTTCTTTATCCCCTTGAGCTTCGTAATTTTCCCTTCTTTTTGTGGATACCACTTCAATGTCGCCGCAAAGCCCTTACACTTCTTTGGGATAATGGGTTTTTTAGGTATATGGATCAATACATCATTAAGAGAATGATCAATGTCACACGATAGTTCATGTAGCTTGGGACGAAAACCTCCTACACGCGGACCTATCTCCACCAACTTCCATTCATCATCAATTTTCATCAATTCTACATGTGCTGTCGTATTGCGAAGACCAAGAGCATGAATACCTGTCTCAGCAACCATCTGTGCTCTCTCAATAGTTGCCTTCTTAAGCGCAGTAGGTGTCATCTGTAGGTATAAGTAGAAATCATCATGTCCAATATCTCTACCAGTTTTTACACGGACGAGTGGACAAAAATAGATATCCCCCCTGCCATTTACATACGCATCGACAGAGTACAAGTCTCCATCCATATATTCCTCAGCCATGATCATAGGTACTTCACCACGGTTATTTTCACTATATGTCTTCTGTATCTTACGAAACCCATTCCTTAATGCTTTCTCTAATTCCTCTTCGTGATAGCAAACTGAGACAAGGAGACTACTTGCAAGATTGGCAGGCTTCACAATCATAGGAAACCCAACCTTTTCAATGACACGTGTCCGCTCAGCTTTCGTATTATTTTTTACTAATGAGAATTTAAATGTATTTTTCTTATCATATAAAGCAAAGCGACGACGCATCTTAAGCTTATCTGTCGCCCATTCAATTGATTCGGTAGATGGTGTCCGCAAATATGGCACATGTGGAATGACTGCGGCAAATTTCATCATGTGTGATTCTGATCGACACGTGATAGCAAGCATCTCTGCCTGGTACGGGAGAAGTGCTTCGGCGATTTTGTTTGGACGGGTTAAATCTACTTCGAGAAGAATATCAAGATCTGTATAATCTTTGAGAGCTTTCTTCTGTTTGATACGGCTATCGACAATGAGCATCACACGAAACCTCTTCTTTTCAACCTTGCCATATCGCCGAATACTCTCCACCGCTCCTGGAGGTACTACTGCTACGTACGCAATTATGTTTTTTTGTTTTATAGCCACAGGCAATAAAAAAAGCGACTTATAAAGTCAACTTAACTAATGATTCGCTGATGAACCAACAGGATACTATAAATAATTGAGCATCGCGATTATACAACATATACATAGTATTGTACACAATACACACCCATCATTTTGCTGTTTTACAGATAGCTGTCGAAGTAGATAGCATGACACGTGAGAACGTATAAATCCGCGTTATAAAATATCTATAGAGCAGAAGAAGCCTACTACCTGGTTTGATGAGCAGGTGTGGTGCAATGGTGCACAAGATTACTGCACCTAGGACCGCTAGCATGAGTAATGAGAGAGTCGGAACTACCGCCAGAAAAGTAGCCTGCCACGCTCCAATATGGCCTATTGCATCCATTGAACACAGGACCTCACCATGCACCATAAATGGACAACCTGATGTATTACCAGTCATGTCCATACCAGATGACATATGGAACAGGCCTAAAGATAGTAAGCTTAGGAAGACAATGACGAGTGTTACTCCAATTACCTTAGTATTCACAATGTGTCGCAAACTTCTCAACATATCAGCATTCTAACCTAAATCTATCCGTTTGAGGAGCATGGCATTTGCGACCACAATGACGGTAGAAAGACTCATTACAAACGCCCCAATCTCTGGACGAAGGAAGAAGCCCCCAAAGAAAACCGTACTGGCAAACACGCCCGCTGCGGCAGGAATAGCTACAATGTTGTATCCAAGTGCCCAAACTAGATTCTGAATCATTTTAATATAGACTTTCTTTGAAAGAGTGATGAGACGTACGATGTCTTCGGGATTGTTGCGCGTGAGTACGACATCTCCAGCTTCGACTGCTACGTCGGTGCCAGCGCCAATCGCAATACCGGCGTCTGCTTGCGTAAGAGCCGGAGCATCATTGACTCCGTCACCAACCATTAAGACAACGTTGCCTTCTTTCTGCAGTGATTGTATGTGAGTGTATTTATCCTGCGGTAACACCTCTGCAAAGTAGGTATCAATACCGAGTTCTTCTGCCACGCCTTTAGCTACTTCTTTATTATCTCCGGTGAGCATCGCCACCTTAATCCCCATATCGTGCAACTTTCGTACTGCATCATATGATTCCTGCTTGATGGTGTCCGCTAGAGCAATAAGACCAATTACTTTCTTTTCGTCAGCAACAAATATTGTTGTCTTACCTTTTGAAGCCAACTCTGAATATTTATTTTCAGAGTCAGTGGCCCCAACACCCACCTCATCAATAATTGCTTTGTTTCCAACCGTAAACACGTTGCCATCTATGGTCGCTTTAATACCTTTTCCGGCGACGTTTTTAAACTCGTCAATCTTTTCTAGTTGTACGTTTTCCTTTTTGGCATGGGCAACAATAGACTGCCCAATAATATGTGACGAGTGTTGTTCAAGTGAAGCAGCAATGGCTAGTATCTCTTCTGCTGTTTTATCGCCGAGTGAAACGACATCGGTAACGCCGAAGATGCCCGTAGTAAGTGTTCCGGTCTTATCGAACACCACATAGCTCGCTTTTCTGATAACTTCAATTTTTGCTAGATTTTTGATAAAGAATCCATTCTTAATAGCTAGTGAGGTTGTGATGGTGGTAACTGTAGGAATAGCAAGGCCCAGCGCGTGTGGACACGCAATCACCAGAACCGTAATAGCGAGTGTAATAGCAAAGACAAATGTTTCACCTAGTATGAGTGTCCAAACTAGGATAGTGAGGAGTGCTGTGATACCCGCAACAAAGGTGAGAACGGCTGCTGCCTTGTCTGCAATGCGCTGTGAATTTGGTTTTGTCTGTTGTGCCTTTGCTATCAGTGTCTGAATCTGCCCAATCGTTGAATGTTCACCAACTCGCGAGAGTCTGAGTGTAAGTGACCCATCAAGACAAATTGCTCCTGCAACTACTTCATCATCTTGTTTCTTTTGTACTGGAGTTGATTCTCCACTAATAAGCGCCTCGTCAACATTGGCTGACCCAGAAACAACTACTCCATCAGCAGGAATCTTTTCGCCCGGCTTCACGAGAACGGTGTCGCCCTCATTAAGTTCAGTGATATCGACGTCTTGTTCAATACCGTCCACCAGCTTGTGTGCTTGTTTTGGTAACAGCTTAGCAACTTCCTGTAAAGCGT
>Ga0222673_1000519_pt1 | contig 17120 bp, 36 predicted proteins | sample AntAcemetagen801_FD_179845 | JGI IMG/M metagenome (GOLD analysis project Ga0222673, IMG submission 179845) | Saline water microbial communities from Ace Lake, Antarctica - #801 | ecosystem: Environmental > Aquatic > Non-marine Saline and Alkaline > Saline | place: Antarctica: Ace Lake...
ATACTAGGTAGATTTGAGACTCTAGGTAGCTATTATAGGCTCTATCCCTCTCTTCTGAGATAATATCTATCCCATAAGTTTGATTGTCTTGCCATCCAAAGATGATTTCCTTGTCGTTTGTTACGAATACTGAGTCTACAGCGATATTACCCCCCTCTGAACCGTCTGAGCCAGTACTAATACCTGCTTTAAGTGAAAGAGCTCCCTTATCAAGAGAGTAAACACCAACTGAGCCTATTGTAGAGCTTGTTCCCTTACCTACACCAATAAGAAGCTCACCACCATTGAAGAACATTGGTTGAGTACCGAATGATGGCTGTCCTAAGAAGTCTGTATCGTTTGAAAGAAACTCGAAGTCAAACACCTCACTAGATGTAGTTAGGTTTGATTCATATATTGATTGTCCAGCAAGAACATACACTTTGTTTAGTTGAACCTTGATGCCTAGTGCTGAGTTTTCGTTTATAAAAATTGGTAGATTGAAAGATGAAGATGTCTTATTCCATGGGAACACAGCTACTCGTCCTGCGTTTGGCTCTTCTGCAAGAACAAGGAGATATATACCCACTTCTGCAAAACCCTTTACAACATAGTTAGCTGGTAAGTCAAGAGCATCCAAAACAAGTGAGTCTCCACCTGGCGTGAAGGATGCACCTGCGTCAACGTAGTGAATGTAACGTCCATCTCCTATATATAGTTTATCGTTCTCAGAACGGAACATTGGGTGTGGTGATACGCTGTAACCTTGAGCATTTACTGTAGCCCAGTCATCAGTCCATATAGAAGCACTTGAAATAGGAGCAACGTCTATTCTATTTCTTCGTGCTTTGAAGATATAGTCCTTGTAGATAGCAAGACCATTACCTTCTGCCTGTGTTGTGTTTACATTTCCAATAGCCCCCCATGTTAGTGAGTTTTTCCTCCATAGGTTTCCATCTCCGTCAAGTGCGTATACTCCTCCAACTTTAGGGTCTTGAACCATGTGCTTTACTCGGTCCGTAAGGTTGTTCTTCATGTTGTTTACGTTTCTGTTGGATTTAAGGTAACCGTTTCTTGAGATGTCTGCTCGAACAAGACCAAAACCAACCGCAGGTGTCTCGGCTATTCCTTGGTTAAAGTTTTTTATTGATATTGGTTGCGGCATATTATCTAACTGCTGTTATAACGATTGTTCCTCCTGAAGCCCATGTTCCATCTCTGGCTACTTGGATTGTGAATTGTGTTGATGTGAATGTGTCAAAGTCAACGATGAATTGACCGTCAGTGAATGGTGCGTTACTGGCTTTATTTGTAATAATTGTTACAGAGCTAGATGCGTGTTCTTGTTGTAGTGTTCCAAAAGTGTCTGCGTCTACGTCATATACACCCCATGATGATGCGTTCTCATTACTATCATAACAATCAATAACAAAGTGAATTCTTTTTGGTGTAAACCCTACTGTGATTACCTCACTCGTAGCACTTGTGCCGCTAGAGATAACCGTGCTTACTTGGTAAGTCTGTGTTGTCTGAACTAGAGGTGAAAGAACAAGCATGTCTGTTCCGTCATATACACATTTGTAGATTCCTCCTGAAAGAATCTGACCAGCAACAAGGGCAGCTCCTTCTGCTGTCTTTATTGTCTTAGCTCCAAGTCCGTCAACATTTAGTGTTGGTGTTGTTGTGGCGTTAGTTGCGTTAGCCTCGAATGTAAACTCTTGTCCTGTTGCATAAGCTGTTATTGATGGAGAAACGTCTATGGCTAGAACGTCTGCTGCTCCTGTTGCTAATGCGTAATCATGGTACTTCTTAGCTCGTATAACTGTAGTGTTGGGTACTAGTGTCCCTTCGTCTCCTGACGTCGTTCCTGCGTCCATTTCAGCCTGTGTAGCGAGTTCTACAACCCCTCTTACAAGTGTTGTTGCGTCTGTAGTAGCTGGGTTAGCTGACCATCCTGGAGTTGTTGTTCCTTGAACCAATATATCGTTTGTATTACCTTTAGGAAGTCTTGCAAGGTCTCCGTTTGAGTCTCGGTAGTATGTATCTCCTGTTGCGTCTGAACCAAGTGCTGTCGCTGTTCCTGCTCCAAGTGTCTTGTTTGTGACTGTCTCTTCTCCTGTAAGAGAAACTGCTTTGTCTCCTGTTGCTACGTTTGACAGTTTATAATCATGTGATGTAGTAACTGCTGAAGAATTAGCACCTACTTTAGCTTGTAGTGCTTCTACTGTGTCGTCTTCTACGATGTGGTGGTCAACGTGACTTGGTGAGTTCAGCTTTGAAGAAGCAGAACCTCTAGTTCCTGATAATGTTTGTATTGATGTTGGGTAATCTGATGCCATAATGTGTTTGTTTAATAATTAAGATTCTAGTTGCTTGTCTGTCCATACTGAGGGTTCGTCTCCTGACCATGATACTGTTGAGTCGTCCCAGTCAACTGTTGAGTCGTCCCATTCTTTTCTTGTTTGACCTTCGTATAAGTCTTTGTCTATCCAGGTAGTCATATTAGTAAGGGTTTATTATTTCTCCACTAATACTTCTTTGCTGTGTCGTATCTCGCTTGCTGTAGTAGTCTCTAATTGCTCCTAGTTGCTGTCCTCCTCGTTGTGTTGTACCCAAGTAGTACTCTAGTCTTTTCTCTAACCTTGTAGCCTTTTGCACATCAAACTTTGAAGCGTACACATAGGCACAGTAAAGTGACACGAACTTATGAAGTGAACGTGTGAATCCAGGCTCTTTAATTGTATCATTTGATGCAAAGTAATCTATATCTCTTTGGAAGTAACCTCTAAGACCTCCCTCTGGGTCATCTGTTGGAAGTATTGTGTAATCTGGTGTTGGGTAAAGAATAACAGACTTACCTATTAGGTCGTAGTATTCTGGTGTTCCTGTTTGTTTTGCAAACTCTGAGCGTGAAATGCTTGAGTCATCATAGTGGTCAATCTGGATAAGGTCTCTGAATAGCCCTGTTGCGTCTGATACTGCAAGGTTTGATAGTTTCTTTGTGTCTGACTCCAATGTATAAGCTGATTGTCCTGAGTTGATTGCTGTAGTAGAGATTGGAATGTCTGTAGCATTTGCTGAATCATACTGCCACTCTCCGTCTACTTCTTGGATAAGGTCTACTGCTATGTCCAAAGCTGTGTTTGCGTCCCTTGTAAGGTCTGCTATAGGATAAGTAACAGAATTAGCTGATGCTTCTGCTAAAGCGTCTTGTACTATACCTTGTTTTGTTGTTGGGTCGTTAAATACCATAATGATTGTTTAAGATTAAAGTCCTAATCCCAAAGCCCGTAAAGGCTCTGAGTTAAGAAATTAGTCAGGTACAACTGCTGTAGCTACTGCTCCAATTGCTGTATATCCTGCTCCCATCCATCCGATAGTGTTATCGATTTTAGTGAACTTGTGAATTTGTGTTGCGGTCAAAAGATATTCTTTTGTTCCGTCACAGTTCTCAGAGTTGATTTCTTCATCTGATGTTGCTGGTGTTCTAACTTCACAGTTAGCTGCTCCAGCGATAATTGTTACTGAGTCTCCATCTTGAACTGATGCTAGTGCTGGTAGAACAACAAAATCTGTTACCCCGTTTACATTAGCTCCAAGTCGTACTGACTTAACCCCTGCTTCAATTATGTTTACTGCTGATTCTGAGTCATCTGGTGTAAGACTGAAAGCCTTAACCTGTAGAGTCTCGAATAGCGGTCGTTTTCCTTTTACTAGTGCCATAATATAATTCGTTTATCTAATAATTTCCTTTAGCTCAATTAAGAACTATGCTACTAGAATGTCGAACAATACTGGAGCCATCTTTGTCCAAGCGTTGAATTTGTAGTCAATTCGTGACTCAAGTCCTAGACCTGAAATCTGTGCTGATGAAACAACTGGGTTGATGATTTGCTTTAGTTTACCGTATGTAGACTTAACAACTCCAACGTGGAATGCTTTCTTAACACCTCCGAAAACGTGTCCTGCTGCATTCTTTGATGTTGAGTAATGCTCAACTCCTCCGTACTTGAATCCTTGTGAGATTCCGTTCTTTAGAGCGTCGTCTGCTGTGTTGAATCCTTGTGATGAAGCAAGTGCTTCTACTTTTTCAAAGTCCTCTTCTCTCCACTGGATGAATACTCCATTTCGGTTCATTAGGTCTCCTCCTCCTGCACTTCGGATAGCTGTCTTCATCGCTCGGATGATGTCATCTACGTTTGCAACTGAAACTATAATGTTTCCTGCTGAACCTCCAATCTTTGTGTTGTCAAAGTTTGTCCATGATGCGTGGGCTGCAAGCATAGCTGTTTCCATAGCCTCGTTCAACATTGTTCCCATGTTATCTGCGATTTCCATGAAATCTGAGAAAGTCTTTTGGGCAAGGTCAGCTTCGTCAATGTGCTCTGCTGAATACTTGTAAGTGTTGATTGTTACTGAGTCGTCTGTAGTTGCAACTGCAGTTGATGTGTAACCTGTTCCTCTTGTTCCTGTTCCTACTGTTGCATCTGTAAGATACGGGTTGTGTAGGATTCCTGTGTTTGTGTAAGTTACTTTACAAACTTCTTTCCACACTGTTGGTGCTGAAAGTCGCTCTTGCAACTTAACTTCAAACTCTTCTGATGGTACTATTGCCAAATTATTTAATATGTTGTATTATATTCGTCAAAATTGAATATGTTATGTTAAGGTCAATATTTCTCTAAAGATAGGAGCTAGTCGTTCTTCTTCTGATTTTTTAAGTGGATGGTGATTCTGGCATAGTGTTATTCCGTTGCCTATCTCATATCTTAACTTTGGATAATCTTTCCATCTAAGTATGTGATGTGATTCCAATCTTCCACTACATTCATCATCTTTAAGCTGGCATATCCATTTATCTCTTTCTTTTACGCTCTTAGCCCAGATTTTATATTTAGTGTCGAGATGTTTCTTTTCTGATTTTGCCACCTTGTCTCTGTCTTTAATCCATCTTTGATGTTTTTCACCAGTTCTAGATTTTACAACAGCCTTTTGTTTATCAGAAGTTGTTTTTCCTAACATTCCGTAAACAAACTCAGGTCTACTTTTTGCTGAACAACTAAGAGAGCAAAACTTGCTCTTTTTATGATTTCCATAACTTGCAAGATAATCTTTAGAACAAAACTGACACACTTTCTTGTGTAGTTTTCTGCCGTTTATTTCACTTGCTCTTTGGTAGACTCCTGTTGGCATATTCACCTTATTATAACATATTCAATTTTTAATGAACTTCAACAACATTCGTTTAATGATAAATGTAATAATTTATCAAAAGGCTTTAACTATGAGTTGTAGAACTGTCCTTTGTGCTTGTCCTTTGATAGACGAGCATTTACAACGTCCTCTCGCAATTTCTTCTCTGAAACTGGTGGTAAATCTCCTTTCTTCAACCAGTAGTCTACTGAGTCGGAAGCCGATTGATTTCCCTTTCCATTTCCATTAGGAATTGCGTTTTCTGTTGCTGTTTGTTCTCGCAAATTTGATAGCTCAGACTTGAAGTATGAAGACTCAACTAGTGAATCTAACTCCTTTCCTGTTTCCTTCATAAGTTGTTCTGCAAGCTGTTGCTCTGCTGAACCCTTTATTTCGTTTGCTATAAGAAATGCTTTTTGACCATAGTCTAGTCCTTTTGATGCTTTCTTGCTAGTAGGTGCTGTCTCTTCAACATCTAGTCCAAGCTTTTTAGCAGCCTGTTCTGTTTGTCTCTTTAGACGTGAATATCTAGCTTCTGGGGACTCTACAGCTTTTTCCTGTATCCCCTCTGTAGCTTCTGCTTGGTCAGCTTCTTCAACTTCCACTTCGTCTACTTTTTCTATGTTTTCATTATTCATAATGATATGTTTTGGTTAGTCATTTAGAGAGAAATGATACTCATTTAATAATGCCTTTTGAGGTAGCATAACCGTACTTCTTAACTATTATAACACAGTCTACCTTGACTTAGTCAAAATATAGTGTTACGTCAAGTGTGTTTGCAATTGTTGCATACAGACCGTAATTGAAGTCTGCGTCTCCTAGTTCGTGGTATCCAATAGCGGGAGTAATTACTCCGTTCACTAGGGTGTTTGTTCCAAGTCCGTTCTCTAGAACTACTGCTCCCCATGCTGAGTCGTCTCCTGTTTCTGTAGTTGCTATTGCGTTTCCAGCTGTTCCAATTAGTATTGCTTCTACAACCTGTGTTGTGTCAGTGTTAGTTGTTGCTCTTACTTGTTCATTAGCAATTGTTCCAAAACCATATGTTGAGCCAACTCCTGCTGTTCCGTTGATAGCTGATTTCAGGTTATCAAGAGATACTGCTGCCGATACTCCAATAAGAACTGAGTTCGGGTCATCGTAAGTCAACAGTGCAGTTTTCATTGTGTAAACTGAGTCACCGATAGTAATTGTGTCTCCATTTGCGAACACGTCTGATGCTGTAAGTGTTCCTGTAGCTTTCACTCCAGCACTTGCAACTGATGTGATTCCATCGTTGAACTCAATAGTCCCTGCTGATGTAGAGTTAACATACATCCCTCTTAGGACTCCTTCTTTTGCTTTAATTACTGCACTTGCTGTTATGTTTGTGTATTTCATTATACTGCTTCGTTTAATTCTTCTAAGTTGATTGTTTTCTCGACCTTAATAGCTTCTAAAGCTTTGAACCCAGACTCTATTGCGTTTACTCCTTCAAACCAAGCTTTAATGTTTGAACCTAGCTGTGCATTGTCTTGATTGTCTGCAATAAGTGCAAATGCTCGGTTCTTGAATGGGTTGTGAGGTTCTCCATCTTTCAGAACTCCTTGTGAGTAAATCTGGTCTAGTAGAACTTTTCTAACTGCTTCAACTAGAACTGTATCTTTGTTGAACGCTTCTATCTTTACAACTTCTACTTCGTTTAATCCATGTTGCATATTGTTTATTGATTAGTTTTTGTTAATTGTTCACCTCCGACTGAAGATGCTATCTTGTCTTGCTTCTCTTGAAATGCTCCACCTTCAACTGGCTGTTTCTTAACTGCTGTTATAAGTGGAGTAAAATCAATTGGTGACATTCCAGATTCTTCCATAAGTTGGTTGAAGGCTTTTCCAATACCAGGAATCTCTGTAAATGCTTGTGGGTTTCTGATAACTTCCCGAATGATGTTTGTTATCTTGTCTGCGTTCTGTGCCATGTGACGTTGCTTTCCTTTAATGTTCATAAACACGTCCATTGGTATCTCTTCTAGCTCTCCCTCCATGATTTCTAGGAACTTTCTTGTTCCACCTTCCATGAATGATGCTGTGTAGATTCTTTCTAGCTCCTCTCTCATTCCCTCTTCAATGATGTTTCCTTTGAGGATAAGCTCTTTAATCTTTGTTCCTGCATAGTTCTTTGACATCTTTCTTGCCACCTCTTGCATTTCATCTAGTGAAAGCTCTTCTGAGAACTTGACACCTTTGTTCATGTCTTTCACAAGTGACGGAAGGATAATCTTTGGATATAGCCTGTCTGTAAAGAACGTTGCAATCTTACCTTGTCGATACTCATGTGTTCCCTCACCTTGCTGAATGATTGCATTCTGTAGGGCAAATGGTGTACCTGCTGTTGGATTCTCTCCAAGTTGAGCATCTGAAGCTGAACCAAGTCTTTGAGCACTTCTCGCTTGGTCTGCTTTAAAGCTTTGTAGTGCTGGAACATTTTGTAGGTTGCCATCTACTCTTGTGAGTGGCTTTCCTGGTTCGTGATATAGAACTGTGTTGTCCTTTAGACCTGATAGCTTCTGGTTTCGATACATCTCTGAGTCTGTCTGCAATAGGTTTACTGCACTGTCAAGCATCTTCTTTAGCTTGATAGCTGAGTAGTTAGTCCAAACCTGTGGCTCAAACAATCTCTCAACGATAGAACGTCCTGCTGCTCTACCAAATGAGCGAACTCCGTCAATCTTTAGTGCGTAGAATATCTCTGACATCTTCTTGCTCTTTCCACTAAATAGAGTTACTCCATTCTTGCCACCATTTGAGTCTTTGTAGAACGCTACGATATGCAACTGTGGAACATACTTGTCTGGGCTTCCTCCCTCTTTGTACCAAGACTCTGGAAACTCTCCATGTACTTCATATACTTCAATGTACTTACCTGGTGTCTTTACGTCTGTTTCTGATGCTCCTGTCCGTACTTCCTTTGAGGCTTTAGACATTACGATTATCTCGTCAATCTTGTCTGAGTCCCAAGCTCCTTTCTTTTCGTTAAGCTCTGAGATTGAGTATTGATGTTTGAACCCGATTGGTCCTGTCATTACGTTTGTCTGGTCACAGAATGCAATTGTCTGTAGCTTCTGAACCTCTGGAATCTTCTCTTTTGTGTTCTTAACTAGAACGAGGTCATAGATTACTGATGACTCTACTACTTCGTCAATGAATGAGTCTAGCTGGTTCTTTCTTGCCCATCGTGGGTGAAACTTCTTTACCAGGAATGATTTGTATGACTCGCTGATGTTGTTTACATATGGAACGATGTCGGCTACGTTGAATCCTTCTGAACGAAAGGCAACGTCTATAATTGGTGTAACAATGTCATCATAAGGTCTAAGTCCGTCATTCTTTCCTGAGTGGAACCATCCGTTTGCAACATTAGTACATCTCTCAATGTGTTCTGCCATGTTCCAGTCCTTTGAACCTGTTAGGGGAACTCTCACAGTTGTGTAGTTGTTCTCCTCTTTCTTTATGTAACTAAAAATATCTTGCTCCATACTATTTAATGATTAGGCTTCTAATGAATGCGTCAACTCCTATTTGGTTTCGGAATAACATTCTTGCTTTTGGTAGCAATAGGAATCGCTCGCAACTCTTATCTCCCTCTGTGACAAAAACCTTAACATGAGAGTTAAGTTTAATTGGTGCAAAAGAACGAAAGGCTTTAGCTAGGTCATTTGTTTCACATGAAAACACCTCGGCGTTGAACTCCATCTTTAGATTGTACTTAGGAGCTTGCTCTACTTCTTCTACCTTCTTAGTAACTTTCTTAGTAACTTTCTTTACTGCTTTTGTTTTTGTTGGTTTTGCTGGCATATTGTAAAATTATTATACCACACTTTATTAGATTGCAGGATTTGCATCGTCTGAATCGAAGCTCATGCCCTGTGGTGTGAAGTAAGGTTTGGTTGCATTATGTAATTGCATAGACAAAGAGTCAAGCACATCATCATTTCTACCTCTTGGAAAGACTCTCATTTCTTCTTTTAGTTCTGTATTCTCTCCAACTAAGAAGATACTTTTGCTTTCCCATCTTGGAATCAATCCTCTGATTCTAGTCTCTTTCTGAACTCCTTTGTGCTTGACTGGTGTAATAGCAAAGAACTGCTGTCTCTTTCTCATCTCTTCTTGTATGAATGGTTGGATTGCCATTGTAAATGTAGTCTCCTCAAGTCCCATGAACTTAGGCTTGTAAACCGTTTGAAGATAGAACATGTGGTCGATAAGCTCGCTACTATTTATCTTCATTCTGTAGGTGTGAACATACCACTTGTTTTGTAGGTCTACTCGGTTGATTGTGATACCAGTATAGTCTGCACTTTCTTTTTTTGATACCGCTGAATCAATAGTAATATAACAGTTTGTTTCTTTCTTTAGCACCTCTTCTTCTGTTACATGCTGAATAAAGTCCGTCTTTAACTCTGCAAGGGAATCGTCAATAGGCTGGTTCATCATCTCATAAGAGAAAACGTGTGAACCTAGTTGCTTTTGCTTGTCCTCGATAGAAACCTTAGGCTCCTTGTCTGGATTGTCTAAGCTGTATTGTTCTTTTTGTTCATCTGTCATGGTGTATTTGTGCGACCAGGCTGGCTGTCCATCAATGATAACTGGAATGTTTCTTACTCTAATCTTATCGTCTATCTTGGCTCTATCTATAAGCCATTGAACGTTTGCATACTCTGTAAGGTAGTTAGCTGTGTAAAGCTGTGCTGCGTGTCCTTCCATTCCTCCCATAGCAGAAGTAAGGTTGTTTCTAATCCCTTCAGTGATAACGACTGAGTCTTTAGTGTCATGTGTCTCAAAGTCATCTACCCATCGGAAGTCAGGTCTGTATTCAAAGTGCTTTCGTCCTCGAACGTCAATACCAGTAGTAGAAGCTTCAAGACGACATCCGTTCTCTGTTGTAAAGTTATCTACCTTGTTCTGTTTCATCTCGTTCATACCTCTACTTCTTGTATAGATATGTCCAAAGTCTGCAATATACTTCTTATTGTTCATCAAGTGATACGCAATATCAAAAAGACTCCGCTCTGAGTTCTTTGAAGAGTAAGAGTCCACGTTCATGTAAACTCTCTTTCTGAATGTTATGTACCAAATAAGACCAAGCTGTGCAAAGGTTGTTTTGGCTGATTCCCTGAACCCAATCCATAGAACCTCACGAATAACACCATTGTCCATGTCTTCTATGTCCTGAATGAAGTCGTAGTGATAAGGTGCAAGAGGATATTTAAAGTAGTCTTGGAAGTAATACAAACAAAACAATCCAAATGATTGCTCTGCTAGGAAGACTCTATCCTCCTTTGTTCCTTCTACCATTGCTGTTAGTGCTTCTTTATTCATATCACAATTGAGAGTACCAACAAACACACAAACAAAACGATGAGTAATCTTCCTATTGACAGTTGGTTATTTGTTGGCTCAACATCATATGTGTCCTTGTTGATTTTTGAATAATCCTGAAATCCATAATCTATTTTTATAAGATGTTTTTTCATATTATTTTCCCAATATATCTAATAATTCCTGCTTTCTCTCATCTGAAACAACAGTAACCTCAGTACGTTCTGTTTCTTTACCTGAAAGTAACTGTGAGTTCTTTGTGAATGTATCTATGGCCTTTACTACATCAGGGAATCTTTCTTCTGAAACGTCTCTAGCTTTAAGCTCATCAAGGAATGTCTGACGTAGCATATTCAAATCATCTACCACGCTTGAGATACCATCTTGAACCTCTTTACCTTCTAGTATTATCTTAGGATTATGTGCACTTGCCTCGCTATATCCTGCATCTAAAAGCATAGACCCTAGACTCTTTGTAGATTTCGTTGTACCATAGTTTTCAATAAGGAGCTTTATTAGTTTTTCTTGTTTAGGTGTTGCCATATTGTTTGTTTAGTTTTATAGAATAAAATGAATAAGGTGCGTTTAAGCCTGTAGGTGTAACAATTGTGAATAGCTCTGGTTTAGATATTGCGATACCATAAAGCTCAATCTTAGACTGTATCCATTTTTCGGCAGAACCTTTCATTAACCTCCTACTTACAACTTTTTGTTGCTCATTAAAAAGTGATATAAGCTCCTTTTGCCCAACATCATAAACATTGTAAAAGAAAACCTTACCGTTGTATATTACATCATCTTTATACTCTATTGTTTTCATATGTATATATTATAACATTATTTCTCAAACCAATAAAGCTTTCTTAGATACCAGTAGTCTGTACCACTAGCCGAATACTCCCTAATCACCTTGTAGCCATTCTTTAAAAACTTTGCGACACTACCTGAGTCTATTTGAATTGTATATCTTGATTTCATATTGTAATATTCTCTAATCTAGTAAATATATCCTCAATCGGATTGTCCACATCTCTCAACCTGAAAATGTTCTTGAAACTTACCACCTCTCCTTTGACTGCTTCTATGTAAGGATAATCTTCATATATCTTTTTGTGGCGTTCTATCTCTTCTTCGCTTGCTTCCCCCATTACTATGATGTCCCAGTCTGTTACTGAGTCCATCTTATCGTTTGATTCTTGCCTTGTAAGGGTGTTGGGTATTGAAATGAATATCATGTACCTATTCTAACAGTAAAGCCCTAAGAAAGCAATTCTAGGGCTGTGAGGGCTATTTCTTCTTTGGCTTCTCCTCAGCTGGAGCTTCTTCTTTCTTTGCTGTAAACACCTCTACTGCTTCTGCTATTACCTTTGCTTCTGCTAGTTTGAATCCTCCACGTTGTACTGCTCGTTCTGCTGTCTGTACTAGGATTTGTAGTGCTTGGTCTTGTGTCATTTTATTCATATTAGTTGTTTTATTTAATTTTTGTAATAATTCGTGTCAAAGCCTCTTTTACATCTATGTCTGCAAAAATTGAGTCTAATTCCCATTCTTTTTGTTCTCTCCGCACCATCTCCACAGTCTCCTCTCTCTGTTCTTTGAGGGCTAGTTGGATTTCTTTTTCTATGAAGGCATAAAGCTTGTTATTCCTATATGTTGAAGTTGCTGAATTTCTAAACTTGCCATCAAACCTCTCTCTCATTGATTGTTGGTTGTACATCTTATCTACCCCTTCTTCAAAAGACTCTTTATCTTCAAAGTCTGGGTGTACTCTAATGTTTTTTTCTGGTTCTTTCATAGTTTCTCTGTGGGGTTAGTTAGTAAATCAAATAGTCTTAGACAGTCTGGACATATCAGTGTCATGGGTATACCACTCGAACTTAACTCTATGCTCTGAGACCAGTCACTTCTGAGTAGTTCATCTTTCGGAGGGGCTTCTCTTTCGCATTTGTCACAATGTATCATACTGTTTTCTTGTCTTTAAGGGCTTGTAAAAGTGTTTTCATGGCACTATTATTTCCTCTCTGCTCATCTGAGTAAGAACAAAAGAAATGATTGTTCTTACATGTTCCCCTTTGGCAATTTGGAGTATGTAATTGTTTTTCAGTCTCTTTTTGACTCTTTATCATCTCCTCAAACTCCTTATCCCTAGCCTCTAACGCTTTGTCTATGAGGGAGAGTATTCTTTCCACAGTCTCTTTTGGTACTTGCACAGGAATGCCGTGCAAAAATTCAACATTTGATAGAATCTCTCTTGCTTCTTGTTTAAGTTTGTTTGTCATATTGCTCTTTGACTAAGTTCTTTTAATAATCCTTCGTGATCGTACCGAGACAAAACATCTGAACCATAGATTACTTCCTCTTCGTACCACATGTCATCAGGACTACTTCCACCACCGAATTGCAAGATCATACCATCTTTTGCTTTTTTCTCTATCCATTTTATGATATTTGAAAGGTGGTAATCTTTCAGGTTTTTGTATGGTATTAAGTCACCATTTTGTGTTTTCCATTTTCTGCTCATATTAGAATCCCATTGTTAGTAGTAACCATGCACCTCCGACCATTAGTATCATAAACGCAACACCTGCCAGTATCTCCTTTGCTACCTCCCAGCGTGTTGTGTATTGTACTTCTGTTTGTATTGCTTTTTTTCGTGTGATTGTGTCCATATTAAATAGCTTGTTCTAGTGTCAATTTGCCTGAAATCATTCTTTCTGTGATTTGGTAGTATTCTTTAATTTCATTGCTAAATTCCTTTCTAAAGGTCTCAGCTATTTCAAATTCTGCATCACTTCCCCATGCTTTATGTCCTTGATACTTTTCTATCTCGTTACTCATCTTTGTATATTGTTGTTTGTTCATAAGGTTGTTTGAAGAGTGTCTTAGGTGTTTCTCTTACTTCTATACAATAGCAATCTGTGTATACAATTGCAAGTACCTTAATCTGTTTCTGGGGATAAACTATTTCATCTCTACTAACTCTTCTATAAAGTTCTGTATCATTGCTGACCTGTTTGTATCAGCTTTCGTTGCTACCTTTTTGAAATCAGCCCAGACCTTTTTGTTCAGTCTGATGTTTGCGGTGCTGTCTAGTATCATATTATTCGAAGATTTCAAACTCCCAAATAAGGTCTGTAATCAACATTTTTAATTTATAGTTTTCTATTGACTTCATCTTTACCCCTGCTTCTGGAGTTCTGGAAAGATAGATGTCACCAACTGAACCTTCTTCCCTTTTTGGCATTACTTCATTTATTGATTTTTTCATATTATCGTATCATTATCTATTAGCCATTCTTGCTCTAGCTTTCTTTTAAGCTCGTTTTCCATTCCCCCTGTGTCTTCTCGGAGCTTTCTTGGGTTATACAAAACATCACTGAGGAAGCTTTGTGCCAATTCCTTGTCTAAGTCTTTTAGGAACGGGTATCTCTTTACTAGTATCGCCCTGAGAGTCCTTTGCCTGTTTTGTACAAGCTGTGCCTCTGGGTGTGCCTTATAGAGATTGTTTCTAGTTACTCGCCAGTATTCTGTGTTTTGTTTTTTACGTTTCATTTTTTATTAAGCCATTTTATAAAGTTCAATAAGTCTGGTTCGGTGCTATCCTTTGATATTTGCTCTACCCACTCATTTAATAAATCTTTTAAAGCAAGCTGCATATAAGGTCTTCCTTCTGGCAACATATTACATATTATCCTCTAAGCTGTTAAACATCATCGACTCTTGTGAAGGAAACTCTACGTTTACCCCTGTTGCTTGACTTACTGCATAGGCTAGGTCTTGCCAAACCTCTGTGACTTGGTTCGATTCTAGCTTTGTAGTGCTGTCTACTTCAAACTTTGCTAGTGCTATTGCTTTGAATAAAACCTTGATGCTTTCCATTGTTGGTCTTATCTCTAGCTTTTCTATGACTGAGTTTAGTGTCTGGTTGTTTTCTACAAGAACATCTGCTAATTGTTGACAGCCCTTGTGGATTGAGCGGTTCTGTACGTCTGTCCTTAGCTTGCTCATTAGAAGAATCGTTTATACCAAGATTCCTTTTTAGGTTCGTTTACAGTGTCACAAGATAATCCACCTACTAAACAGGACAGAACAGAACCTTCGTTATTTACTGACAGTTTCGAATCTGATGTTTTTTGCTTATCTACCTTAGAATCTTCTATTTTACAAACATCTTTTTCTAACTGAGTAAAATCAAGCCTTAGCTGGGCTGTTGCTGGGTCTAGAAATACTTCATGATTCTCTAAGAACATCTCTTTGAACAGACCCTTGTTATCCTCGTACTCAAATACGTTTTTCTTGCCCTTGCTTTCAGAACCAAAGGAATAGATGTAGTATGTGCCACCATAACAGTTCTTCCTTTCTCTCTTTTCCATAAACTCTACAGTTGTTACACTCCCTTCTATAATTGCGTAGTATGTCTTTGTTTTTGAATATTTCATATTAGAAGGGAATGTCACTTGGAAATGCTTCATCAAGAGACACTTCTTTCTTTGGTGCTTCTGCATTAGGTTCTGGCTTCCAAGTATTCAGCTTATAAGAGAAGAAAGTTTCACCATCTTTTTCGTTAAGTGTGAAGTCATGGTAAACATATCCGCTTTCTGTTGCATGTTCCTTAATACTTTCTAGGTATGCAATATGATTGTCAATGTGAGTTGCAATACTTCCTTTCTTCCACTTTTTTACCTCGTCTGGTGTCTCTGGCTTTACTTTGTTAAAGTACATTCCTTTTGCGTAAATTGCTTGTGGCTTATTTTCCATATAATTATTTGTCTGTTATTTTAATAAATCCTACTATACCTCCGATTGGTGTTACTGCCCCAACTCCTCTAATTATCTCCACCTTGTATGGTTCTTGAAAGTCAAGCTGTACAAGTTTTACTACATTTACAACCCACCCAATAGGGAGGGCTATAACTAAAGCTATGTAAAGTGCCAATCCTATAAATCCTAATTTTTCTGTTGGTTTCATTATTTTAAAAAGGTGGTTCTCCCCCGTCTGCGAGGTCGTCAACCTTTTGATTACATAATAATATTAGTTCTTCCGTTAATTCCCTGCCCAATTTAGTTCGTCTATTGATTTGTGATGTCTTCATTACTTTTTGGACTATCACATGTACCGAGTCAATATTTGGAGCATTAGAGAGGGCAAGCTGTACTTTCTCTGTGTAGTTAGTCAAGGAAGCTTAAATCGTCTTGAGGGACATCAATTTCCTCTGAGTGAGTTGTGTCTGTATCGTCAATCTTTCCAGTAGGAACAAGGAACGTATATAGCAGGGCGTTCTTTAGAGCGTAAGTTGTTGCTTTTCCAGCCCCTTTGTCTTGTGTATCTACACCTTGACCATATCCTGCTAATTCAATTGATTCTCCGCTGTCATGTAGTAATAGGTACTTAGTTTTTACTGTGGTAAATATTGATTGCTTTGTTTTAGTTCCATCTTGCCACCTATCAACCTTTTCTGTTGCCTCGACACCTGTTGGAACAAGGGATAGTCCGTTCTCCGCCATGGCTTCTCCTATTACAAGTTTTACATCTCTATCGTTCACACCTTTGTAGCCATAACTTCCTGAACCAACGCTTGCTTTCTTTTCTACTCCTTTAACTGCTTTCATTACTTTAACTATTGCTGTTGCTATGTTTTTCATATTATATTATTACTGAAACTAATAATGCAGATGCTAGAAAGGCTGATATTGCTTTCCATGCTAGTATCTCATTTTCTTTATCACGCTCTTTGTTTGTTTTCTTAATTATCGAGTCTACATACTTTTCATATAGACCACGAGCTTCTTCGCTTACTCCATACTTTTGCCCTATTTCTGCAAGCGTGTGGTAGCTAATCTTTCTCATATTATTCGTATAGGTTACTTGCGTCATCTAGCGACTCTCTGACAACTTCATTCCAGTCAAAGTTATGTAGTTTGTCATAGCTTGCTAAATATCCTTTTTCTATACCACCTACTATTATTGTTACTTCTGTTTGATTATCCATATTATAGTTCGTTTAAAAGTTCTAGTAATTCATCGCACTTGTTTTTTATTTCTCCTGCGATGTGAGACCTGTCTTCTTGTGTTCCTGCTTCATCTCCGTTCCATTCTCCTTGAACACCTAGTGCGAATACCGCAACTGCATTTACTACATCTATTGCCTCTCTCTCTTCTAGGTTTGCAAGATACGAGAATATCTGGTTTTTATCTATTAACATATTAACGTGCTAATTCTTCATTAGTCATTTCACCCCAAAGGTCTTCTGTATTCTTTGTCTTTGTGAAGTAACTTGAATCTTCTAGTAATGCTTTGTTTTGTGCTTCTTGGTTTATGATTTGTTGATTGCCCATATTTATTAGGTAAGATTGGTTAGCTCTCTTACTCATTAAATATAGCATTTGTGTATACAGATAGCAAGCTACTTAGAATGAATCTGTGGATAAACTAATCTGTTGTTCTTCAGTAAGAGTTGCGATGAATTGCAAAGAGTTTTCAAGTATGTCGTGAGGTGTTAAATACCTATTCATTGAAATGCTTTTTAGTTTTTGTTTATATTGTTTTTTTGTCATTTTCCAATTCTTTCTCTAAATTGGCAAGGCTTCTC
>Ga0222673_1000520_pt1 | contig 17061 bp, 18 predicted proteins | sample AntAcemetagen801_FD_179845 | JGI IMG/M metagenome (GOLD analysis project Ga0222673, IMG submission 179845) | Saline water microbial communities from Ace Lake, Antarctica - #801 | ecosystem: Environmental > Aquatic > Non-marine Saline and Alkaline > Saline | place: Antarctica: Ace Lake...
AATTGAGCAGTGAGTACCAAAGGTATCTATCTTCAATAATACCGATTAATGAACAGCAACAAATTAAAACTAAATAGATGATTATTACAGCAACAATATTTGCAATATCCCTTTTTGGGTTCTTATTCCTAGCCTTTAATATTTGGAAATTTAAAAAGGACAGGAACAAATTAAAATATTTCGAAATAGAATTAAACTCAATTCGGCATACGATGAGCGTTGAGTTATTAGTTTTAATGAAAAGACGGTCCAATCTTTTGGAGGAAGGATATAAAAAGCAATTGCGATTAAATAGAATGCGTGAAAAATCGGATTGTCTTTCAGGTAATAGTCTAATTATTTGCAATAAGCTTATATGGAAATTGAGTTCAAGACTTTCGGCTATTGCTTTAGATGTTAAATCCCTTACAGACAATATTACTAGACTTGAAAAAAATGTTAAAAACTGCTTTTAATAGATAGAAACTATGAAAATATATAAGGAAATTCAATTATTCAATCCAGAAGGAAAGTTAATTGTCAATGTATTGAAACCAAGACCAGGAGTATACATATTATTTCAGAAAATAAATGAAGAGAAAGTTTGCCTATCAATAAATTTTCATTCAAATAATTTGTATAGGGCTATTATTGATCTTTGTAGTGAGTTAAAAAGAGATTCTGTTAAATATAAGGTTTTGGATAAAATAAGCTCTTACAGCCTAGATATGGTTTACTGTACTGGATTATTGGCAGTAAACCTAGAAAGGCCACTCATAAAAAAATTTAATCCACTACACCAAGAAATAAAATATAATGATATAGGTAAACTCTATGCTGCTGAGTTGAAAGCGTTGTCTATTTTTGACAGCACACCAACGGAAATTACAGATCCACTTTGACTAAGAACGTAGTACATATTGATCCGCCCCTAAAAAAGGCGGTTTTTTTAGCTCCTGAAAATTCAGTCGGTCTAATGCGCTTGTCCTTCGCTCGGTTCTGCAACAAGAAATTCGGCCAGCCTATAAATTTGAATAACTGGAGTAGATTAAAAGCTTATGGCGATGGTTCTATTGTCTTTACATTGGCCAGTGATAAACCACAAAAAATGGCATTCGATGATGTTAGGAGGCAAAATTTAATAAGCGATCAAGAAAAAAATGGATTTTTGAGCAAAGGCACAAAAAGCAAAGTAAAAAAATACCTTTTAAATTGGATGAATGCGATAAAAGTTAAAAGAGAATGCAGCAATACAGAAATTTACCCAACATTTTTGACTGTTACTCTTAGTGCGGATCAATTTCATTCAGATAATTATATCAAGCGAAATATTTTAGGCCGCTTTATCCAGGAACTCAAGCGAAAACACCAAGTACTAAACTATTTTTGGCGGGCCGAATCACAATCTACAAGTGATACAAATAATGGAAGGATCCATTTTCACCTGGTGCTAGATAGATATATAGACAAAATTCAATTAAGAACATTATGGAATGAATGTCAATCAGAATATGTAGAAAAATATTATTTGGATAATTCAACAAGTACACCGCCTCCAAGTACTTATATTGAAAGTTTTAAAAGTATTTCAGGCATAGTAGATTATTGTGTAAAATATGTTCTTAAAGATTCTCCAGAAATAAACGACCAAAACCAGGTAACGAAACAAAACAACCAAAATAAAAAAATTTACAGACGTATTAAAGGTCGAATTTGGGGTTGCAGTGATGGAATTAGGAATTTAGAAGGTGGATTTATTACAGATAGAACGCAAAGCAATTTTAAAAAATGTATAGAAGATATAAATTCACTAGATGATGAAAAATTATTCGTTGTTGTTGGTTGCAAGTTTATGTATATCAAGCTTGACAGTAGCCAGATTTTTAAGCTAACTCATATTCAAAAAGAAATTAGATCTTCTGGTTTACGCGATTTTGACAGTTTGTACAGTAAAAAGAAACCCAAAACGGAGTATAAACGCTTGGTTTATGATATCGAAATGAAGCGTAAAAGGGATAAAATAGATTTACATTTGTTGGAATTAGAGTATGCCAGAAGGGCCAGAAACAAGAGAATAAGGATAAAATTTAATGGGAATACATTACAAAACTCACGTTTTCAAAACGAAAAACAGAAACTTAAAGCAAGTTTTAACGGCCTTGATGGATCAAACCCAGGTTTCGATACCATATGCAAAGAAGTTTCTTCAAATGAATGGAATTGCACCGCAAACCAGCCCCCATGCCCTTTTTGATTTTTTAAAGCTCCAGGTTATTTATAAAAATGATCCTCCAGGCATAGAATTAATTCAATCAATGGGCACAATGTTTGAAAATAACTACCATAATATAAAAGGAGCTGGAGATTGCGATTGTTTTACAGTAACTGCAATGAGTTGTCTTTATGTTCTGGGCTATAAAACTGGATTTATTTTGTATTATAACGGTATGCAACCTAGCCACATTGGAGCGTTGTATATTGATTCTATTGGTGAGATTATACCATTTGATCTTACGGCCTCCTATTCTGGTGAATTAAGGAATTATAAAAGAATTGTACCTTATATTGTAACTCTCTGAAAAATAGACTTACTTTGTATTCCTGGTTATAAATCACTATTCTAAATATTATGTATCTACAATTAGCGGACAACACTGCAAATTTTTTAAAGTGGGAAGTTTTCAGACCTTCAACCAAGAATGATATTTTAGCCCATTATTACGCCTATTCAGATGGTACAATTTCTCCTGGTTTCGCGCGAATTATTACGGCATTAGCAGCCGTTGTAGGAACTGTGTTCGGTATGCCACAAGCGGGTGCAATGGTGAACAATGCTTTGAAAAAATACAGAACCGATTTAGTCTCTATGATGGGAAAAAATAATCGGGCTAAATACGATTCCAGCCTCGAAAAAAGAGCAATTGTCAGTGTTTATGAGGATTATTATAATAATCCAACATATAATAATTGGATGAATTCATTCGTCAATAAAACAGCTCAAGAGTGTATAAATGCTGCAAATGGGATAAAGTCTGGAAATTTAGCTCGTGCAGCTCAGGGATGCAAAATAGGAGATACGGCTGGTTGTCGTTGGATGGGTTTGAATAATTGCCAGGTCCAATATCTTATTTTATTGGCCCAAGAAAAAGAATTAGCCGCGAATCCTCCTCCAGCAAGGCCTCCAGGTACACCGCCAAATGAAGGTGGTTCTACAAAAGATATTGCACTCTTAATTGGTGCAATTAGTTTATTAACTCTTTAAATAAAAAAGATGGATAGGAAAACCCCAGTTAGAAAGCCAGCAGTTTCAACCACTGTAACAAGAAGAAGAAAAAGAGCGGCCCCAGCGAAAAAAGTTGTTCGTAGGAGAAGAGTATCAAGCGGTATGAGTGCCGCAAATTTTAAAAGCAGTGTGTCCTCAGCGACAAGCGGTGCCATTGGTGGAGCAGTAGCCCAGTTAGGAAGTCAATATATAACTGGACCTTTGGGCGATGTTTTAGGGGGCAGCCTTCGACCTTATGCAAAGTCGATATCCATGTTTGGTGTTGCTGTTGTTGTTGATATGTTCAAAGTAGGTGGAGCGAAGTCAAAATTATTGGCTGCTGGTGCTGCTGGAGCTGCTGGAGCAGAATTAGCCAGCGCGACAATTGGCACAGCGTTAATGGATAACGGTGGTGGAGGTCCTGGATATGCCGCACCGATGCCATTGTCAGAATATAGCCCCAGTTCAGGTTTTATGTCAGATGGAATGGAAACATACGGGAATAATTACGGCTATTAAATTATTAAGAAAATGAATCAGAGCCAAAAAATTTTAAGTGTTGCATCTCAATTGCGTTGGAGTTCAGCGCATAATATGCAAGCAAGCACGGGTTGCATATTTGATAGTTTGCAGCCTCCAGCAGCTGGAATTGCCAGCGGTGAATTTTTCACAAATTGTAACCAGCGCACAAAGCCACAAACGAATGTTTCTCTTAATCGATTTGAGACAAACGAAGCGTTTTTAGTGGAAGGAATTGCAATTTATACCAGTTCCTCCAATGGAATAAGCGGTCCAGAATCTTATGGACAAGCCGTGCCGCCAGTAAATATTGTAGCCTCTTTCAAAATTGCGAATAGAATAGTTCTGAAAGATATTCTGCTTGGTTCAATTTTGCCTCAAGCGGCAACATTCAAAACGGATGCAGTGGCAGCCGCAAACGCTGTTTTTTATATTAAACCTGGACTTTTGATTCCACCAAATGTGACGTACAGCGTGGATTTTAAAGCAGACAGTAATCAGGGTAATGTTACAACCTTAGTCGGTTGTATGCTTATCGGTACTAGGGTATTGAACCAAACTTTAACCTCTTTATAAAATGCAAAGAAGCTTACCAGATAGAAAATTAGAATCAGTTAATCAGATTCTTGGCGCGGCTATTGGAACTCAAGACACAGTTAGAACTGTATTCGATACTGTTATTTCCAGTGGTGATCGATGGGAATTTTTTAAAAATTTCAGCGGAAAGACAATTACGGAAACGAATGTCAATCAGAATAAGCTTGATCGTCAAGAAAGTATGGTTATTCAAGAAATTCTACTTTGTCAAGAAAGTGATGGAAATATAATATTCGATGGATATTGTAATTTTAATTTAATTATTGGAAACCAAAGAGTCATAAAAGACCTAGCCTTACAGTTTGAGACAGAAGCTGGATTGCAAGCCTATCCAATCAAGCACAAGGTTGACAAATACCTTAGTATTCCGATGATATCTCAGATAGTTATACCTCCAGATACAGAATTTTCTTGTTCGGTAGAGGTGTTTTCTACCGTAGATAATACAAAGATAAAATGTGTCTTGGTGGGTTATGGTCGATTGTATAATTCTAACGTAGCGTATTAATATGAATAAAGTACAAGCGAAAAGTTTTGTTGTGGTTGCAACAACTGGAAGTTCAACACTTACAAATATTGCTTTAAACGGTCAGAATGCTAGAATTTTAGGTATTGTCTGCAATGACAGTCTTTCAACGACTGTATTAGATTTTAGCGTAGATAACACAGTATATATAGATGGCGTTCCGGGAGTATTATTCAATAAGTCGGCAGAAAATCCAAGCCCGTATACTCAATTACCTATTGAAGTAACTGGGAGCAGTTCTATAAAATTAGTTTGTAGGGCTACTGTGTTGGATACTTTCGCTTTCACAGTTTGGTATTTATCAAATTAATATTATGACTGCAGAACTGGAGAAACTAATTTTAAGAGGTGAAGCAGAATACAAGCAATTTACTTTTGCTTATTGCGATTTTAACGTAATAAGCGTTCCAGAGGATGTTACTTGCGTAGTTCTGGGCTTTGATCTTATCCCTTCAAGAATGGTAATATATTCTGGAGGGGATCCAGTTCAAACGGTCCAGCGGGTAGAATTAAGCAATCGAAAAAAGTATTTTCACCAATTTTTCAAAATGAAGTCATCAAATGATGATTTTATTCGTGTATCAGGTATGTATGGAGTATTCCAGGACGATTTTGGAGTTATGGTTACCGTTCCAAAAAATGTAAAAGAAAATTATCAATCTTTAATTGATACGTTGGATAGTGCTATAAATCCTGGAGCTGAAAAAGTTCTTAATCTGAGTACTAATCCAATTAATACAACACCTCAATTTTCATTAAAAGGTACAAGATCAAGTGGGGCGGGAACCACTAACATTCCTTCAAATAATAATCGACCTGGAGAAAGTTATTCAAGTTCCTTCACTGGTGGTTTTGTCAATAATGAGATAAGCCAGTACAATTGGATTTCAGAAGCAGACCAGCATTATTATAATGATGATACAAATTATACTGCGGTGTCTCCAACCGATTTAATAAAAGGCTGGTATATAACATTAAAAACGGTATTTATAAATAAGCAACTTGCCTCAAAAATATTATGAATTGTAAACAAGCTTTAACAAGTTGTAAAAAATTTAGTTTGATTCGCTTGGTCGATTCTCAAGAAAATGCTTTATGTAGTTATAATGCACCCAAAAAGGCAAGTGCAGGAAGGTTACAAAAATCAAAAGAGATTTTAACTTTGGTCCAGGCTTCGGGAGATGGGGATTATTTTCTACAATGCAAAACAAGTTTAGCATCAAAGCCCGTTAACTTTCCTTTTGTTGTGGGATCAGTTGAAAAAGCTCCAGAAATGTATACAGCGGCTGCAAATATTGACAATACTCAAATTTTGAATTTGAGTATTGAATTAGCCACACTAAAAGCTAAAATTCTTTCCCAGGAAGAGGAAATAAAATATTTGAATGAAACAAATGACGCCTTGAGTTGGGAGTTGGAAGATATGACGGCCTTAAATGACGAAGCAGAAAAAGAACCAAGTCTTACAGAGGTATTACTAGCAAATGCGTTACCACTACTTACAAAATTTGTAGAAGGTACTTTGTCAGATAAAAAAAAGGCCGTTCAACTTGTTTCGATACCAGAAGAAGCGGTAAATTTTGCGAATGAATACGGCAAAATAGCAATGGAAAAAGGATTGTTGACAACCAATTCTGCAAGGTTAAATAAAGTAATTTGTTCTGGGGGGTTGTTGGAAAATGCGGAAAAATATCAAATAAATAAATTTTTTCAATCATGCCTGGAAAATCCCAATGATGAAGAAAATATAATTGTATTTCATTCACTTGGGGGTCGTCCATTGTACGAATTGATTTATACAGATGACTAAGGGAGAATTAAGAGAAAGTTTGCAGAATCAAATGTCTGTATCTCAAATGTTAGTTGTACTTAATGAGAATTTCCAGCTAAATGAAAATTTAAGTGTCTTGTCTAAGATAATAGTTATAGAAACTTTAGTCAAGGCGGTAGATACTCTTAACGTAAAAAGTAAGTAGGATGCAAATTTTAAAATATTTATTGATAGGTTATGTACTGTACACCAAGTTCAAAAAAGGTGGTAATGAAAATATAGTACCTGGAGAAAGAGAAGAAAGAAAAGAAAGAGGAGTACCAGGTCCGATTGAATATGTTGGTACACCTCCAAATACTGGTGGTGGTTCTGGTCTATTACCTGGAGAAGTTAGGACCAGATAATGAATAAGCGTACAAAGTATTATGTAGGGGGCGCAGTCTTTCTGCTTTGGTTTTTTAACCGGAGCGGAATTTCTTTTTTCCCTAAAAAAATAGGTCCTACTCTTTTCGGGCGTGGTATGGGATTCGATATTGATAAGCCAGTAGAAAGTCTGGAAAATTTTTTTAAGGTTTCAAAAGAGGAGAGTGCTGGAGGTTTTAAAGGGAGCATAAAACCCAAAGGAATACACTACATTATTCAAGATGGCACAGAATACAATGTCGTGACAGAAAAAAAATTAGAGGGAGTTCTGGAAAGTAGAACAGATGAAAATTTTATTGCAGAAAGAGCAGTTACTATTTATGAGGGAAATTATACATTGGTATATAATGGTTCAATATATCCTCCAAGTTTAGTATGGTTATGGGGATACGATGAGTGGGAGGTGTATTCGGACGGTTCACCAATGAAAGTACGAACAATTAGAGCGGTGAAAACTATTCAGATGATAAATTACTCTAACTTTCGAAAAAATTAGTGATTATGTCAGATTTAGTGAGTGTTTTTCAAGATGGTGGAATTATAAGCGTTGTAATTACTTCAATTTTAGGTTTATTAGCGATTGTATGCCCTTTATATACAGCGTATAAAAAGAAAAAAAGAGGTGAAAATTAACTACCAGGTAGTATTTGCCATTGTTTTACTTATTTTTTACAAATCCAAGAAAACTAAAGTTATGTTAACTAAAAATTTTAGTTATGATGAATTGATTCACAGCGACAAGGCCATTGAATTAGGTGTTGAAAATATACCAAACGCGAAGCAGTTAAAAGCTTTGATAGGATTAACGGAAAGTATTCTCCAGCCTTTGAGAAATGCAATGAATTTTGCGATAAATATCAGTTCTGGGTTTAGAAGTCCTAAAGTGAATTCTGCGGTGGGCGGTTCTCCTACTTCAGATCATCTCAAAGGCCAGGCTGCGGATTTACAAAGCGGAGATAATGCAAAGATGTTTTACCACATTAAAAATCATATGCTCTTCGACCAATTGATCTGGGAGTATGGAAATGATAACCAGCCTGAATGGGTCCACGTTTCCTTTGATCCAATAGCGAAGGATAATAAATCTGAGGTTTTGAGAATGACTAAGGACGGTATTTCTAAATTTTAATTAAATTCAAAGGAAATGGTAACGAAAAAGAAAGTGATATATGTTAGAAGTGTATCCAGCTCAGAAGACGAACCGATATTTACTGCACTAATAGTAAATGAAGATGGTATTAATCAATTTGCTAATTTTAGCGAATCTGAATTATTTACAGATGATTTACACCTGCAAAGTTCTAAGGCGATAAAGAAAGAAAAGAAACAAACAGAAGAAGAAGCCATAGCCCTCAGTGCTAAGTTGTCTAAACACAATCGGACCATAAAAGAAAAGGCAAAAGTAAAGGCCGATAAAAATAAGATCTAGTTTTAAGTACTGTAATATAACGCCTTCAATTTGAAGGCGTTTTTTTTGGCCCAAAAATTAAATATTTATAACTATCTGACTTTCAAAAATTTATAAGTCATTTGTCCAGGCGAAATGGCAAATTTTTTACGTGGTTTTAATACTACAACCCACTTTGTACTTGAGCTATGCGAAATAATTCAATTATTTTATTTGGCATAATAAATGAAGTATATTTAAATAACTAAATAAAATATACTAATTATGAAGAAGCCCACACAAGAACAAATAAAATTTGCGCCTGAATGCTTTAAGGGAATGGATCATGTCTCAGCCCCAGATTTATGGAATCATCTTTCTGTTTCAAACGGAAATACAATTTACCCACTAAAAAGAACAGCGTGTATAGTGGGGAGGGATTCAGGACCATCTCAATCAAAATTATTTGTCAGATCAGAATTTATTCAAATCCCTAAAGAGAATGTTTGCAAAGAGTGTAGATATCATTTGCTGACTGGTGGCAAATATGTAAAACTTTCGGAAAATGTATAAATATGATTTAACAAGTTTTTTAAAGTCTTACCCAAGAACAAAAAAAATATTTGTTTTAAAACCTGGTATTCGATTCTCTTTAATTCGTGGAATTGTTATTCTAAATAGAAAAAGTGAATTGATCCTATTTGTTTGGTCAGGACGATGGAATATTGGAGTTGTAAGAGAGGGATTCTATAAGGTATTAAAAATAGAAAGCGATCCAAACCCTGAAAGAAAAAGTCTTTATGGTTGGAGAATTACCCTGGCAAATGAATATCTAAAAATTTATATGGAAAGTCTCCAGCCATGTACAAATGAGCAGTCGGATTATTTGAATAAATCCTATGGCCTTCAAAAAGATACAGCACTACCTGAATTGAGCAGTGAGTACCAAAGGTATCTATCTTCAATAATACCGATTAATGAACAGCAACAAATTAAAACTAAATAGATGATTATTACAGCAACAATATTTGCAATATCCCTTTTTGGGTTATTATTCCTAGCCTTTAATATTTGGAAATTTAAAAAGGACAGGAACAAATTAAAATATTTCGAAATAGAATTAAACTCAATTCGGCATACCATGAGTGTTGAGTTATTAGTTTTAATGAAAAGACGGTCCAATCTTTTGGAGGTAGGATATAAAAAGCAATTGCGATTAAATAGAATGCGTGAAAAATCGGATTGTCTTTCAGGTAATAGTCTAATTATTTGCAATAAGCTTATATGGAAATTGAGTTCAAGACTTTCGGCTATTGCTTTAGATGTTAAATCCCTTACAGACAATATTACTAGACTTGAAAAAAATGTTAAAAACTGCTTTTAATAGATAGAAACTATGAAAATATATAAGGAAATTCAATTATTCAATCCAGAAGGAAAGTTAATTGTCAATGTATTGAAACCAAGACCAGGAGTATACATATTATTTCAGAAAATAAATGAAGAGAAAGTTTGCCTATCAATAAATTTTCATTCAAATAATTTGTATAGGGCTATTATTGATCTTTGTAGTGAGTTAAAAAGAGATTCTGTTAAATATAAGGTTTTGGATAAAATAAGCTCTTACAGCCTAGATATGGTTTACTGTACTGGATTATTGGCAGTAAACCTAGAAAGGCCACTCATAAAAAAATTTAATCCACTACACCAAGAAATAAAATATAATGATATAGGTAAACTCTATGCTGCTGAGTTGAAAGCGTTGTCTATTTTTGACAGCACACCAACGGAAATTACAGATCCACTTTGACTAAGAACGTAGTACATATTGATCCGCCCCTAAAAAAGGCGGTTTTTTTAGCTCCTGAAAATTCAGTCGGTCTAATGCGCTTGTCCTTCGCTCGGTTCTGCAACAAGAAATTCGGCCAGCCTATAAATTTGAATAACTGGAGTAGATTAAAAGCTTATGGCGATGGTTCTATTGTCTTTACATTGGCCAGTGATAAACCACAAAAAATGGCATTCGATGATGTTAGGAGGCAAAATTTAATAAGCGATCAAGAAAAAAATGGATTTTTGAGCAAAGGCACAAAAAGCAAAGTAAAAAAATACCTTTTAAATTGGATGAATGCGATAAAAGTTAAAAGAGAATGCAGCAATACAGAAATTTACCCAACATTTTTGACTGTTACTCTTAGTGCGGATCAATTTCATTCAGATAATTATATCAAGCGAAATATTTTAGGCCGCTTTATCCAGGAACTCAAGCGAAAACACCAAGTACTAAACTATTTTTGGCGGGCCGAATCACAATCTACAAGTGATACAAATAATGGAAGGATCCATTTTCACCTGGTGCTAGATAGATATATAGACAAAATTCAATTAAGAACATTATGGAATGAATGTCAATCAGAATATGTAGAAAAATATTATTTGGATAATTCAACAAGTACACCGCCTCCAAGTACTTATATTGAAAGTTTTAAAAGTATTTCAGGCATAGTAGATTATTGTGTAAAATATGTTCTTAAAGATTCTCCAGAAATAAACGACCAAAACCAGGTAACGAAACAAAACAACCAAAATAAAAAAATTTACAGACGTATTAAAGGTCGAATTTGGGGTTGCAGTGATGGAATTAGGAATTTAGAAGGTGGATTTATTACAGATAGAACGCAAAGCAATTTTAAAAAATGTATAGAAGATATAAATTCACTAGATGATGAAAAATTATTCGTTGTTGTTGGTTGCAAGTTTATGTATATCAAGCTTGACAGTAGCCAGATTTTTAAGCTAACTCATATTCAAAAAGAAATTAGATCTTCTGGTTTACGCGATTTTGACAGTTTGTACAGTAAAAAGAAACCCAAAACGGAGTATAAACGCTTGGTTTATGATATCGAAATGAAGCGTAAAAGGGATAAAATAGATTTACATTTGTTGGAATTAGAGTATGCCAGAAGGGCCAGAAACAAGAGAATAAGGATAAAATTTAATGGGAATACATTACAAAACTCACGTTTTCAAAACGAAAAACAGAAACTTAAAGCAAGTTTTAACGGCCTTGATGGATCAAACCCAGGTTTCGATACCATATGCAAAGAAGTTTCTTCAAATGAATGGAATTGCACCGCAAACCAGCCCCCATGCCCTTTTTGATTTTTTAAAGCTCCAGGTTATTTATAAAAATGATCCTCCAGGCATAGAATTAATTCAATCAATGGGCACAATGTTTGAAAATAACTACCATAATATAAAAGGAGCTGGAGATTGCGATTGTTTTACAGTAACTGCAATGAGTTGTCTTTATGTTCTGGGCTATAAAACTGGATTTATTTTGTATTATAACGGTATGCAACCTAGCCACATTGGAGCGTTGTATATTGATTCTATTGGTGAGATTATACCATTTGATCTTACGGCCTCCTATTCTGGTGAATTAAGGAATTATAAAAGAATTGTACCTTATATTGTAACTCTCTGAAAAATAGACTTACTTTGTATTCCTGGTTATAAATCACTATTCTAAATATTATGTATCTACAATTAGCGGACAACACTGCAAATTTTTTAAAGTGGGAAGTTTTCAGACCTTCAACCAAGAATGATATTTTAGCCCATTATTACGCCTATTCAGATGGTACAATTTCTCCTGGTTTCGCGCGAATTATTACGGCATTAGCAGCCGTTGTAGGAACTGTGTTCGGTATGCCACAAGCGGGTGCAATGGTGAACAATGCTTTGAAAAAATACAGAACCGATTTAGTCTCTATGATGGGAAAAAATAATCGGGCTAAATACGATTCCAGCCTCGAAAAAAGAGCAATTGTCAGTGTTTATGAGGATTATTATAATAATCCAACATATAATAATTGGATGAATTCATTCGTCAATAAAACAGCTCAAGAGTGTATAAATGCTGCAAATGGGATAAAGTCTGGAAATTTAGCTCGTGCAGCTCAGGGATGCAAAATAGGAGATACGGCTGGTTGTCGTTGGATGGGTTTGAATAATTGCCAGGTCCAATATCTTATTTTATTGGCCCAAGAAAAAGAATTAGCCGCGAATCCTCCTCCAGCAAGGCCTCCAGGTACACCGCCAAATGAAGGTGGTTCTACAAAAGATATTGCACTCTTAATTGGTGCAATTAGTTTATTAACTCTTTAAATAAAAAAGATGGATAGGAAAACCCCAGTTAGAAAGCCAGCAGTTTCAACCACTGTAACAAGAAGAAGAAAAAGAGCGGCCCCAGCGAAAAAAGTTGTTCGTAGGAGAAGAGTATCAAGCGGTATGAGTGCCGCAAATTTTAAAAGCAGTGTGTCCTCAGCGACAAGCGGTGCCATTGGTGGAGCAGTAGCCCAGTTAGGAAGTCAATATATAACTGGACCTTTGGGCGATGTTTTAGGGGGCAGCCTTCGACCTTATGCAAAGTCGATATCCATGTTTGGTGTTGCTGTTGTTGTTGATATGTTCAAAGTAGGTGGAGCGAAGTCAAAATTATTGGCTGCTGGTGCTGCTGGAGCTGCTGGAGCAGAATTAGCCAGCGCGACAATTGGCACAGCGTTAATGGATAACGGTGGTGGAGGTCCTGGATATGCCGCACCGATGCCATTGTCAGAATATAGCCCCAGTTCAGGTTTTATGTCAGATGGAATGGAAACATACGGGAATAATTACGGCTATTAAATTATTAAGAAAATGAATCAGAGCCAAAAAATTTTAAGTGTTGCATCTCAATTGCGTTGGAGTTCAGCGCATAATATGCAAGCAAGCACGGGTTGCATATTTGATAGTTTGCAGCCTCCAGCAGCTGGAATTGCCAGCGGTGAATTTTTCACAAATTGTAACCAGCGCACAAAGCCACAAACGAATGTTTCTCTTAATCGATTTGAGACAAACGAAGCGTTTTTAGTGGAAGGAATTGCAATTTATACCAGTTCCTCCAATGGAATAAGCGGTCCAGAATCTTATGGACAAGCCGTGCCGCCAGTAAATATTGTAGCCTCTTTCAAAATTGCGAATAGAATAGTTCTGAAAGATATTCTGCTTGGTTCAATTTTGCCTCAAGCGGCAACATTCAAAACGGATGCAGTGGCAGCCGCAAACGCTGTTTTTTATATTAAACCTGGACTTTTGATTCCACCAAATGTGACGTACAGCGTGGATTTTAAAGCAGACAGTAATCAGGGTAATGTTACAACCTTAGTCGGTTGTATGCTTATCGGTACTAGGGTATTGAACCAAACTTTAACCTCTTTATAAAATGCAAAGAAGCTTACCAGATAGAAAATTAGAATCAGTTAATCAGATTCTTGGCGCGGCTATTGGAACTCAAGACACAGTTAGAACTGTATTCGATACTGTTATTTCCAGTGGTGATCGATGGGAATTTTTTAAAAATTTCAGCGGAAAGACAATTACGGAAACGAATGTCAATCAGAATAAGCTTGATCGTCAAGAAAGTATGGTTATTCAAGAAATTCTACTTTGTCAAGAAAGTGATGGAAATATAATATTCGATGGATATTGTAATTTTAATTTAATTATTGGAAACCAAAGAGTCATAAAAGACCTAGCCTTACAGTTTGAGACAGAAGCTGGATTGCAAGCCTATCCAATCAAGCACAAGGTTGACAAATACCTTAGTATTCCGATGATATCTCAGATAGTTATACCTCCAGATACAGAATTTTCTTGTTCGGTAGAGGTGTTTTCTACCGTAGATAATACAAAGATAAAATGTGTCTTGGTGGGTTATGGTCGATTGTATAATTCTAACGTAGCGTATTAATATGAATAAAGTACAAGCGAAAAGTTTTGTTGTGGTTGCAACAACTGGAAGTTCAACACTTACAAATATTGCTTTAAACGGTCAGAATGCTAGAATTTTAGGTATTGTCTGCAATGACAGTCTTTCAACGACTGTATTAGATTTTAGCGTAGATAACACAGTATATATAGATGGCGTTCCGGGAGTATTATTCAATAAGTCGGCAGAAAATCCAAGCCCGTATACTCAATTACCTATTGAAGTAACTGGGAGCAGTTCTATAAAATTAGTTTGTAGGGCTACTGTGTTGGATACTTTCGCTTTCACAGTTTGGTATTTATCAAATTAATATTATGACTGCAGAACTGGAGAAACTAATTTTAAGAGGTGAAGCAGAATACAAGCAATTTACTTTTGCTTATTGCGATTTTAACGTAATAAGCGTTCCAGAGGATGTTACTTGCGTAGTTCTGGGCTTTGATCTTATCCCTTCAAGAATGGTAATATATTCTGGAGGGGATCCAGTTCAAACGGTCCAGCGGGTAGAATTAAGCAATCGAAAAAAGTATTTTCACCAATTTTTCAAAATGAAGTCATCAAATGATGATTTTATTCGTGTATCAGGTATGTATGGAGTATTCCAGGACGATTTTGGAGTTATGGTTACCGTTCCAAAAAATGTAAAAGAAAATTATCAATCTTTAATTGATACGTTGGATAGTGCTATAAATCCTGGAGCTGAAAAAGTTCTTAATCTGAGTACTAATCCAATTAATACAACACCTCAATTTTCATTAAAAGGTACAAGATCAAGTGGGGCGGGAACCACTAACATTCCTTCAAATAATAATCGACCTGGAGAAAGTTATTCAAGTTCCTTCACTGGTGGTTTTGTCAATAATGAGATAAGCCAGTACAATTGGATTTCAGAAGCAGACCAGCATTATTATAATGATGATACAAATTATACTGCGGTGTCTCCAACCGATTTAATAAAAGGCTGGTATATAACATTAAAAACGGTATTTATAAATAAGCAACTTGCCTCAAAAATATTATGAATTGTAAACAAGCTTTAACAAGTTGTAAAAAATTTAGTTTGATTCGCTTGGTCGATTCTCAAGAAAATGCTTTATGTAGTTATAATGCACCCAAAAAGGCAAGTGCAGGAAGGTTACAAAAATCAAAAGAGATTTTAACTTTGGTCCAGGCTTCGGGAGATGGGGATTATTTTCTACAATGCAAAACAAGTTTAGCATCAAAGCCCGTTAACTTTCCTTTTGTTGTGGGATCAGTTGAAAAAGCTCCAGAAATGTATACAGCGGCTGCAAATATTGACAATACTCAAATTTTGAATTTGAGTATTGAATTAGCCACACTAAAAGCTAAAATTCTTTCCCAGGAAGAGGAAATAAAATATTTGAATGAAACAAATGACGCCTTGAGTTGGGAGTTGGAAGATATGACGGCCTTAAATGACGAAGCAGAAAAAGAACCAAGTCTTACAGAGGTATTACTAGCAAATGCGTTACCACTACTTACAAAATTTGTAGAAGGTACTTTGTCAGATAAAAAAAAGGCCGTTCAACTTGTTTCGATACCAGAAGAAGCGGTAAATTTTGCGAATGAATACGGCAAAATAGCAATGGAAAAAGGATTGTTGACAACCAATTCTGCAAGGTTAAATAAAGTAATTTGTTCTGGGGGGTTGTTGGAAAATGCGGAAAAATATCAAATAAATAAATTTTTTCAATCATGCCTGGAAAATCCCAATGATGAAGAAAATATAATTGTATTTCATTCACTTGGGGGTCGTCCATTGTACGAATTGATTTATACAGATGACTAAGGGAGAATTAAGAGAAAGTTTGCAGAATCAAATGTCTGTATCTCAAATGTTAGTTGTACTTAATGAGAATTTCCAGCTAAATGAAAATTTAAGTGTCTTGTCTAAGATAATAGTTATAGAAACTTTAGTCAAGGCGGTAGATACTCTTAACGTAAAAAGTAAGTAGGATGCAAATTTTAAAATATTTATTGATAGGTTATGTACTGTACACCAAGTTCAAAAAAGGTGGTAATGAAAATATAGTACCTGGAGAAAGAGAAGAAAGAAAAGAAAGAGGAGTACCAGGTCCGATTGAATATGTTGGTACACCTCCAAATACTGGTGGTGGTTCTGGTCTATTACCTGGAGAAGTTAGGACCAGATAATGAATAAGCGTACAAAGTATTATGTAGGGGGCGCAGTCTTTCTGCTTTGGTTTTTTAACCGGAGCGGAATTTCTTTTTTACCTAAAAAAATAGGTCCAACACTTTTCGGGCGCGGAATGGGATTCGATGTAAACAAGCCGGTAGAAAGTCTTGAAAATTTTTTTAAGGTTTCAAAAGAGGAGAGCGCTGGAGGTTTTAAAGGGAGCATTAAACCCAAAGGAATACACTACATTATACAAGACGGCACAGAATATAATGTAGTAACTGAAAAAAAATTAGAGGGAGTTTTAGAAAGTAGAACAGATAAAAATTTTATTTCAGAAAGGGCGGTTACTATTTATGAGGGAAATTATACATTGGTGTATAACGGGTCGATATATCCTCCAAGTTTAGTATGGTTATGGGGATACGATGAATGGGAGGTGTATTCGGACGGTTCACCAATGAAAGTAAGAACAATTAGAGAGGTTAAAACTATTCAGATGATAAATTACTCTAACTTTAGAAAAAATTAGTGATTATGTCAGATTTAGTGAGTGTTTTTCAAGATGGTGGAATTATAAGCGTTGTAATTACTTCAATTTTAGGTTTATTAGCGATTGTATGCCCT
>Ga0222673_1000522_pt1 | contig 17036 bp, 17 predicted proteins | sample AntAcemetagen801_FD_179845 | JGI IMG/M metagenome (GOLD analysis project Ga0222673, IMG submission 179845) | Saline water microbial communities from Ace Lake, Antarctica - #801 | ecosystem: Environmental > Aquatic > Non-marine Saline and Alkaline > Saline | place: Antarctica: Ace Lake...
GAGGTGACGACCCTCTCATCGATCCATGGGGTGTCGGCTACCAAGGCTTCGGTATTCTCGCAGTCGAAGGCATTCAAGAGCTTCATACTGAGCTCGCCAACCTTCTCCAGAATGGCACAACCACTGCATCTTCAACCTTCTCCTTCATTCTTGAAGATGACAATTCAATCTGGTCACGACTGGTGGCACTTGCACAAGGATTCAAAGACGGGGCGCTTTCAATACTTCGACTTGAAGCTACAGAGGTGTATGTGAAGGAAAAGCTTTGTCTTGATGATGTGTGTATAGACTCGGATGATCTCCGAGGTCTCCTTGAGAGTTCTGGACGATCGTCAGGAGGCAGTACCGCGCCAGAACCAGCAGAGAGTGATGGTGGTGGAGGAGAGTCAGCGATAGAGGATGATTCGAGTGAGAGTGAGACAGCGAGTTCCACTGCGGACGCAGTCACTGAGCCAGAAGAAGACATTGATAGTGAAGGAGAAGAGAAGGTGGAGGTAGAACCAAATGACACTTCAGAGGCTTCTGTTGAGAGCACAGAGGCCCAAGTAGTCGAGGAACCGACTGATGAATCTGAACCTGTGGAGGAGGAATCTGCTCAATCTGAATCAGGGCCGACTCCAGAACAAGAGCCAGATCCTGAACCGGAGACTGTTCCCGAGAGTCCTCCAGAGGGTGGTGGTGCGTAGTGTGGTAAGCTGGGAGCATTATGTTAGTCGTTGATGTAGAAGCGTCCGGAACCGAATACAGTAAACACTCGATAGTGTCATTGGGTGCGCTTGATTTACAAAACCCAGAGAATCGATTTTACGGAGAGTGTCGTATCTGGGAGGGGGCTCATATTATGGAGGAGGCTATGGCCGTGAATGGCTTCACGGAAGCTGAGATTAATGACCAGACTAAACAGACAGAGGGGGAATTGGTTACTGCATTTCTTGAATGGTCACAACATATGTCAGACCGTACACTTGCAGGACAGAACGTATCGTTCGACCGCGATTTCATAAAAGCTGCTTCGGGACGTGCAGGACTCTCATGGGATTTGGCATATCGTACAATTGATACACACACGCTCTGTTGGATGCATATCATCAAGAGCGGGAAGAATCCACCGGTTGATCCACAACATCGGCGGTCTTCTCTCGATTTGGATGCAGTACTGCATTATTGTGGTATCCCCGACGAGCCCACTCCGCACAATGCGCTTACTGGCGCACTTTCACACGCCGAAGTAATTTCACGACTGCTCTACGACAAGAAGCTTCTCCCAGAGTTTGAACAGTTTGACATCCCGTGGCTGTAACTCGTCTTTTTTCAAAAGACTTGAGATTTAAGATTCAAGATTTAGGATTTAGGAATACAGTTCGCAACGCGAACTTTCTTTAATCATAAATTGTAAATCATAATTCTACTCACCATTTCTTCACATGTTACCGTTGATAGAACAGACCAATATTTAACGACTGGGTGCTAGAATAGAGATATGTTCGGTCTTAGGAAAAAAGGAAAATCTTCTAAACGCGCAAAGAATGTTCAGGTAGTCGATATGCACTGTCGGATTATGACCGACCTTCTCTCAGACAATGGTGACGATGCAGTACAGTCATGGCGGATTTTTCGCATCATGTCGGAGTTTGTTGATGGGTTTGAACTCTTGCGTAAATATAGCACCGCGGCTACTTTTTTTGGAAGTGCGCGCTCTAAACCAGGGGATGCATATTTTGAGGCTGCGAAAGAACTCTCAGGTCTGCTTGCACAGTCAGGAATAACAATTATCACTGGTGGAGGACATGGCATTATGGAAGCGGCGAATGTGGGAGCATTCAATGCGGGAGGAAAGTCGGTAGGTCTGAATATCAGTCTTCCACTTGAGCAGAAGCTCAACCCATACGTGACTGACTCAAAGACGTTTCATTTCTTTTTCTCACGCAAGGTGATGCTCGCATTTGCGTCTGAGGTGTATGTGTACTTTCCTGGGGGGATGGGGACGTTGGATGAACTTTTTGAGATACTTACTCTTGTACAAACAAAAAAAATTACCCCGGTACCTATTGTTCTCTACGATAGCGCATTCTGGGGCCCGCTTGTAGATTTCATACGTGAGAAACTGTATGACGAAAAGATGATTAACCAGGAGGATACAAAACTCTTTGAGGTGGTAGACTCAGTAGAAGATGCTTACAAATATATTACAAAACACATAGACCCCTGTACTCCAAGACAGGTATAATGCTGCCATGACCGCACTTAAGACTCTTCAACAATTTGATACAGATACACTTCCTAACCTCGATACGGTGGTTTTTGGCGCTCTCGAATTTTTTAAGGATACCGAACTTCCCGCACTTGATTTAGGAACGATAAAACGACCGCTGGTTGTGGGTAGTGGAAATGCGGAAGCTGTAGGGAGACTGATCTTTACTGAGTCGAATGCAGTCTTTGCTGATGAGGGAACCTTTGAGCATGCCCTCTCCGTACATGAGGATATAGACGCGGTTATTGTTGTTTCCGCGTCGGGAAGTAAACATTCGGTTGCTATTGTGCAAAAAGCAGGAGGGCAGGAGAGTATGCCTACTTTTCTTATCACTAACAATCCAAAGGCGCCGGCAGCAGAATACCTTAAAACGGGCCATGTGCAGGTGTTACCAAAAGTACGTGAGCCATACACATACAACACCTCAACCTATATGGGAATGTTACTGGCTCGCAGTGGAGAGAGTCCGGCTTCTATACAGACATTTATCGAAACTGAAGTTGTGCCGAAAATACCAAAATCATTAGATAATTTTGATGCATTTTTTCTCATCGTTCCGCCAAAATTTGACGCCATGCGCAGTATGTTTGCTACAAAATTTGATGAATTATTTGGACCAAAACTTGTGGGACGTGTATTCACACTCGAGCAAGCAAAACACGCTAAGACGGTAATTCCTTCGGAGAGCGAATGTTTTGTAAGTTTTGGAGAGGAGAACATACTCTTTGGTAATCCGAATGCGCGAATACATATTCCGCTTCCAAAAGTGGCAGGGCCGGGTGCGATGATGGCGATAGGCTACTACGTGATTGGGCATATACAGAAACAATTACCACCGTACTTTAAAGATAATATCGTACAGTACACAGATGAAGCATCTAAGATATTTGGACAGGAAATAACGCCTATTGTTGAGTAGTCATGTACGTGCTTTTTGATATTGGTGGGACAAAGACACGGGTCGCAGTGAGTCGTGATCTTGATACGTATGAAACCCCGATAAAATTTGATACTCCAGCTTCGTTTACTGACGGCATTGAGGCTATTGTGCATGCAGTAGAAAGTCTGGCAAAAGGTCAGAAGATAACGGCGATTGCCGGTGGTATACGAGGACCGCTCAATCAAAAAAAGACAACCATTGTCAGTGAGACCGTCCTTTGTGACTGGGTGTGCAAGCCGATTGCGGAAACGCTCAGTACTCGGCTTGGAGCACCTGTGTACCTTGAGAACGACGCTGCGCTCGTCGCTCTCGGAGAAGTGCATTTTGGGGCAGGGAAGGGCCATGGCATCGTTGCATACCTTACAGTCAGTACGGGCGTAGGTGGTGCGAGAGTCGTGAATGGAGTGCTCGATGAGGCTCGGACAAACTTTGAGCCAGGCCATCAGGTGGTAGATATTGATGGGAGTACGGAAGGGGGGACGACACCGGATATTCTGCAAGATCTTATTTCGGGGGAGTCGCTCGAAGCTGCTCGTGGGGTAAAACCCTATGAAGTCTCGCAGGGCGATCCTGTGTGGAACAAATTGGCAAGATACCTTGCGTATGGTCTGAAGAACACGGTTGTCTACTGGTCTCCAGATATTATTGTGCTTGGTGGCTCTATGATTGTTGGTGACCCTCGCATTTTGCTCGAAGATATCGTAGAGCATACGAAAGAAACGCTTTCTGGAGAGCAGGAGTGCCCGCTTATCGTGGACGCTACGTTAAAAGATGAGGGTGGGCTCTATGGGGCGCTAGCGCTTTTGAAGCAAAAGGCTGAATAGGGTATACTTCATACATATGCTACTCGGAATCTCATACATATGGTGGGTGGGCGCGATGGTTATCGTGGCTCTCTTTTTATCCTTCCTCCGACAGGTGAATCAATATGAGCGTGGGGTGATGCTCACTATGGGGCGCTTCACTGGTATTGTGCAACCAGGGTGGAGGATTGTGGTGCCTGTGTTCCAGCGAATTATGAAAGTCGATATGCGTGTAAAAGCAGTCGATGTACCTGATCAGAAAGTCATTACTAAGGATAATATTTCTGCAAGCATTAATGCCGTCATTTACTATAAGGTCGCAGATGCTGCAAAAGCAGTGCTTGAGGTGGAGGATTTCCGGTATGCGGTCTCACAGCTTGCACAGACGACAATGCGGAATATTGTTGGTGGAGCGGACCTCGATGAAGTTTTGGCACAACGCGACAAGCTTTCCGAAAGAATCAAGGAGATTGTCGACGCGGCAACAGATGAGTGGGGGATTACCGTAGAGAACGTGGAGCTCAAGGACTTCTTTTTGCCACAGGACATGGAGCGCACTATAGGTAAGCAAGCGGAAGCTGAGCGTGAACGACGTTCAGTCATTATTAAAGCCGAAGGAGAGGTTGCTGCTGCGGAAAATATGGCAAAAGCAGCCGGCATTCTCTCAGGAACCCCTGGGGCACTCCATCTGCGTTCACTCCAGACCCTCAATGACCTCAGTTCTGATCAGTCAAATACCGTCATTTTTGCTGTACCGCTTGAAGTACTCAGGGCATTTGAACGAATGGGACTTGATATTCCTACACAGAAGGGGACTGATGCGTAGAATATGGCTTTAAATATAGGTTTTCTATATATTGACACTAACAAAATATATTGCATAACTTGACTTTTCCGTTGGATATGATATTATAGACGCATAAGCGGCTTCGGCCGTTTTTTGATGGTTAAGACACCTGGCTTATAATATCCAGTTTTCTTACGGCAATTATTGCTGTAACGAGCGTCACTGCGACAGTTCCAGTAGCTGATACGGCCTACGGTACGATCAATACTACAGAACAGTCTATTACTGAGGCGGTTGGAGCAAGTGGCCCCACCGAAACAATCGTTCGAAACTACTTTAGTGATATTCCAGTGATGATCCAGGTTGCACGTTGTGAGTCGCATTTTCGACACACACTCGCAGATGGATCTGTTCTTCAGGGTAAGGTTGACTCGGCTGATACCGGAGTGATGCAGATCAATAAGCGTTACCACCAGAAAAAAGCGACAGAGCTCAATCTCAATCTTGAAGATATCTACGACAACATGAAATATGCGCGGTACCTCTACGAGTCACAGGGTACTCAGCCATGGAGCGCTTCGTCTCCATGTTGGAGTCGTACGATTGCAATGAAATAAAGAACTTATATGTACAGAAAAACCCCACCGGTAACGGCGGGGTTTTTCGTATACACTATGCCATAGTAGTATATAGTCATGACTGAGTGCCGTAAAAAATAAAAATATGTCAGAGATAAATTTTGAGGATTTCGAAAAGGTAGACATTAGGGTAGGGAAGATAGTCGAGGTGCATGATTTTCCAGAAGCACGAAAGCCTGCATTCCAATTAAAGATAGACTTTGGTCCAGAAATAGGACTCAAGGCTTCAAGTGTGCAGGCTGTGGGAGCTCACACAAAAGAAGAACTTCAAGGTATGCTGGTGTGCTGTGTAGTAAATTTTCCTACTAAGAAAATTGCTCATTTTACATCAGAAGTTTTAACACTTGGATTTGAAAATACCGAAGGGTCGGGATGGGTACTCGTAACGCCAGCAAAAGATTCGGTAGAAATAGGTGGCCGGTTACAATAGTGATTATGAATAAAAATGATCAGGTCGAGAAATGGATGGAAAGATTTAAGTCTGCGTGGCTTGGTAAAGATATAGATGCGGTGCTCAATCTTCTGTCTGATGATGTCGAGTATTGGGAGACACCGTTTCACAAAATGGGGAAGGGTATCGAATTACGTACAGCATGGGAAGAAATTCTGCCATTAGAGAATATGAAGCTTACGTATGAAATCTTTGTCGCTGATCTAGAAAAAAATAAATATGGAATTAAGTGGAACTTTGCCCATTCTGCTGGAGAATCTGGAGGGGCGTACCTAATCGAGTTGGATAAGGAAGGGTTTTGTAAATACTTCTATCACGTGGCTAGACCTAGGGAATAGCCCTAGGAACAGAATACTTAAGCGTCGCACAATATATCTTTTACGACGTATAGCTTGAGATGCTCGAAATGGATTTACTCAGACTGCGTTTAACGACGAAATCTTTAGTTAGCTAGACTTAAATCAATCTTCTACGTCACACACTGTTTCATTATAATCATTATATATAATTGTCTGTAGTTTGATCCGTCTCTTATGAATGTAAAAATTAAAATATAACAATATAATAAGTCCATGTAAAAATGCAAAAGAGTCACCTCTCCCCCACTGCTGATAATTAAAATAAAAAACTAGAACAAAAACTGTTCTAGTTTTTTATTTTGCTATTGAAATGTCACAGATATGCGCGTCAGGTATTAGTTCCTGACTGATTAATATGCTGGCAGGTAGTTCATCGGATCAAGATATGCTTCAGGAGCGGCGACGGGCGTGGTTGCTGAACCACAGCTTGTCACTGCTTTAATTTCATTGAATTTTCGCACGCTCACACCTTCTTTTGCATATACGGTAAAGTGAAGATGTGGACCGGTTGTATAACCAGTATTACCGACATATCCGATAATGTCTCCTGTCTGTACAGCTTGTCCTGGAGAGACGCTGATTACACTCTGGTGTGCATAAAGTGTCGAAAGGCCATTCGCATGGTCAATAAGTGTCCATTTACCCCATGAATAACAGCCCGACACTGCATCCGTATTTCCTGTCGCGCGTACGGTACCTGAAAGTGGCGCAAAGATCTTGGTGCCTACTGCTGCGCCTAAGTCTACACCTGGATGGTACGCTCTTCCACCGTATACAGCAGCATTTCTAGCTGCAAATTCAGTACCACCAAAGTATTGAGTAATGACGATACTTGCAAGTGGCCAGTTAAAGACCTGGGTACCAGCAGATGGAATAGTTGTTGGGTCGAGGATAAATTGAAGTTTTGACTCAAAGTCGCGTACTTCCTTTAGAAGTTGTTCCTGGGCGAATTTTTTCTGCGCAAGAAGGGTTTGATAATTTGCCTCTTCGCTCTTGGTTACTTGGAGGATATCATCTTTTGCGCGCTTGCTTTGTGTAAGAATGGTGTTTTGATCTGCATACTGATCTTTTAGTTCAACCAACTCTTCTCGTTTGTGTGAGTGGTCAACGTATTTTCCTTCGAGAATGTCTTTTTGTGTCACCAGACTTGCCACCTGATCGCTCATGGTCTCGCGTACTTGCTCAAGTTCGGTAATCTCATTCCAAAATTCTGAAAGATTATCATATCGAAGCATTGATATGATCAGGTGGTCCTGATCAGTCTGGTCGAGACGACGCAACATCTTTCCTACGACAGCTCGGTCTTGTTCTATGGTTTGTTCAGTTCCGCCTATTTCGATATCTAATTTTGATAACTCAAGATCTGTTGCTCCAATTTTATTTTGTGTGTATGAAATGTCTGCTTCCACTTTCTTTCTCTCAAGTTCAAGTTGGTTGATTGCTTTCTGTAGAGTACTTTTCTCAGCGCCAACTTTTTGGAGGTCATCTTCAAGCCCGGCTATTTCTTTTTGGATTTCTGAGAGCCTGTCACTTCTCTCTTGAATTTGTTCACGAAGTTGGTCAACTTCAGATTGAGCAAATACCGTTGTGCTGTACACAGCAACACATACGGCAATAATTACCGGTATTATCAACGAGATAAACTTTCTTGCTCTACTCATGCACTTAAAATTGTATCACATGCTCTCTGTACACGTTTGTAGGCTTCTGCGGTACCGACTATATGGATGACTGTGAAAGGATCTGGAGAACGTTCTCTTCCTGTTAGTGCGGTACGCAGTGGCCACAAAACTTCCCCTTTTCCAATTTGTTCAGCGTATGGGAATACAGCTTCTTTTATGGTCTCAATGCTACTCTCTTCTGGAAGAGTTGACAGTATTTCAGCAACGTGTTGTAGTCGAGGGAGTGCATCTTTGACAGAGGTGTCATCTTTCCACTTGAGTATCTCAGGAGGTGTATTCGGAGACGAAAAAGCGAAATCATACTCCCCTTCTTGTGTATCTGTCCTAAGTTCTGCTCCAGTATGGATGCGTTCTCGAATAGTTGGAAGTAGTCGTTCAAAACGTACGTCGGAAAATTGGTCTCGAGTGCGGGCATCTTTTGAAATCCACACTTCGACAAAGTTCTTAAAATCTTGCGGAGGGAGTGAGAGGAGATGTTCACGGTTAATCCATCGGAGCTTATTTTCGTTGAGGAGAGCACCACCGTGTTGAACGCCGTCAATGTCGAATGCTTCGATAAGTTCATCCAGCGAGAAGATCTCTTGATTTGTTCCTGGGTTCCAACCAATGAATGCAAGGAAGTTTGACATTGCCTCGGACAAATACCCCTCATCTCGATAGTCCAAAATATCTTTTGCACCGTCACGTTTCCCTAGTTTTTTGGTCTTATCCTCTCTGAGAATTGGGGGGAGTGTTACGAACTTTGGAGGTTCTATCTCAAGTGCTTCATAGAGACTCAGGAAACGTGGGGTGCTTGAAATAAACTCATCTGCACGGAAGATGTGTGTGACCTCCATATGGAAATCATCAATGATATGCGCAAAGTTATAGGTCGGATACCCGTCACTTTTAATCAGAACAAAATCGTCAAGTGCATCTTCTCCTGCTTCCATTTCTCCTCGGACTTCGTCATACCATTCGTACCGTTTGATGACAGGCACCTTGAAGCGAAGTGGCGCGGCACCATTCCACTCACCCACTTCTGTCGGTCGATGGTCACGAAATAAAAATGCCCGACCTTCTTTTTTTGCCTGCTCTCGAAATTGTTGAACTTCTTGTGTTGTATATGGGTCAGGATACGCAAGTCCTTTTGCAACGAGTTTTTCTGCAAACACTTTGTATGTATCTAGACGTTCAGACTGAACGCAGGATCCGAATGGCCCGGGTTTCTTAGGACCGTAATCCCATTCAATCCCGATCCATGAAAGCGCCTCTTCAATATGAGCTATCGAGCCAGTCACTTCCCTTTCCTTGTCTGTGTCTTCAATGCGAAGGATAAATGTACCTTTGTGCTTACGGGCAAAGAGGTATGCATAAAGGGCTGTACGCGCTCCTCCCACATGCATAAAACCAGTCGGAGATGGGGCGTAGCGAGTGACTATTTTTTTATCTGATTCATTGAACATCTACAATTTATTTTATGTTTCGTGTTCATTTCCGATACTCATGAGTATATCGGCGACTTTCTCCGCGGCGTCGCGCGGAGCAAAAGCCTGGGCCGCAGTGGACATTTCCTGGTATACGGCCTGATCGCTCATAATACGAGTGATTTCCGCTACAAGCAAGCCGTCTCGCAAATTGCTCTCCTCCATCACTACTGCAGCCCCGGTTCGCGCATATGCATACGCATTTGAACGTTGGTCGTGGCTAATCTCTTCAGGTATAGGGATAAGTATTGAGGGTTTACAGTGAATTGCATTTTCAAATATCGTAGTGCTTCCTGATCGTGAGACAACGATGGAAGATGTGTGGTACGCAAGGTTAAATGTCTCAGAATCCATGAAAGCGATTGGATGATATCGGGAGAGCAGATTTTCATCGGTGATTAAAGCTCGCGCAGCATTCTGAACTGGTTCAAAGGCAGTGGTACCTGTTTGGTGCACAATATTATATTGTGGCAGTAATTCATCAAGTGATTCGAGAATCAAATTGTTGACCCTCTCAGCACCTAGCGAACCTCCGAGCACGAGGATTGTTGGTAGTGATGTATCGAGTCCGAGTTTTGTGCCGGCATCTTCAGGAGCTGGGGAAAGCAACGTCTTTCGAATCGGTATACCAGTCAGCGCAGTTTTTTCTTGCGGAAAAAACTGCGCTGCTTCACTGTATGAGATGGCAATATATCGTGCAGCTTTTGCACTTAGTTTGTTGGCGCGACCCGCGACGGCATCAGATTCGTGAATGACAATTGGTATACGCAATAGACGTGCTGCAAATGTGACTGGTACACTTGTATATCCTCCTTTACTCATAACGACATCCGGATAGAGTATGAGAAGTTTTATGAACGCCACAAACAGGCCGCCGATAGTTTTAAATATATCAAGGAAGTTGCGAAACGAGCGGTACCGTCGGCGCTTCCCTGCTGGACACGAGATGAACGTTATACCGAGAGCATCCAGAGATTTTTTGTCATAAGGATCAGGTCCAATATAATAGAGCTCGACGAATGTCCGTTTCTCAGCCCCTTTTGCGAGCAGCCCTTCAGAAATAGCAATAAGCGGATAGAAATGACCGCCTGTTCCCCCTCCTACCAATACAACTCTCATAATAAGAATTCTAACACGCTTACGTCACAGAACGTTTCTGATACTTAGAAACATTGAGCATTATACCGATTGCTGCCAATGTCGTAAGAAGTGCAGTACCCCCATGACTAATAAACGGGAGAGGAAGTCCCGAGAGGGGGACGAGTGCGAGCATGGCGGCTATGTTGAGGAATGCTTGGACTATGACGAGTGTGACGAAACCTACCACTAGGAGCATTCCAAATAAGTCTGGTGCATGCGACGCAACTCTAAATCCTCGAAAAGCAAAAGCGGTAAATACAAGCACGAGAAGTACTGCTCCCAGAAAACCAAATTCTTCACTGAAGACAGCAAAGATTGAGTCTCCAATAGGTTCTGGAAGATATTCAAATTTTTGAATACTTTGTCCAAAACCGTGTCCAAAAATATGCCCAGAGCCGACAGCAATGAGGGACTGGTTTATTTGGTATCCAGAGCCCAGTGGATCACCTGCAGGATCAACGAATGTCATGATACGATCCATCACGTAGGGACGCATAAGTGCGAGAAGTAGTATAAGAACAACACCACAGAAGAGCATGATTGCCACATCGCGGACACGTCCACCTGCAGTGATAAACATAGCGAGCGCAGCGATGATCATGACTGCATACGTATCTGTATCAGGTTGTAGCAACATGACAATTCCGACGACTCCAAGAAATCCCATAAACGGCAAGGTGCCTTTTGTAAAGGTTTTTATATGTTTTTGCATCCCTGAGAGCCACGTTGCCATGTAGATGATAAAGCCAAGCTTGAGGAGTTCTGCAGGTTGAAATGAGAAAGAGCCAATACTTATCCAACGATTTGCACCAGCGTGTTCAAAACCGATTCCTGGGACGAAAACAAGGAGCGTAATAGCAAGTGTGCCTAGAAATATATAAAAGGCGGATTTACGCCAAATTCGGTAGTGAATTGAACTTGTGATAAAGAGAGCGAGCCCGCCACCCACAATACCGAAAAGGAATTGGTTGAGTGCTACTGATGAAAACTGTGCTCCGTCACGGGAGAGAAGTCCAAGAGATGCGGAAGAAAAAATAAGAAAACCAACGAACACAAGGGTAACAACAATTCCTAGAAGAATTCTATCTGGTACGAGCCTACGCATAATCTATAGTATACATTGGTCTAAGGTATGTAGTTTTTATGTAGCATAGTGCCGTAATTACGAAATCCCCATGTCTTTTTGTAGAGCCCTTTTCATCATTCGCTGCATGCGCATCTCAACAGAGCAAAACCTTTCGATTAATCGAAAGGTTTTCTGCGGTTGCTGGGTAGCTCTGCCCGGTTAGAGTAAAAAATCGCATACCAAACACACAAAAAACATACGGTTAACCGTATGTTTTTGTGTGTTTGGAAAAGGGCTTGTAATTATTATGATGGCGCATCATAATCACGTCTCATTCCCGTACTCTGCCGGAGCACGCGGTGACCACCAGTTATATACCCTCGAAAAACGCACGAGTTACCTTTGCGTCTGCTTGAACTTCTGCCATGCGCGTTCAAGTCTTAGCATCTTTCCACGCACCTGCATGTATCGTCCCATCATGTCTTCAATGAAACTGTCGTCTGTATTGTTCGAGAGACCTTGCACCTGTTCAAGATACACGATCATCTTGTTGCAACCGCGCATTGCACCTTCCAATGTTGCGACTGCGCGGTCAAAATCTGCAAAACGCATGCCGTGCGCTTCCGCGACTAACATAGGCACGCCAAGCGCGCAGTTGCGCATACCTTCAGTGAGCGGAAACTTCTCTTTCTCTAATATAGGAATCAGCTCCGCACTGATGAGTACCGAGCACTCCATTGTTTTCTGGTAGACTTCCAAATCGCGAAATGACTTGACCGCTCGCTTGGGAGAGTAGCGAGGTGAACTCTTTTTGGCATACTGAGGGGTATACGACCCGCTGCCGAAATTGCCTTGGTCTTTGGCAGCATCACCTTTCACTTGCTCCCATTTTGATTGTTTTCCGTACTTTTTGTTCATAGATAATATGTTTCTTGCTCACAGAAGTGATAGACAATTTCAGCAACGGAGCATTATCGAATTATACGCAACTCATCCTCACGCGGAATCGTTGCCACACGCCCGTCTTTGTATCGTACTTTCTTTGTCCGCTTTCGATTCAGCTTCTTCACCACATGGAGTGGATAGAACTCATAGTATCCATGCTCGTCAAACCACGCGCACTTAAATTCAAAGAGTCGGAGGCCTGTTAATCGAGAAAGTGCAAGAGCGTACCACGTCAGCTGTTCGATGGGCTTCTCCTTATCGGCATTTGGTTTATAGTCAAGAATGTGTACGATGCCGTTGCGTACTTGGACGATGTCGATATGCCCAGTGAGCATGTGCGGAAATTCTATGAGCCGTTTCTTGCCTTTAAGTTTGATGAAGCCATGCTCTGCATCAGGAGCATCGGTTATGCTATCAATCTCGGCATTCTCAACGTCGGCCGCGGGGCGCTCAGTGACCTTGAACTTCAACACCTGCTCCATGTGCGCAACATCCTCTCGCCGGATATACACCGGCACTTCGGTGGCAACCGTCACCGAGTCATTAGCAATCATGAATCGTTGGAGTACTTCGTGGCGGTCTTTGTTCTTCGGTACGCCTTGGAGGATGAATTTTGTGAATTTATTCGCATAGTTCGTCTTGCCTTTGACGATCATGTCCGTTTTGTCGAACTTGCTCTTTATCTCACTCATGCGTTCCCCTTGCGTAAAATACTGATGCGGTGTTTCGGTGGAGATGGTGTCGAAGAAGTCCATGAGTCGGCCGAAGTTGCGGTTTTGGTATTCCTCGAGCATCAGAATCAATTTCGGCCGATGGTAGCGGAAGCGGTAGAGTTGGCGATGGGCCAACGTCGTTGTTTCGACCATGTCGAAACGTTCTTTGCTCTTTTGCCGCCAAGCTGCCAAAATCTTCATCGCATACGGTCGAAGTCGCTCAAAGCGGCACAGTGGCTTGTATTCCTCATACCACGAGGCTATAGTTTCAGCTCTCGGCGCAGCCGTGCCGGATATTGCCTCGCTTTTTTTAGAGCGTCCCTTGCGACCAGGGGATCCATTTCTGGTCCCAACATCGGCATCGGATTCGCCAAAGAACTTCACGGCGATAATTCGAGAACACTGCTCAAATGTATAACCGAGGTTGTGGTACGAGAGTGCGTCGAGCACCACCGGCCATGGAAATTTTTTTCCTTTAATGGTGCGCGAGGTAAACGTGCGACCGCATTCGAGGTTTCGGCAGACGTAGAGTTGCACTGTTTGATGCTTGTTTTGTCGGGCACCACGCTTAACGAAGTCTTTGCTCTCGCAGTACGGACAACACTCTGCCGCACGTTCAAGTGGTTCGATTTCTTCTTGTTTTGTGTCAGTGACTTTGACAACATTTTTCTTGGACACCCGTTTCTTATCCGGCCGACTTCGTCGGCCGGATTTACGCGGACTCTTTCTCACCGCCTTAGATGTTTTCTTTTTCATTGTCCGTCGGGTTTTTGTGTGCCGAGGAGCCATATAGCCAGTATATAAACTATTCCGGCGACCACAAATGTATTATGCACTACACCTACTCATACAGTTTGCTGTGGGTTCCTATTTTGACGAAAACGATACGATTCGATTTTGACACCTCAAATAGCGCTCGGTAGTCTCCGGTCACGTTCATGCTCGCGAGGTGTGCTTGCGCACCGCTCAATCGATGAACATTCAGTAGTGCATTGTCTTCTCCCTCGAGAAAGAGAGCAAGTCGTTCGTCAAATTGGCGTTGGATCTTTTTCGGAAGATTGTTGTATTGCTTTCTGAACTTTCGATGAAACGCGACTTTCATACGTCTGTGTTACGCACCATCTTTTAGCCATGCGAGAGCGCTTTTAGTGTCAGTGAACATTGGTGAAAGGTTTTTCCCTTTTCGAATGTCCTCATGCATGACATCCAGTTCACGGGCAACACGAGGCGTGAGCGTCGGCTCACGCAGAGCCCTGAATTCACCGGAGGATATAAATTCTTTTAGGTATACGTTGACAACAGTAGAGAGGGGTATACCAAGATGCTTCGCAAGCATCTGCGCACGCTTCTTCACTTCGGGGTCAGTCTTTACGTTCAGCACTGTCTTCATATAACCGTAGTATATACAACGGTTATATTTTGTCAATTGATTCCGCATATCACCCCCACACCTTTCATTTTATAAGAGACTTTTGGGTATACGCCGCTTAAGTTGCCCGAGTGCCTTTCCATCCTTCTTGAGCGAACGCTCTCTTCTACGTGCGTCATCTTCGTCTGTATACGCTTCGTAGTAACGTAACTGGAAAGGCGCACGAGCTTTTGTGGATCGAACGCGACCGGCATTATGTTCAGAAAGTCTCCGTCTCAAATCATCAGTCGAGCCGACATAGAGATTTGTATCTAACCTACTTTTAAGAACATACACATAGAACATAGATGTCATTTTATGATTTGAGACAATAAAATGAAAGGTGTAGGGGTATACCGGTATATCACGAGTTTCACGTGTAAAAATATCACGAGTTTGCCGGAATCCACTGTTTTGGGGTGCTATTCGTGATATGGGAGTCGCGCAAAAAATGCTCCTCGTCGGAGCATTTTTTGCGCGTCGCGAAGATACACAAGTCTGACTTGTGTATCTAAGAATTCGCTTCAGGGGCTGCCGGTGCAGGGGCCTGTTCCGGCCCTCCATCACTCTCTCCTTGCGTTGGTTCCTCGACTGCTGGTGCTTCAGAAGGAGGTTCGGTAACTGGTGTAGGTTCTTCGTTTACCGACGTATCCTCGTCGGCCCCACCCTCATCCGCAACCGGTGGTGCCTGCCCCGTAGCATCTTCGTCAGGAGATTGGTTTGGGGTGGTGGTCGCAGTGTCTACGTCATCGACATCTGTCTCTGGAGTTGTGCTTGCGGTAGTTGTTCCAGTAAGGGTGGCGTCTTCCCCACCGACCGTATCCTCGGCCGGTGCCGGTGCCGGCGTCTGCCCTGTATCCCCAAAGACTTGCTCAAATTCGGCTTCAGTGACGCATATTTTGCCCACACAGAGCTTTTGTACGTCCAACTCGCCTCCAGTCGCTCGGTCAAAAACTATCTCGTCAGAAACAATCTTTTTTGCAAACCCGGCCACTGTGTCGCGCAGCACGAGGAACTCGGCGTAAAAAGCCTTGAAGCCCTCGACCACGACTGCGAGGATATTGCGCGTGTTGATAGACCAGTAGTCGCCGCCCTTGCGGACGACCTCGGGCAGGATCGGGTCGACCTCCTGCGCGATGAAACCAATCTCGGTCTGCGTACCAAAGCGTTGTGTATCTTTCCATTCATATGAGACACCGTGGAGTGCCAGCACCTTCTCAAGCGCGCCGTCAATATCGGTAATGTTTGTCTTCAGCCGAACGTCAGACGGGTCGCGGATGATATTGCCGGAGGCATCGGTGGTGAGGTTGACTGCACCGCCGAGGAGGTTCGTTGCTTGGATCGTGCCACTCACGGTTAATTCTTGACCGGGAGTTGACGTCCCAATACCGACATTATTGGTTTGTGCAACATTAAACCCAGAAAAACTTCCGTCGGTCGAGATTATAAAAGGCCCGATCTCACTCGTAATACCACCATAGAATTTTGTCGACCCTTGGTTTTGGTACTCCACTCGGCTATAACTACTGGAGTTCGTGCTCCCGTTCACGAGCAATCTAGCGTTCGTGCCCTGCAAAGTCATTACACCGCTAGTTGTCTGTGACAACCCTAGACCTGTTACGACACCCGCATCCAAGTAGGTGTACTCGCTCCCGCCAACTCGAAATGCTACACCTGACTGAGCGGGGGTAACAACACCAATACGTCCGTTAGTACTATCCACATACAACGTATTTGTCTTTCCGGCGACGCCAACCCGCAAATCTCCATACACATCCAACTTCGTACCCGGACTCGTCGTACCTATACCGACGTTGCCGGAACCCTTAATAGTCAAGGACTGTTGGTATACGCCCGAGCCGGATTGTGTGGAGACGAAGAAATCACCTTGGTTTGAACCCGGAAATTGTGCACCTATCTGTACACCCTGATTAGTGAGAGCAGAGGTGAAGCGTACGTTTGACATACTGTTCGTGGTCGAGTTGTTGTTATGCAACACAAGTGTCGAACCACTTCCAAAAGCAGTATTGGTTCCGTTTGCATTGTAATCTATGCGCATTGCGACATTGGCAGTACTATTTACGACTCTTGCGGCATAGACACCCGACCCTGAGACATCAAGAGGATAATTAGGAGACGTATTCCCGATACCGACGTTGCCTTCGATTATTAACCCATTCGTCGGTGCTGCCGTGGTATCGTATCCGCTACCAAAGCTTCCCCCTCCGCTGACGCTGAGTTTGCTCCCCGGTGCCGTTTCCCCGATGCCGACGTTGCCTTGAATAATTAACCCATCCGCTGGCGCCGCTGTAGCTGCGTATGAGCTTCCGAATGTACCTCCACCTGAAACACTAAGTTTCGCCCCAGGTGCCGTCGTCCCGATGCCG
>Ga0222673_1000526_pt1 | contig 16840 bp, 21 predicted proteins | sample AntAcemetagen801_FD_179845 | JGI IMG/M metagenome (GOLD analysis project Ga0222673, IMG submission 179845) | Saline water microbial communities from Ace Lake, Antarctica - #801 | ecosystem: Environmental > Aquatic > Non-marine Saline and Alkaline > Saline | place: Antarctica: Ace Lake...
AGAAGTGACATACGTATTGCCGTTGACGGTGAGTGTACCGTTGATGGTGGTGGTCGCCAGACTAGTTTCACCACCAGTGACGGTAAGGAGAAAACCTGGAGTGGTGGTGCCGATGCCGACGTTGCCTGATATTATCATTCCATTAGACGGAGCTGCAGTGGCTGAATACGTTCCAGCAGAGATTCCCCCATTTACACTAAGTTTTGAGCCAGGTGCTCCTTGTCCAAGACCAAAATTGCCACTGTTGATGAAAGAAACAGCACCCGATTGACCGTTTAATCTAATAGTTTCAGTCCCCCCGCCGTACAGCTGAAGTGCACCATCGGCACCCCCACCCCAGGCAATAATTTTACCTATTGCACTTCCTGAATCTGTCTCATAAACAGCTAACCCTTGATTACTACTTCCTGCTGGAATGTTCACTTGTAAAGAATAACTAGGCGTAGAAGTCCCCACCCCAACCCGATTATTCACACTATCAATGAAGAATGTGTTGGAATCAAAGTTGTAGTCTCCCGTAGCAGTGTCTCCTGTGTTACGAAGGTACGCATCTTCTATGTATGAGGAAGCTAGAGTAGATGAAGCTGATACGTTACCGTTGCTGTCTGCAAGTAGGAAGCCGTCTGTTATGTTTGCAAATTGTACTGTGCCGGTGGTCTCCAGACTACCGGCGACTGTTAGTCTTGAGTTTGGTGTTGTAGTCCCCACTCCAATCCTATTATTCACCCCATCAATGAAAAACGTTCCATTGTCAAAGTTTAGATCAGCAGCATTGGTATCTAAATCAAAGGTCGTAGTAGCATCAACAGTGAGAGCATCTTTGAACTGAGCAAAGTCTAGAGTGTCGTCTGCTAGGTTAGAAGCAGAGACAGTAGTGGTAGATACTAGACCATTAGCATCAGTGGTGAGAATGCCACCAGCCATGGAAGCTAGTGTAAGTGAGTCACTGAGAGTGGTAGCTCCAGAGATTGTTAGTTTTGCAATGGTAGTGGTGGAGAGAGAACTAAGACCAGAAGCTGTTAGGTCACCAGTACTAACTGCTAGAGCTAGTGAGTTGGTAATACCAGACAATCCTTCTTCTATGGAAGTGAGAGTACCTTGTACTTGATTATTGAAAAGTGAAGATAGAACAAAGTCACTAGTGTCTATTGAGTTACCACTACTACGGACTGTTTCTTTAACTACCTCTCGTACTATCGTGGTGGGGTTAGTGTTGTATTCATTGGTGACGTACTGATTGATTGGTTGTGGAGTATTTTCAGCTTCATTAACAATCTCAATTTTTGGAGTGATTGTGGTGGTGTTTTGAGAAACTTCCTTGTTTTCTGGAATTGGGGCAATATTCTGCTCTTCTTGGCAGTTCTTGAAACCGAGGAAATTGGTGGTTGTGCACCATAGGAATGGGAAGAATCCGTCGTCTTTGGTTAGGGCGTAGGATTGATTTGGAAAGAAGAGAAACAGGAAAAGGAAAAAACCGGATAGTGCTGTTTTTATCCTTATTTTACACCCTATTCTACGGTGCTGTGACCTACTAGGTCCTTCCCGAATTAAATTCATACCTATGTGACAATTTTAGCACTTTACTTAGAGATATTTTGCCAGTTTTGTGGATAAATAAATGCACTCAAAGTGGAGTGTGTATTGTGTAAGATTTTGTTAAAATTTCACAAATATGGACATCCGATGACCATATTTGTGAGATGATGGTGGTAGGTGAATACTTAAAAACAAAAAGCACCACATAGTGGTGCTTTTTGTTGCATATAATTATCTGCACATGCGTTGGATTTCTGTCCACCTAGGACCTCATAAATATCGGTCCTTTCCGAACATAGTCCGAAACCGGACAAAGAGATAATAAACTTATCTCTTTGTCCCACTTCGCCCTGCTATTTTGCTAGGAAAGGCAAAAGTAGATCGAGCGTCGCTCTGCGAACGGACAAAAAGGTAGTAAATTTATCTTTTACTCTAGAGTTACTAAGTATAATCCTATGCTTCGCATAGATTCTACTAAGTACTCCTCGAGCCTCGGCTCGCTGGTTTTTCATCTAGAAAAGGATGAAAAACATAGCTCCGCCGTCGAAGCGATTAAAAAATGGCTCCGAAGGGAGCCATTTTTTATCGCTTCGACCACTGTGGTCGTTTGCGCGCTTTGCGAAGTCCAAACTTCTTTCGTTCAACAGAACGCTGGTCACGTTCTAGGTATCCTTCTTGTTTTAATACCTTTCGTCGATCAGCCTTCTCTTTAACCAAAGCTCTAGCAATACCAAGCTTGATAGCATCGGCCTGAGCTGAAAGACCGCTACCGCTGATATGAACTGAGATTGAATAGTGCTCAATACCAGCTTCTTCTGTTTTTAAAACAGACAAAATAGTATCAATCTGTGACTGATGTTTAAAATATTCTTCTAGCTTCTTATCGTTAACTACAATAGTTGTCTCTTTGGCCGGAGTTATGCGCACACGACAAGTGGCAGTCTTTCGACGACCGATTCCTTCGATGTATTTATCTTTACTTGCTGTAGCCATAATTATTCAGTTACTTCTAGGTTATGCATAAGTTTACTTTGTAGTTTGTTTTTTGGAAGCATTCCGTTCACTGTACGTCGTACAACTTCAGAATAACCAAGACGCTTACCAAGATGCTCCAGAGTTTCAGTCTTTCGTCCACCTGGATAGCCAGAGTAACTCTGGTAAATGTCAGACTTTTTCTTTTCTGGCACATCTAATTTAGATGCATTTACAATCTTTACTGATACTGGAGCAATAGTGTGTTTTGCAAAGTCAGTACGGTTTTTACCTTGCAGCCATGAAGCTGCTTCAGTAGCAACCTTACCCAAACGCTTGCCAGCTGCGTCGATTGTGTGCTCAATGTTTTCTGTTGTATTTTTCACTTCAGTCATAAGCTTATACCAATTCGATTACAGCCTCATCCTTACCAGCTGGAGTGCGGCCCATTTTAACTACTCGTGTGTACCCACCGTTTCTATCTTTGTAGTTGGGTGCTACTTCATCAAAAAGCTTTGTGATTACGCTACTCTTTGGTTCACCAAGTTCAGAAGCAATCAAACGCTTAGCAGCGATTGTGTTGTTTTTTGCTTTAGTAATCATCTTCTCAGCGAAAGGTCGGAGCTCCTTAGCTTTAGCAGAAGTCGTCTTAAGCTTGCCTTGTACAAACAGGTCAACAGCTAGACCACGAAGAAGAGCAGTTCGCCCTCGGCGTGTTCTTGATAGTGTTCGGTTTTGATTACTGTGTCGCATAGATTATTCAGATAATACTAGGTTCATTTCTTCTAGCATCTCTTCAATTTCGTCCACTCCCTTTGGACCTATTCCGTCGAGGGCAAGAATATCATCTTTTTTCTTTCGCACAAGCCCCCCAATGGTTCGGATGTTTGCTGCCTCTAGTGCAGATAGGGTTCTGGTTGATAGATTCAATGCTTCTATTCTAGTTTTTAGAGTGTCAGGATCAACTACTTTTTCTTCACCTGACTCATCAGAATCAGTTTTTTCATCACTTGTTTCTTCCTCATGCTGTTCTTGGAAACCAATAACAGCTTTCAGCTGATGAATCATTATTTCAATAGACTGTTCTAGTGCCTCACGAGGAGTCATAGTACCATCTGTTTCAATAACTACTCGCAAACGGTTGTAGTCTGTTCGGTCACCGACACGCATGTTTTCTACTTCGTAGTTGGCGCGGCGAATTGGTGTGAATACTGCATCGAGAGCAATGCTTCCAATTTCCATCTTCTCTTTTTCATGTACTTCGCGAGCAACGTAACCAAGTCCGTTTTGCAAAGTCAGCTCAATTTCAAGAGTTGTTCCTTTACTTGTGATTTCAGCAATTTTCTGCTTTTTATCTAGAATTTCAACTTGTGAAGGTACTTCTAGATCGGCTGCAGTGACAATACCAACATCACTTTTCTTAAGTGTTATTTTGATTGGCTCGTCAGTGTGAACAGCAATACGAAGTCGCTTTAGGTGAAGAAGGATAGTTATTACGTCTTCTTTAACACCGTCTATGGTGTCAAATTCATGTTTAACTCCTTCAATCTTAGCGTGTGTTACAGCGGCACCAGGAAGAGAAGAAAGAATGATACGACGAAGTGAGTTACCAAGCGTGTGTCCATAACCAGGATAAAGACCATCTATTTCATAGATGCCGTGAAAGTCTTTCTCTTCCACTACTCTTGGCTTGCTAGGAAGCGCAACGTTTGTTTCAAGCATAGGTGATTTATTACTTTAAAATTAATAACTACTGTCGTACTACTGCTAACGGCTGTAGTATTCAAGCACTTGTTCCGGGTCAAACATTGTTACTGACGGCTCGTAACTCGGTGTGTCCTTCACAGTCCCACTAATAGTCTTTATATCAAATGTAAGCCAGGCTGGAACTCCAGCTGCTTCATGCTTTTCTGCCAATTCTGTAAACAGACCAGTGTTTCTACTTCCCTCACGTACACCAATAACATCTTCAATTTTGACTTTGTGAGATGGAATAGTGTACTTACGCCCGTTTACAGTAACATGACCATGAGAAACCATTTGTCTTGCCATTGCGCGGGTACCAGCCAAACCTAGACGGTAAACTGTATTGTCTAGACGCATTTCTAGATTTTCCATCAAGTGACTGATGGGTTGAGGACTTTTTTCCACAGCTCGGTCTACGTAATTTCTTAGTTGCTTTTCTGAGATACCATAACTAAAACGCATTTTTTGCTTTTCAATAAGTTGACGTTTGTAGTCACTCATTGGAGCTGGACGACGTGAACTACGTCGACCTTGTTTTGCCTCAGAAAGAGCAAACTTTTGAGTCTGTGTTTTTTCAAAGATTGGTGCTCCCAGTCTTTTTGCTATTTTAAATTTTGGTCCAATTTTCATAATCTATACTTTATACGCGACGTGGCTTAGCTGCACGCGGTCCGTTATGTGGAACCGGAGTCTTGTCAGTGATTCTAATAACATTAATACCTTTACCCGCAAATGAACGTAAAGCTGACTCGCGACCAGCTCCCACTCCACGGATAACCACATCAGCCTCTTTCATTCCCATCTGCTGGGCTTTTTCACCAATTATTTCACCAACCTTAGCGGCAGCAAATGGTGTGCTTTTTCTTGAGCCTTTAAAACCTAGGGCACCACTAGAGGCACCAATCAGGCTGTTGCCTTTGTTATCACACAATGTTACCAGAGTGTTATTGAAAGTAGCTAGGATGTTAAGAGTTCCCTTTGCTACCTTTTTCTTTGGGACGCGATTAAGAGCTCGTGATGTTCCACTCACGTCTGAACCGCCGCCTTTTTTGATTATTCGTTTCTTACCCATAGATCTAACGAGATTAAAATAAAATATTTAACAAGAGAATTTTAAGTTTTCTCAAGCTTACGGCGACCAGAGCCCATAGTCTTCTTAGCACCTTTTAATGTGCGGGCATTGGTCTTTGTTCGTTGCCCTCTTGCTGGCAAACGCTTAGCGTGACGTGAGCCACGGTAAGATTGGATATCCTTTAGACGCTTCACGTCGGCTGAAACTTGTCGCTTCAACTCACCTTCAATAGTGAAACCTTCAATTTTTTCACGAATTGCGTTTTCTTGCTCAGTAGTCAAATCACCGGGTTTTGTGAACTCGTCAATTTTCAACTCGGCAAGAATATCTTTTACTCGTGAACTACCAACACCATAAACGGCAGTAAGGCCGAATGTTAGATGTTTTTTATCTGGAATTGTTATACCTGAGATTCTCATAAATCAAATAAAATGAAATTAACCTTGTCTTTGCTTATTACGTGGCTTCTTCTTGTTTATTACATAAATACGACCGCGTCTACGGACGATTTGGTCATCTGGACTTCTTTTTTTAATTGATGATTTGACTTTCATTTTGTTACTTGATTATGGATGACTGTTTAAACTCTAAAGTCTTTTAGTAATTCTCCCTTTTCCTCCATAAGGATCAGGGACAATCGCCACTTTATCACCGACCAAAACTCGGATGCGAAATTTACGCATCTTTCCAGCAAGGTAAGTGAGTGTAGTTTCTCCAGTATCATCGAGCACAACGCGAAAAAGCGCATTTGGCAGTGCCTCTTCTACGATTCCGTAGATGAGATCCTTGTCTTTTTCGTCATTTTTTTCTTCTAGCATCAAACGGCTGTGAGTTTAACAAATATTTTTAAATGCGTCAATACCACAATACCTTAATTAACTTCTTCAGAGCCGATTTGCTCTACTACCTTAATATCCTCTGTCTTGTCTGGTAGACTCCGCTTCCAAAATGGTCTGGTGATAATCTTAGCATTTTCTATGGCTGGATAGGCAGCTAAGATATTAACAATCGCAGTTCGGTTTTTCCCAGCCATGTCATTTTTCAGAGCTTCTTCGTCGAATTTCCAAACCATTGTTGCTTTACCTGTTAGGTCAAAATTGATTTCACTATTATTGGCAATACTTCCTGACGTACTAGTTGCATTCACATACTCAAATGTAAGCCCAGAATAATCATCAATTCTAACAAGCTCGTTTTCATAACCAGGAACAATCGCTGCTGCAATGTATCCAGCAAAATCTTCCTCCACAAATATAGGGACTCTTAGGATAGCCTTTTCCTTTATTGTAGCCTTATTGTCACCATTCTCTACGGCTGCTTGTGACTCGAAATCAAAAGTTACTGCTTCATCAAACACTACAAATCCAGCTGGCTTTTCTTCTGGTAGTCTGGCTTGCAAAGCACTACTTAGCTCGCTATGAAGACTATCTTTAGCAGCAGCTAACTCGTCCTCGTCAATAATAAATCTAACTCCCTCAAAGCCACCAGTGATACTAGTGCTGTTTTTAGCATAGATAGCATCATAAAGAGCATCGTATCCTCCCTCTTTAAATCCAGGAACTTTGAATTCTGTTGGTGATAGATTGTATTGTTCACCAACCTCGTCTGCAAATACTGTGGCAGTAATCGAACCCGGAGTCCCATCGACTGCTCCAGGAACAACTACTGATTCTGTGATTCGGTATATCAAACCTTCTGGCGACTCAAATCTAGTATTTTTAATTAATCTCTCAGAGCCGGCAGTTGATTTATAGATAGTAACTTCGCCTGTCGCTTGTTCACTAGCTTCCTCTTGACCAGTGGCTGTGACCTCTCGCTGGCCTTCTGCTTCTAAAGTGAGTATCTCGTATGGCAAGTCACCCACTTGAGCTGTTTTGTAGGCAGTAAAGGCAGAGTTTACTGTCACTTCTCTAAATCTTGGCTCAACAATTATTTCTGCTCCACCTAAAAATATATTTACAATAAATCCAAGACCTACAATCGCAACACCAGCGACTGCTAGCATCCAGACCTTAGATTTATTTCCGTCACCACTTTTAACTCTCGCCGGTTTTCGGCTTGTTGGAGCAGTTCTGTCATCAGTTGAATTAGCGCTTGTAGAAGTTGGTTCGACTCTTCTTGTTTTACGTTCGCTTGCGGGTTTTATATCCTGCAGATTCCATTTTTTCTCCATGTGTTTCTAGTATACACTATTAATTAACTGACAATCTCCTCCTCACAGTACGTCTTTTTGTGGAAAACATGAGCTGTCAACAAAATACCGCTGTCTTCAATGCTAGATTCTGGGAAAAACTTAGAAGTTACTGGAAATACAGTCGGCTTGCTTGCGTTGGTGCTCAAAATTTTCTCGATTCTGGTTTGGAAGAATTTTTCGTAATTTCTGTCGCAGTGTAGGTAAATAGTCGGCGGAATATCTAATTTTCCATCCTGACCAGTTAGAAGTTCAGTAAGTTTATTTTCGTAATTCACCTTCACTCCTTCAAGCATTGCTCCTTTCTCAGGAGATATACGATTGGTTAGATTGACCTGATTATCTCGCATAAAGCCTAAGCTTTCATTGAAAGATGTTCCAATTATGGCGTTTACACCCCTAGCAATGAAATTGGCACCCACAGGTGCATGTGAGGTGTAAATCATTTCTTTTTCATCTACTATACTGAGTTCTGTGGCTTCTGCGGTTACATCTAGAAAAGTGGCTCTACTAACTGGCGTTAAAGAACGAATTGCTTGAAAATAACTAGTAACAAACGACTGCATGTGCAGCTTTGCTGCTGGCAGTACTTTTTCCTTAGCTTCGACTATAACCTCGACTAGTTCTCTATGTGCCAAGCAGCTGGTGTGGGTTAATTCAACCTTTTGTACTTTCTTATTTTCATAATCCTCTACTGTGTAACCATTCAGTTTTATCAAGGTAGTACTATTTGCAATTGCTTTTAGAGCCATTTCCGTTTCAACTTGTGATGCTTCTGGCATTTTAACTGACTCAGTCATTGCATCCTCTTCCATTTTTTTAATTAACTTTTTGGTAACTAAAAACGGCTTATCCTTTTCTATTGTAATTGATTTATAAATTGTAAAAGCGGCCAAAGCGCTTATGCTGGCTAGAATGGTTTTTATTTTGGCTCCGGGTGAGGTTTTTTGTAAAATTTTTAAGCCTTCGTTTTCTAAAGCAAGGAAACAATTGAAAGTGGCAGTCTTAAGATTGTTTTGTAGTCTGGTTCTGTCTATGGTTTTGTGGACTGGTGCCCACTCTCGCAAAGACCAAATTATATCGCCGTATTTATTCTTGGAGTTTGATTTAACAATAGCAATACCAACGCTTCCAGATCCAATATCTATAACTACACCATAAGAAACTTCTTTGGTTTTATCACCACCAATACCAAACATATTATTTATAAGTATACCCTACCTGAAAATTTGGTTGGTTCTTTATCAACCTAATAGGATTTATTTAAAAAATTGCTTTTCAACAATTACACAGTTAATTACGTGATTAGCTGTGTAATTGTGTTGAGGAGTCGAAACAGTGATTATAATCAACAGATTACTATCCTAGTGTAGCCTTCACACGTCGCACACCGGCTGATGAGGACTCTTCTTTCGTAATCTTGAAGATTCCCTTAATTTCGTTTAGTTCCTCAACATGGGGGCCTCCACACAGCTCTTTTGAGTATACAGTTCCATCAGAACCTTCCATTGTGTAAACCTTCACTTCATCTGGATAACGCTCCCAAAAACTACCTTCAACTGTAGGGTCATTGTGTGCAGCTTCTTTATTCATCATGGAGATTGTGACCTTGCCACCAGTTTTTATAGCATTGTTTACAAACTCTTCTACTTTATCTAGAGTTTCTCTCTCAACTTTTTCAGGATGAGTAAAATCGAACCGTAGTCTTTCTCCAGTAATGTTTGAACCGGCCTGATGAACTTCTTTTCCTAGCTCCTTTCTCAAGCCAGCCAACATTAGGTGTGTTGCACTGTGATACTGCACTACTTTTTCTGAGTGGTCAGCTAACCCTCCCTTAAATTTTTGTTCAGCCCCAGCCCGCGACTTTTCTTGGTGTTCCTTCATTTTTTCTGCGAATTCTTCTTTGTTTATCTTAAAACTTCTTTCCTGCGCTAGCTCCTCAGTCAGTTCAAAGGGAAATCCGTAAGTGGTGAATAAGACAAAAGCGTCATCTCCTGTCAGGGTGCCGTCGCTGGTAAGTTTTTCAAATTCCTTTAAGCCTTTTTCCAGAGTTTTCCTGAATTGTTCTTCCTCTATTTTAATAGCATCTACAATTTCACTTTCCTTTTCAACTAGGTTTGGATAATGAGATTTGTAGGTAGCTATGACACTTTTTGCCAAATTCTTAAACTCGCCAGCTGGAACGCTAAGCACATCCGCGTATCGTACCGCTCTCCGCAATAGTCGGCGAACAAAATACCCTTGCTCTGTGTTACCGGGATGAATTCCATCACCAATCATAAATACCGCACCCCGGATATGATCGGTAACAATTCTAAATGCCTCTAGGCTGTCTTCGTATTTCTTTCCTGACAGAGTTTGAATTTCTTCAACTACATTCCAAAGCAAATCAATTTTAAATATATCAGCTTCGTTATTTGCTGCTGCAACAATACGTTCAAGACCACCCCCAAAATCTACATTTTGTTTTGGCAATTTTTGAAAAGACCCGTCTTCTGCCTTGATGTATTCAATAAATACTGAGTTTCCTATTTCTAGGAAACGTCCACAATCACAGTTTGGATGACAATGCTCACCCCATTTTGGGTCGTGTTCAGTACCAAAGTCATAAAACACTTCGCTGTCAGGGCCTCCAATTTCGCCTACTGGCATATTCTCTGGCTTGCCTGCCCTGCTCCACCAGTTTTTACTAGCGTCATAATAAAAAATCCTTTCCCCAGCCTTCATTCCTTTTTTATAGCCGTCCTCTTCAGAGCCAATTTCAGCTACCTCGTTAGATACATTTTTTTCTGCAAAAAGAGTTTTCCAAAGCTCTGTTGATTCAGTATCTTTTGGAACATTGTTAGACTCGTCACCAATAAAAGTCGTTACATAAATCCTTTTTGGGTCTAAACCAGCTTCTTCAACAAGGAATTTATAAAACCAAGGTAGTTGTTCGTTTTTAAAATAGTCTCCTAGCGACCAATTACCAAGCATTTCAAAAAAAGTAGTGTGCCGATTGTCCCCCACCTCTTCAATATCCTCCGCTCTAAAGCACTTCTGTGAATCAGAAAGACGCGTTCCCTTAGGGTGGGTTTCTCCCATCAAGTATGGAACTAAGGGTTGCATACCACTACCAGTAAAAAGAGTGGTCGGGTCGTTTTCAGGAACCAGGGCAGAGCTAGGGATAATGGCATGACCATTTTCCTTCATAAAATTCAAATATTTTTCTCTAATTTCATTCCCTGACATAGTGATGCGATTGTATCATAAAGAAATGTTTGAACCAGCCTAAAAATCCTCTCATTTTGCCTAGGTCTTGCCTAGGCAAAATTTTATTTGTTTCGGTAGTCGTACGCTGCTCCAAAGGAAATCCCTAAAGCAATGCCAAGGCCAATACCAGTACTAGAGCCATTTTCACCAAAAATTATTGGACCGAGAACAATTCCAAGTGTTAGGCCAAATACTATACCGAGAGCCACTCCTTTTGGTTCTTTCGATTTTTTAATTTTCTTCGTCTCTTCTTTTTCCATAGTGCTAAGTATAGCAAATAAGCAATTAGGTTTTTATGACTTAGTGAAGCTTGTCATTTGCCTAGGTCTTGCCTAGGCAAAATCTAAAACAGTTTAGGGCCCGATGCATTAAGCAGTCGGGCCCCGGATTTACGTCTTGAACTTATGCCACAAAAAACAGCACAAGCTCATCTCTACTGTGCCTACGCTAGTTAATAGACGCAGTACTATGTCGTCCGTTCCGACAAAAGCGAAGACTAGCCAAAAGCCAGTCGAAGCCGTGTAGGAAATCAGCAGATTGAAACTGAAATCACCACAGCTCTTGCTTTTCCACATCTCCCAAGGCTGCTGGCCAAGGGCGATTAGCGTTCCACAGCTGAAAATCAGAAACACAAACTGGCGCTCGCTGAACTCCACAAATCCGAGATCAATCGAATGTGTCCGGCTGAAGTACATAACTATCGGAAAAAGCACAATAGTTGGCAACAGTAGCCGTTCCAGCATTGAGAAGTTCTTGACTCGAAGCCCCCACAACACCAGTAGGTGCCCAAAACCTAGGAATGCATTAAGGGTCATGGTTATACTGCCAGCATAGACTCCATATACCAGAAAGGCCATGAAATCGGCCGTAAAGTAGGTGTGCCAGCTTACGGACACCGATTCACCAGTCTTAATGTTGTGATATTGGTGTACAAGTGCCGTCATTTGCCAGACGGTGAAGCCAATTGTTCCGAGGCCACTGAAAGTGGCCATATTCCAGCCCAGCTGTCTGTATTCAATCGTATCTTTGAGTAGATCAAACACTTAGTGCCCTCCTGTAAGTTTTGGTTTCAAGTTTCCATGGCAGAGCTTGCCGCTTCAAAAAAATTCTGTGTGTAATATACAACAGATTCTAGGTATTGTATACAGTATTTTAAAATATATGTTTTAATTACTCAACAAATTACCTAAGGCGGCGGCGCAACTAGTGCCTTCACAGAAAAAGAAATTTTGGAAACCTCCGAAGAAAGTTATTTCTAAGATGTAGCCAATCACTATCAAGATAACAGCAAATATGGTGATTGTTCTTTCCAGCTTGAAAGACTTGATAACTTTTGCATCTATTTGATGCTCATGCGCTAAGTCAGTATGCGCTCTTATGACTGCATAAGCTAAAAGTATCTTCCCTATCACACTAATGGTCATCCCTATAAATAGTAAATTCATTTTTTCTTGGTTAGTTTAATAAATTCATTAATCGTGCTCTCGTGGTTGTTTAAGGCATCACTGAAAATGGCTTTATTGCCTGTGTCGATTCCAATTTGCTTAAAGATATTACTTACATTGTCTGACTCTCCAGCCAATAGAAATTTATCTATTTGCTCTATATAAGATTTATCCTTCTTATAATTCTCTGCCATTTTTGTACTCATAAGCATACCAAATGTATAGGTGTATACGTAGAAACCATAGCGGAGATGTGGAATGTAGACATAAGAATAGCCATCATCATCTACCACCTCCACCCCTGAACCAAGATAAGCCTTCAAGTTTTTTTGCATACAAGCACGGAGCTCGTCGTTCGTCATTCCCCCCTCTTTGGCTATAGTATTGTGAATCTCTAACTCACAGTTAAAGAATGCAATCTGACGCTGAATAGTGGCTATGTCTCTGGTTATTCTGTCGTGCAACAAGAGAACTTTATCTTTTTCATCTGCTTGCTCTAGCATGGCATCAAAGACTAAATTTTCAAACAAAGTGCTAGCGGTTTCTGCTGTAGTGATAGAGTGCCCATCATAAAATGGAGATTGCTTAGCACTACGATGAGCATGTATGGCGTGACCCATTTCATGCGCCAGTGTTTCTAGGGATTTAAAACTAGGAGTATGATTTAAAAATACATGTACAGGATGGCCAGTTTGGTCGGACATAAATGCCCCACCACGCTTGCCGGCCTTGGGATAGACATCAATCTGCCCCCTGGTGAGCATGCTGTCGAATATTTCTCCGTACTCTTTTTTTAATCCGTAAAATACATCACGGCAAATTTCCACGGCTTTCTCAAATGAAATTGAACTTAGCTCCCCAATGGCATCATATTTTTGGGTGTAGTGAAGTTGTTTTACGCCATGCAATTTTGCTTTGTGTTTATAGAATTTCTGACTCAGTTTAAACCCTTTGTTGCTCACAACCGACACTAGATTCTCGATACTTTTTTCATCATCTTCATAAGAGAGTGCTGTTGAGCTGTATGGCTTTTCAAAGCCTCGAAGCTCTTCTTCGCTTCGGGCGTCGGTAATTATGGCATTGAACTCATGCTCGGCCACTTCTCCAATTTGCTTCATTTCGACTTTGATTAGTGTCCAAAGTTTCTTTTTGTCGTTGGCACTTTTATAACTATCCAAAGTTTCTAAGGCCTCTGGTAAGTGTAAAGTTTTACCTTTGAACTTCACAGTGCGATTACTTATTATTTTTTCGGTAGCTGAAACCCACCTGTCATAGGCCTGGGGGCTTTTAAGTTTTATTATTTTTTCTTCTTTTTCACTAAGGTGATGTTTAGCTCCGAGGAAAAGTCTTTCTAGGAAGTAGCGAAAATGAGCCAATACAGGTGAAGCTAGCAACTTGTCTTGCTCAGGTTTGGTGAGTTTTCCCAGATTAAGAGTAAAGAATACTGTTTTATCACTGGTTTTTCTAAGTCTTTGTGAAAGAAGGCTAATTTGCTTTTCAGCTTTTTCATCCTTGGCATTAAGTACAGACTTAAAACCAAAATACCGTCCCGGTCTTGAAGCCTCTGGCATTCCGGACAATTTCTCGTAATCAGTTAGTGCTTTTGCCAATAAAGAAGGATTGTTTGCAAATTTTGTATCTCGCCATTTTTTTGCAAAGCTATCATAAGCAAGTTCAGTGGCTTTTGTGTCATTTTCTATCTCAGGATCTTTATCACTTTTATAATATAGTTTTTTTAAATCCCACTCAGTTTTGATTTTTCCCAACTTAGGTAAATCTGAACTTGCCTGATAGTTAAATCCTTTTTTAGTTTTCATTTTCTTTGACATGACGGATGAAATTTTTATATTCACTGTATACGTGATTCAGCTCAGTAATAATTGGGTTTTTGAGTCTGCTGTTTAGTACGTTGCTTATATCCTGATAAGCAATTGCTCTATCATCTAAAGGACCAGGAAAATCTTTTCTAAAACGCGCATGATTGTCGTAGTATTCTTCTACCATTGAGCGCATGTTATGAATCTTATCTGCCGCCGCCACCATCAAAGCCTCTTCTGGAGCCGTTTTCAATTGTTTTGAGTATGTTGCCTTGCGTTCTTGCCAGGTAATTCCGCTTTCTTGAGGCTCGGTTAATGATTTAATTATTTCCAATACCTTATCGCCAAAGTCTTCTCTCAACTCATCCTCGGTGTAATCGGTATCTTCTAAAGTGTCATGTAAAAGAGCTGCAATTAAAGTGTCTTCATCCTCTGTATAATCACGCAAAATGATAGTCACAGCCATCAAATGAGTTATGTATGGTAAAGAACCCGTCCCGCGCCTTTTTTGCTCTTTATGAAGCACTGCAGCAGCTCTGAGGGCTTGTTCTATCCGATACGTATACATGATATAGGGTTAATCCATTTTTCTTTGTTCTTGCTCAGCCTTGATTAGCTCATCACGTCGTCTTTCTATATTTCTTTCAGCTTCTGGGATTTCTTTTTTTAATCTTTCTACTTCACGTTCCTTATTAGCAATTTCTCGGGAATATCTTTCGTGAATTTTATCACTTTCTCTTTGCTCTTCAATACGTAGATTCTTAATCTCATCAAAAGCTTTTGTTTGCTGCTCTAGAATTTGATCGTATCTTTTTTCGTAGTTATCAAGTGTTGAGTCGTTTGCTAATGACATATTTAAAAAATTAAAATTTATAACCTTCGCTCGTGAGGATTCTTTGTTTTTCCTAAACCCCACCTCGATTGTATCCACCAAGATTGCCGTCACTGCGAATCACTCTATGACAAGGTATTTCTAAATCATAATTGCTTGCCATGATATTAGCAACCGCTCGAGCAGCTTTAGGATTGCCGGCTCCGATGGCAACTTCTTTGTATGTCATCACCTTCCCGGTAGGAATGCGTTTTACCACCTCTCTTACTTTTTCTTTGAAAGTAATCATTTTTTGTCTTTAAAAAAGATAGCCTGAAGTTTCTTACCTGACGCTTCACGGTAAGGACAAAATTCACACATATCTCCGCTTTTAGGCAATTTGTCAGACTCTAAGCAATCTTTTATGGACTGAAGTGTGCCGGCTAGCCAATCTAGCTTTGCTTCTACTGAAACCAGTGTAGTTTCAAATATTAACTTGTCGTCAAAAGCATCGAGATTTTTGTCGGCGTTTGCGTACACCAAGTAACCAACCGGATCAACCTTAAAGCCATTTTTCTCTAAGAGCCAACGATAAACTCCCAACTGTCTTGTGTATTGAATTTCCCAAGGAGAGTCACCTAATTTTTCAATTCTCTCACTCTTAGAAGTAGATTTGTAGTCAATAATAATTAGGCTGCCATCTGGCTTTTCCCAAATATCATCAACTGCCCCACTAACTACCAAACCAGTACCCTCATCTCTATGATCTAGTCCCACAAAGTTGTCGCGCCACTTATCCATGTCTTTGTGCTTAAACGGAATTGCATCAACTTTGTATTTCTTCATTATAGGATGTTGGCTGCCAGCCTTGCGGTGCACGTCAAACTCCTTTTTGAAAAGTTCATCAACGGCAATGTTTAAGTTGAAAGAAGGAAAACCTGGACGCTTGGTTCCTAATTTGTTGTCTAGGTAAAAACAGCGAGGACATTCCATGAAAAAATCTATCTTGGAACGAGACAGACGCCACTTCTCTCCTCCATAGTTCCACTCTGCACTTCTGTTTGGATTGTATCGTTTTATATATTCAGCCATATTTAGTAACTAGCATAACATGGTTGCTTTTGGCATGAAAAAAGCCCGCTAAAGCGGGCTTTTTTCATGCCAAAAGCCTAACTACTTATTTAGCAGTAAATACTGTTAGTACGCTATCGATTTGTGAATCATCAGCAAGACTAAACTCACGGTCACCACTTTCTGTGAAGAATACAGCTGCGTAAGTGTTGCCAGCTACTGTGGCTCTTACTAGAGAAACCTCATTTGGAATCAAACCTTGTTCCTTACTAAACCTTGCTACTCCAAGAATATTTCCTAGTGTGTCATTCTGGTAGTCACGAATACCAATCCAGCCTTCGTCTCCTGGGAATACAGCACTGTTAAGTTCAACAGTTTTTCCAGCTTCTTGATTACTGATTGAAATTTCTCCGTCACCCACCTCCATGTCTACCGCGATACTAACAACCTCAGATGAATTGTCAGAGCTAGTTTCTTTTTCCTTGAAAGTAACTTCACCACTGGCATCTGAAGATTCCTCATTATTAACTTCAACTGAAGCATCATGTTCTGATGATTCTTCTTTTGGTGAATCTGTCGGTGCTGAGAAAACCCAGACTAGTAGACCACCTACTAAAAGTCCCGCAACAAAAGCTACAATCGTCTTTTGAGTATTTTGTTCTTGTTCAGTCATATTTATATAGTTCTGTAATAAGCTTTTATGAGAGTATTATACCAATTTTATTCGCCCATGCAGAGTTGACGAGCCTCGGAAATTACTGCCTCGAACTTACGTTTGGAAAGATGGAGGTGTCTAAGTACTTGTGGACGCTCAACAAGTTCTCTGCAAAGTATCACGTTTCGCTCTATTAAAGTGCGCTTATGAGCAGCGGAAAGTTCCGGTAGTGACGTGATGGGATAAAGTTTGGCCTTTTTTATTCTGTCATG
>Ga0222673_1000527_pt1 | contig 16833 bp, 25 predicted proteins | sample AntAcemetagen801_FD_179845 | JGI IMG/M metagenome (GOLD analysis project Ga0222673, IMG submission 179845) | Saline water microbial communities from Ace Lake, Antarctica - #801 | ecosystem: Environmental > Aquatic > Non-marine Saline and Alkaline > Saline | place: Antarctica: Ace Lake...
CAACACAGAGATATCAAATAGACTTGATGATGTATCTTTATTTTCCGCTTCAGCAGGTTCTAGTTGGACACTAGGTACAAGCAATGATGTTTACCTAATGAATAACGGAGGCGGTACTACTGTGTACCATCAATATGCAGCCTCAGGAATAACATTAAAAGATTTTGTCTTTGAGGTTTCAGTAAGCGGTTCTAGTGGAGACAAGCCAGGGATAATGTTAAAGAGTCTTGACACAACATCAAAGTATGTGGGGTGGCATCAGATTGATAAAGGGGTGTTGACTGGTAATTATACAACGAGAATGTCTAGTAACGGGGCATCGGTTACTGACAATATTGCTAATTATATTGGTCTTGATGGTGGTAAAGATTATAGACTCAAAATGATTAAGGAGGGTTATAGGCTAAATTGGTATGTGAATGATTTACTTGCCATGTCAACAACAGGTAGCTCATTAATGTCTCAGTTTGAGTTTTCAGAAGTGGCATTAACTGCAAGGGCAGACGTTGCAACAGGAACGACAACTAGATTCTTCAATCCAAAGATAAGCTCGTTAGACACACTCGTGGATGATGTACAGATAGAAACAAACACAACAGCATCTTCTATACTAAATAGAGCAGTACCATCAGGGTTTGCTTCTATATGGTCTGGTGATAAGGCTTCTATATTTGAGATAGGATCCTCTAGAGGTAGTGCTGCAATAGATAACTACATTGTTGATTCATCTCAAGATACTTCCAATAACAGGGGGTCTGATTACCAAGAAGTCTATGGAAAAGGTACTGTAGTTGGCCTAATAGAAAATATAGATACAAGGGTAAGCAATCAAGTGGATAAGTCTAGAATTAAGCAGATTATTGACAATGATATGTCCTCAGCAAACCAAGCACAGAGATTATACAGAGGTGATTTAAATACAGTAGAAGAGAGTTCAGACATACAGAGCATTAGTATACTAGGTAGGCCTACACTAGAGAAGTACGATCTTGTAGACTATATAGATTCAGGATTAGGGGTAAGCTCTAGACGTATGGTTGCAAGTACAAGTAGGGTCTTTTCATCAGCAGACGGAGGTTATATAAATAATTTACAATTAATAGGAATATCAAATGGTAGATCAGTCAGATAGCAATAAAATAAGAAATGCCTTTACGAAGGCAGTTGGTAATGTAACTCCTGGAGTAATCAAGGATAAAAGTAATAACATAAGAACTGGTCGTATAACCAAGGTATCAGCAGACACGAAAACAGTCAGTGTTGATATTGTAGGTTCTTCTCAACAATTAACAGGTATCTCACTTCCTACTCATTTAGAGATAGTTAATGTAGGGGATTTAGTAGTGATAGTTTCAAATGATTCTAGAATACAAGGTGGTAACTTTATACTTGGAACATACGCTTCTCTAGGTCAAACTTCAGACGCCATACACGACAATGTATCTAATGAAATAAAGGGTATAGAATTAAAAGCTTCTCCAGACAATACAGACTTTCTAATAATCGAAGATTCTGCTGATAATAATAAAAAGAAATCAATACTGCTTTCAGCATTACCTGGAGGGGGTGGTGAAAAAGGAGACACTGGAACTACTGGAGCGACTGGAGTACAAGGAAACGATGGAGACACAGGAGTAGGAAATACTGGAGTGGATGGAGACACAGGAGCAGGTGTTCAAGGTGATACTGGTGCGGACTCTACGGTTCAAGGAGACACAGGAGTTGGCGACCAGGGAGACACAGGAGCAGGTGTTCAAGGTGATACTGGTGCGGACTCTACGGTTCAAGGAGACACAGGAGTTGGCGACCAGGGAGATACAGGAATTGGTGACCAAGGAGACACAGGCATTGGCGACCAAGGAGATACAGGAGCTGATTCTACCGTACAGGGTGACACGGGAGACGATGGAGATACTGGAACTAATTATCCGTGGGAAGGTGCGTGGCTAACTGCAACAGCATACGCACTAAACGAAACAGTAGAAAATGATGGTAGTGGATATGTATGTATATTAGCTCATACTTCAGGAGATGAAGATGACGAACCAGGAGTAGGAGCAGACTGGGAAACATATTGGGGATTATTTGTTGAAAAAGGTGATACGGGGGTCGGTGATAGTCTAGTAGCGTTCAGTGCATATAGAAGTTCTAGTATAACCATTAACGGATTCACAAAAATAACTGCGAATACTGAGGTATATGACGAGGGAAGTAATTATGATAATGTAACAAACTATCGGTTTGTCGCTCCCGAAGATGGTGTGTATCACTTTGAGGGTGCTGTACATATTTTAAATATGACTAGTACACAAAAGATTATCGCCTCACTATATAAAAATGGAACAGAGTTTAAGAGGGGAGTTGAAATGTTACCTGGGTCTACCTCTAATCTGGGTGTGAATGTGTCTGCAGATATCTTATTGAATGCGACAGACTATGTAGAACTTTTTGGATTTTCCAGTTCATCTAAAACTTTAAATGTAGCCTCTAAATTAAGTTACTTTATGGGACACTTAGTAGGTACTACTTAATATAATATAACCAACTATGGCAGTAACCACAAATTGGACAAATGCAACGACCTCGCTAAATGATTCCAGCGTTGGTACGATTGCTTGGGCTAATACAAATAACGTATTTACAAGTAACGACAGCTACGCCATAGCAGCTAATGTGGGAGGTTCGGTTAATACATTCATTACCAATGCTGTGAAGATCGGTACGTTTGGTTTTGGTTTAGCTTCCAGTACTATAGAAGGCATTCAGGTTGATGTGGAAAGATTTATCACATACGTTAGTGGTGGTGGTAGTTTCGGCACTCCAAAGACTAAGACTCAATTAATAGATGCAGACGGTAATCCTATCGGCAACGTGAAAGAACTGCAAGTAGGTGGTTCTGATGACTCTTATATATCGTTTGGAGGAACATCGGATTTATGGGGTTGGACTCCAGGCTTCTGGGATATTAATGATGCTGATTTTGGTGTGAGGATATGGAATGAATGGACAGTCAGTAGTGGTGATATTGTGTTTGATTTTAAAACTGACCATATCAGGATGAAAGTTACATACACAGCACTAGACGGACATCATCCAATGCCATCATTTCGGCCTAACTATTAATCTGATATAATATAACTATGAACAAATGGGAACAAGCACAAGAATGGGAAAAAAACTGGTGGAACTCGTGTGCTAATACGGTTTGGGAGGATGTTAAACAAATGGAACTGGTCCCATACCTAGGACTTAAAATAGTACCTAATGCTTACACTCAATACAGGATTCCTATGAACAGAGAGAGGATCTTAGACATAGGTGGAGGCCCTTCATCTATACTACTCAAGTGTGAAAACATTAAAGGATATGTTAAAGATCCTTGTGATTATCCTAAATGGGTAGGACGAAGGTATAAAGAGTGTGGTATAGACTACGAGAAGGTTAAAGGAGAGGACATTAAAGACGGAGAGTATGACGAAGTGTGGATTTATAACGTACTTCAACACACAGAAGATCCAGAGAAGATTATCAAGAACGCATTAAGGATTGGTAAGATTGTTAGATTATTCGAGTGGATAGAAACAGGAGTTAACGTAGGACACTTACACTCCTTTACACAGGAACAATTAGAGAGGTGGCTAGGAGGAGAAGGTAAAGTATATAACCTAAACAGTAACGGATTACATGGTCAAGCATTCGGAGGTGTCTTTCTTGGAAACAAGTATGATACCAAGACAGAAAGATAAATTCAGAGTTCACTTACTAGGATTGGTACATCTACCAGTTAGTGAGAAGTATATGGGCTGTGCATTTACGCAAAAGATCGTCAAAATGTCTAAAATGCTACTCGCTCAAGGACATGAGGTTTACTTATACGGAGCAGAAGGAAGCGACGCACCTTGTACGAAATTTATTGAAACCCACTCATTAGAGGATATAAGAGACGAATGGGGTGAGGGAGATAATAGGTTTGATATAGGGTACGGCTGGAGGGGCGGTATGTTCAGACACGACATTAATAAGGAAAAAACACCAACTACATTAAAGTTTTATTCAAATACTATTCTGGAAATAGGTAAGATTAAAAAGGATGACGACTTCTTAATGGTAATGCAAGGGTACTACCATAAACCGATAGCAGATGCTTTAGATATGTTTCTCACTATGGAACCTGGTATAGGGTATAGAGGGAGTGTATCTAAACTATCTAGTGGTAGAACAGTATATAGGGGGTTTGAAAGTTCTTATATAATGAATTTCACATACGGTAGGGAAAATGCTACAGCTAAACAATCAGCTAACGGTGCTTACTACGATAGAGTGTTTCCTAACTACTTTGATGATAAAGACTTTACTTATAGAGAAAAGAAAGATGATTATTACTTCTTCATAGGAAGGCTAATACACCGTAAGGGTGTGGCTACAGCTATTGAAGCTACTAGAATACTAGGTAAGAAATTAATCATTGCAGGACAGATGGATGATAAAGAAAAGATTAATATGAATTATTCACACGTAGAATATATAGGGTATGTAGATCCGATAGAGAGGACTAAATTAATGAGTAAAGCCAAGGCCTGTTTCATTCCGACTACATACCTAGAACCCTTTGGAGGGACTAATGTAGAAAGTCAATTATGCGGCACTCCAGTACTAACAACAGACTTTGGGGCGTTCCTAGACACTGTAGAACAAGGCGTTACAGGATTTAGGTGTCATACATTATCAGACTTTGTAGAAGGGGCTAAACTTATTGAAACACTGGACCCTAAAAAGATACGTAAACACGCTGAAAGATACTTAATGGATAACGTTTCCTTAGAGTTAGAAGACTGGATGCGAGAATTATATCAAGTGTATCTATCTAGAGATGGTAAAGTAGGTGGATGGTCTTATTATAAAAAACAATAATCATGACAAAAGACCAAGAAAATGTATATAATAGAAGAATGGGAGACCAAATAGACAGTGGAATGACTGTAGTAAAGAATATGTTTGCTAGTAAGTTAGACAAGTCTGATAAGAAACGTACAGAACGATTTGATAAATTTGAAAAAGAACACATGTCAAAACTAGACCAGATACTTGAGATAGTAGAAACCAATTCGACAGATTTAAAAGACCTTAAAACTAGAATGGACGGCAACGTAAAGGACGGAGAGCCTAGCCTACCTAAGAGGGTTAAAATAGTAGAAGATAAACAAGTCAAAGACGATAAGGACAAGATTAAGTTTGTAGCCTTTTTAAGTGGAATAGGCACAGTAGTAGGATTTATAGGAGCATTAATACAAGATTGGTGGTTTAATAAATAAGTTTAGTTTCTAATACAATGAAGTTTTTTAATCCGTTTGGAACAGGTGCTATATGGATCAGCCAAACGTATCACGCAGGGTCAAAGAATATAGCCGTAGATATGGTTGGAGCTTTAATACTCAACCCGTGGTCAAAGTTATACGCAGTTGCAGATGGTAAGGTAAAAACGATTACAGGTATTCTTGGTGGATATTTAGCTTTGGATATAGATAATTCTAATATCAGAGCTTTGTATGTACATGGTGATAGATGGGTAGTTAAAGTAGGGCAACATGTTAAAAGAGGACAGCATATTGGATATATAAAGAACTTTACCCCTAAGCACTTACACTTAGGACTTCAATATAAACAAGGTTCAGGATACCCTAATCTAATGGACTACATGGACAGAAGTTTAACCTATAAAACTAAATACCCTTCAATAAGAGCCATATGGTGGAAAGATGGAGAGATTAATTGGAGTCTATTCAAAGACAAGAGTTACTTAAAAGAAGTTCCTAAATACACTAAAGGACAGAAGTTAGTGTTTCTAGCAGCAATGAACTATAGGAAACAAAATGGAGATAAGGACGGTAATATATCTAAGAACGCAGTTTGTGAATTAAAAGGTAACGGAGTATGGGGAACTATAGACGGTTATACAGGTTGGTGGTACGATGCAGACTTCCTAGACAAAACAGGAGGACAGATAGCAGACACTAAACTAAACACTACTACAGACAAGCCAGTCTCTAATATCGATTCTACAGTACCTAAACTACCTACACCATGTGAGGAGTATAAAAAAGAGATAGAACGACTAGAACAGGAGCTAAGAGCCTCGGAGGAGGCATTAGATGACACTCTTGAAGAGTTAGAAGAGGTTGAAGCAGAGAATGTGTTATTATTAGAAGATAAAGATTTTCTTGTTAGGTTGTCTACTGACCTAAAAGATTCACAGAGGTACGCAGTGGAATAAATTATATTAAGTATATATTGAAACATCTTAAAAAGGGTTTTGTATATTACGCAAGGAAAAAAGAAAACAAAGAACATATGATACTATTCGGAGCAATATTAAGTACAGGTACAACAGTGTTGTTATGGTTCTTGTACGCTATTAGATAATTTTAGTTACAGTAATTATGGCTAAGAAGGAAGTGTATCCAGAATGGAAGAAGCAGTTATGGCGAGGTGGCAGGGCATTTATCTCAGGGTTTTTAAGCTCTGCAGGTATATTATTAATCACAACTCCAGCAGAAACGTTTACTACTAAGGAAAACCTAATCAATTGGGTAGTACCAGTACTCACAGGAGGATTAGCAGGAGGGTTTATACTACTTGGTAAAATGTTAAGAGACGCATTCCCAGAAGTAGGAGTTTTAAAGAAGATGCCTATATAGTAGTCAAGTAGCATTGTAAGAAAGTATTATACCTATAAGATAAATAGGTAGTAGTAAAAAAGTGGTGTCCAGTAGCACGGTAATTATCTAAATTTTTAAGCAAGTTAAGCTATGAGTAATAGTCCATTTAATGACGCACAATCCGTGTACCAGTTACCAGAAGCCCTTGGTAAACCCTATACCGTACCTCAACCCGAATATATAAGTGAAATGCCCGAGATAAATATGTTAGCATTCAGTAGCGATGTTGCTAGACAGATTTGTATTAGGGATAAATGGACGTGTAGATGCGGTAGAGGATTTAGAGATACTGAAGGAAGTTATGTGGTTCATGCCTCTCATAAGAATCATGACAAAAGCAATCCAGAGTATGACAATCCAGACACAGGAGAATGTAAGTGTGCTCTTTGCCATCTAAACGAACACATAGAGATAATGCAGGAAGAACCCTCACGAGACAATATAGGGGCTGTCAGGCTGTTGGGTGGTGTCATTTATAAGAGGGGTGTACATACAGAAAAGTATAACTTACAATACTTTGGAATGATTATGAGAGACAGACAAGAGGTGATTGCAACCTTTGAGAATAGTAATTTAGACCCTAGAGACTTTATAGTTTTCTAAGTGTGCTTGTGCTATAATCATGTATTATGAAAAGAAGTGTATGCCCGTACTGTAGGGAAGAATCACAAACAACCATATTTTGCAGTACAGACTGTCGTGTCAGCTATTTTGAGTCTGATATGTTCCAGCCTATTAAAGCATTAAATAGTAATGGGTATGTCAGAACATCCGTAAATCATCGATTATACCATCGATTATTAATGATGAAACATCTGGGCAGAGAGCTGAGGGCAGATGAATTAGTACATCATAAGGATGGTGATGTCCTTCATAACTCTATAAACAATCTAGAAGTGATTACACGTGCTGCGCACTCACGATATCACCGGGAGAACCCGTCAGAGGGATATGAATTTTTTGGAGGTGCACGTGATAGGAAGAAACGATATCGAAGTTGGCTTAAGATGAAGAAGGCTACAAGGGAGGGGGTTGCTGTTGAATGTATATTATGTGGAAAACAGAGATACATCAATAAAGCAGAGATTCGTTGTAAGAACCTGAATAAACAAACATTACCGCAGACATATAAGTGTATGAGCTGTTATAACAGCTCTAGGACCACAGAGGCACGAAGACTGGCAGTGATTATACGGGATAGATTTGATGGTGGGGAGCAACTGCAGAAAGTAGCAAAGAGTCTAGGCATATCAACTCCGTATGCATCTACATTAAAAAACCATTATTAGACTGAGACCCTACAGTAACGACCTAAATCCTTTCAATATACTGTTCTAAACATACTTGACATAGTGTACTAATTAGGTTAGTATATGGTATATAAATTAACTGTCAGATATATGAAAGATATAGAAAAAAGAGTTATGAAAGTATTAACTCCAGTAGAACTTACAGGTGAGTTCATATGTAATGACGAGGAATTAATGAAGGTCATTCAATCCCTAATAGACGAAGCTAAGAGAGAGGAGAGGAAGAAAATGGAGCAGAAATGGGTCGAGAAATCCAAGTTGAACTTATTCGGTGTAGATGATGCTCGGTTTATATACCATTTAGATACACCAAGTGAGTTTGCAGAGAAATGTAGGAGGTGTGGATGTAGAATCAAGATGATAGAAGAGGGAACATTTGATAATCCAGTTTCAGATATCACTGAGTGTTATTGTTTAAAACTCTCTTGGTCAAATAATCTTAGAATTGGTGGAGGAAATCTAACATTCGGAGAGAACAAGATTTTAAAAGATAAGAAGGAAGATAAATAATATATATAAAGGGAATAAGAGTTTTTAGGAAGTGGGGGATAGTTCCATCCTTCTTTGAGAGTGCGACTCTCTCAATTCCAGTACGTTTACAAGCTATAAGGAGGTGAATTACAGTGGCGAAGACCAAAGCAGAAAAGAAACGAAGGAAGAGGCTACGCTTAGAAAGAAAGAAACAAAAGAGAGCAGAACGAACAATTAAGCGTAAGGGGAATAAAGCCGAGAAATAGTTTGTAGAAAGAGAGATGGTATTCGCCATAAAGCTGTACCATCTCTCCGACTAATTTAAGTGAGGTTATTATGTTTAGAATAGATAAAGATGTATATAAGTTACGGTGGCTTTGGTTTCCAATGCTTATTGTACTTATACTGTGCTATCCATTCATGGCTTTGATAGCTTGGATAAAGAAACTTAAATAGTAGACTGGGGTGAATCCTAATAAGATAAACCCCTTTTAATTTTAATAAGAAATATAATGAATATAGATTTACCAATAAAGTATATAGATATAATGAAACTACCTAAAGAAGAAAGGAATGAACCAGTACGTAAGGTACTCTTAGAGCTTCTTAGAGAGCCTACAGACATCTCCTTTGTACTAGATATAGCAAAGCTGCTACTAGACACTAAGCAAATTAAAGAGGTATAATATCTAGATTACAAACCTAACGGCTAGTAGTTCTAATAGGGTTAAAGAGAGGAGTTACAATGCCTCTCTTTTTCCTTTATCAATAGCCTTTATGATGTGTTGACTTCTTATATGAAAGTGTGTAATGTATAGGTATATGAAAAATATTGCTGAACAATTTCATAAGATTTATTTACTGAACCCTTGTTACGAGGGGGTGTTGGTGCGTCGTTCAGTCGCACCCAGCCCTCTCTTAATAGGGAAGAAAGGATCAAAATGTTTAACAACAGTTGGAAACAACCAACGCCAACAGATATAAATTTCAACGAGAGCCTTACATTTTTAGACAGGGCTATATTCAGAGAGATATTATCTTTATGTCAGAACGAGAAAAGACTATTCAATTTCGTACACAATAACCGTAACTATTCAGTAGAATTAAAACGCGGTCAATGTATCTTTAAAGTATCAAAAATAGCCGAAGATTTGGAAATAGATAGGAAGCGAGTACGAAGAAGTATAGAAACCATCTCAAAATGGTACAGTCAGATGGACAGTCAAGCAATGCCCTACGGACTTGTTATAACAGTAAAAGATTACAATAATATTGTTGGGATGGACAGTCAGAAGGACAGTCAAAGGACAGTCAAAGGACAGTCAGAGGACAGTCAAAGGACACCTAACAAGAGTGAAGAGAGTGTTAAGAATGTAAAGAATATATCTAAAGATATAGGAGATAAATCTCCATACGGGAATAGTAAGCTAAATTCTTTTATGGAATCATTTAATAAAGCAATAGGATACAACCTACCAATGACAAATAAAGCAAGGAGAAGTGCAAGTAACTGTTTAGAGTTATTTACAAAACAAAATAAGAAGGGAGAGAATAAAAAGGGTAGGGATTTCTTAGAAGATAAAGCCAATGTAAATGCTAGTATGTTTATAAGGGATTACAGAGTGGCAAAACTTAACAAGGGATTTGCACCAGGTAGTTGGTACAAGGTGTATGAGAATGTTAGGATGTGGATAGATAACGACGGGACGTTCCCGATTAAATAATTTTAGTAGTAGAGATTATGAAGTACGTTAACGAGAAGCTAGAGAAGGGAATAATAAAGTCTATCTTTTTTGTGGATGATATTAAGAGCAGAACAAAGTATTTATTGAGGTTAGAGTCTAGAGATTTTCAATCAGGGTTGGGAAATAGAATTTATAACGCATTAAGAGAGGATGTCGGTGTGGCTTGGGAAAGCTTGGGTAAAATCGTTGGGTCGAGTAGTGCCGAAGTTATGGATTGGACAATGCTATCAGAATTGAATGGTGACTTAGATAGGGCAATAGATGATTTAAAGAAGCTAACAAAGCAAAGAACCATGTATGCAATTGGTAAAGCACTTGTAGGACAGGGTGATATAGATGTGGAGAAAAGTATGGTTAAAATGGGTATTGCAATGTCAGAGGTAATGAAGAGTAGTAATAAACAATCAGGCTCTATGGTAGAAGCTCGACAGGCATTTCTAAAGGATAGTAGAGCTGAAAAGATCATTAAATTCCCTTGGGTTGGTGTTCAGAAAATGACAGGTGGTATTCGTGGTGGTCAGGTACATATCGCAGGTGGTGGGTCAGGTTCGGGTAAAAGCTTCTTTGTCCAGAATATAGCAATGAAAGCAATGATGGATGGGTTTAAAGTGTTGTTTTTCAGTATGGAGTTAAAGCAATCGGTAAACTTTCATAGAATGGCTGAGGTGCTTGGCGGTATGGGTTACGACTTTGGGGGTGAAGATCCTGTTAATGTTCTTGAATCCTCCACTAGCTTATATATCTATGACAGGATGACTTCAATTGAAGATATAGAATTAGAAGTACAAAGACAAAACATGATATCGCCTGTAAACCTAGTAATAATTGATCATCTTCAGGATATGGAAATGTCAAAGGGGTTAAATCAATATGAGAATATAAACAATGTATGCAGAAGGTCTTTAGATTTGGCTATCAGTATGGATATAGCATTTATACTTGTATCTCAGTTAAACAGGGGTTCAAGCTCTGGAGCTGATAGGTTTTTGGGCAGTGGTAAAATAGAACAGGTTGCTCATATAGCATTTATACTTGATTCAATTAGAGATGCCACAGGAAAAGAAACAGGAGAGAGGAATATAAAGATTGTAAAGAATAGGGGAATAGTAGGAATGAAAACATGGACAGGCGAAATACTAACCAAGTTTCAGGGTGGAATGGTATTAAAAGAATTATCTAAGAGAGATAATAACGAGATGGATTTTTAAGCTCTGAAAGGGCGAGAACTTAAAGTTAGTTAATATTAGTAGTTAGTTATTATGAAGACTGTGAAAGTAAAAATAAATCTCTTACACGGTGGAGTTAATATCTGGTATACATCAAAGGAAGCTGTACAGGAAAGATTTTCTGATATTGATTTCAGCAACTCCAGAGGAAAAACTCTTATGAAGAATGGAGACAATCCTGTAATATGGATCTCTAACGAGAGTGAGCATAGAATAGAACCTATACTAGCACACGAGGCTATACACGCTACTTACGACCTACTAGAACAGCGTAGAATAGCTATTGATGAAGAACTACTAGCTTATTGTGTAGAATACATTGTAAGTGAAGGGTTAAAGAAGTTAAATTTATAAAGAATAAACATGAGTAAAGAAACATATAAGGGAATAGTACTAGGAGTAGTATCAACACTAGGAGTTTTACTTTGGGTTAGTGTAGCCTACGCAAGTGGAGGATTAGAACCAACCCAACTTATAAACGATACAGACAATAAAACTACCAAGGTTTGCAAAATGGACTGCCAAATAAGATACTACTGTGAAAATCAAACATGGTGCAATACCCTTACAGAACAAGGAACTTGTGAGTATATAGAAGTAGAAGAATAGCCTTGACATAGTGTACCAATTAGGTTAGTATATATCAATCAGTTAGGGGTAGTTAGTAGTAACTCAGGTTACAAAACAATACTCGTAAAGAGGTAAACTGGCTACCTGCTCCTAACAGACTATATTAAATTAACTGTCAATTAATTATGTTCATGCACGAAGCTACAGAAGGGCTACAAGACTTCTGGAAAGGTATGATAGGTGAGAATACACTACAAGAGGAGTTAGCAATCCAATTAGCCCCCTTAGAAGTCCTCTACGAGGCAGGTCTTTACGATACAGCAGGGTACAAAAGAGATACAGTTAAAGTTCTTAATAAGGTGATAGCTAAAATAGAGGGTAAATCATTTAAGAGAAGTTACTTATTATGACACTAAATCAAAGAAGAAAAGGAATGACTAAAGGAGAGATAATCAGAGATGAAGTAATGAAGCTAGAGAGAATGTTAAAAATGGGGTTACAGGGTACTATGATGTATTCAATAGCCTGTGCAAGTGCTTATACAGATGGAGTAAGTGTAGACGTGATTAACAAGCTAGAGTCTTTACATAAAGGAGAAGTAAGCTCAGAGGAATACTTAGATAATATTTTAATGGAGGTAAAGTAATGAAGAATTTAATAGAACAAGCACAGAAGTTAGTAGATAAGGGAATTATAGATGAAAGGGATATACAGCCTATAAGTATACATGCAGATGAACTAGGAGAGCCAGAGATCAAAACAACAGAAGATGGAGTTGTAGTAACTTGGTTTAGTCAAGATGGTGACGAAGTAGGTGAGATGGAATATACAGAAGAAGAAATAGACAGGTTAATTTTAAAAGACAAATAGGAATATGAAGAAGATGAACATAGAAGATATGAGAGATTGGTTAAGAGACCATTACTTAGAGAACGCAGTAGATTTACTGGATGACAAAGGGCAAGAGATAATTGCAACAGAGATTTATGGGGCATCTTATACAGGATCTGAACAGGATATTATAGGTGTTATTGACGATATGGGTATTGTAGAGATAGCAGAGGATTACGTTTACCTAAGCAGGGATGAAGATTAAATTAAAAGATAAATAACTATGGCAGAGAAGAAAGACAAAGTATATACATTAAAAGAAAAGCTACAGTTTAAGATACCTTATAAGTGGAAGGTACAAAGTTATAATGGTAATAAGACTAAAGGTTCTTGTGTTGCCTATATAGACGCTAGAGACGTTATGGACTTACTAGACAGTGCAGTTACAGCATTAGGATGGCAAGATAGCTATAGGAGAGACTCGGTAGGTAGGTTAATATGTAGAATAGAACTTAAAGAAGGTAGTGAGTGGGTAGGTAAAGAGGACGTAGGAACAGCATCTGCTCAAGAAAGCGAGAAGGGTGAGTTTAGTGATGCCTTTAAGAGAGCAGCAGTTAAGTGGGGAGTGGGCAGATTCTTATACGACCTAGAAATAAAGTGGGTAGATATTAAAGACAAGAAGCCTGTAGATACAAATGGAAACCGTATTTACGACCTAACAGAACACTTTAATAAGAAAGGTGGGACACAACCTAAGAAAACAGAGCCTAAAGATTTGGGTATTACTCCAGACAATGATGTAATGGCAAGGGAAAACAAGAAAAAGAGTGAAGGTAAGTGTGAAGACTGTGGTGCTGATATGAAGGTAAGCCAAGCAGGTAAGCCTTTTTGTAGCCAAATCTGCTGGAAGAACTAATGATTAAACAAATAACTGGATACAATGGTAGATATGCAATTACTGATACGGGAAGTATTATCTCTAGTTTCGGCGGTAAAGAGAATGTATTAGTGCCTTGTGTAAACTCACAAGGGTATGTAGAGACGGTGTTAGTTACTGAGAAAGGTAAAAGAAAGAATGAGAAGTGGCACAGATTAGTTGCAAAAGCGTTTATCGACAATCCAGAGAACAAGCCGTGTATCAATCATAAGAATGGAATAAAGACTGACAATAGGGTTGAGAATCTAGAATGGTGTACGAGTGGTGAGAATGTTAGACACGCTATAGATGTTCTTGGAAAGACTTTTGGTAATGAGAAGGGTGTGTTTCCTAGCTGGTTAAAATCAGTGCTAAATAGAGGACAGGTTGTGAGAATCAAAGAAAGGTTAAAGGCAGGGGAGAAAGGAATAGACCTCTCTAGAGAATACGATGTATCAGACCAAACGATATACGATATAAAGAATGGGCGGTGCTGGAAAGATGTTTAATTAAAATTTGTTGGGAGAAGAAATAATGGGATGCTTAGGAATAATAATATTGGCAGGTGGTTTGACTTGGGGTGTTAACCTAATCATGTGCGGACATGTGTTCTGGGGGTTGATTGTTATATTGATAACTTTAGGGGCGTTCTCAAACTCATGACTAAACGCTTCATATTAAAAGGAGCAAAAGATAGAACAGAAAGACTACAAGAGATTAAAGACTATCTTATAAACCTACCACCAACAGACTGGGAAGTAGTTATAAGGAAGCCTACTAGAACATCTCAACAGAATAAGGCTATGCACCTATTCTTTAACTTCGTAGCAGATGCACTAAACGATAAGGGGTTATACATACAGAGATTCCTTAAACTTAATGCAGAAGCCGAATGGGATGTACACACAGTCAAGAAGCATATTTGGAGACCAGTACAAGCTATGAAGACAGACAAGAAGTCTACAGCCAGTTTAACAACTAAGGAACTATCAGACATTGCTGAGATAGTACAAAGAGCTTTAGCAATTAAAGGAGTAAGTGTAGCCTTCCCAAGTATAGAAGGTAAGTTAAACGATATAGAACCGTATGAAGTAACCGACATTGATAATTAATACACTAACAGATATAATGAAAATATGAAATACTACACAGCACAAGACCTATTTAAATACTCTGCTCTAAGTAAAGAAGGAGTAAGGACTAGACTATACAGAAACGACCCTACTATATGGGGTGCTAAGAAGCGTAACGGTGTATGGTCAGTATCTAGAAAGATGTTTATTAAATACTGGATGGGCAAGGTGTCTAGAGGAGAAGGATTAAGCTTAGACGAAAGGGTAAAGCAATGGGCAAAAGAAAGAAAACAAAGAAGCTAAGCTATTATAAGAATAGGGCATGGGTAATGTTCAGTAGGTTTATCAGGACTAGAGACTGCCTTGCAACAACTAAGACATTAGACAGGGGTGTTTGTGTAACCTGTGATAGACAGTTCGGCTTCAAAGAACTACAAGCAGGACACGCCCTAGGTGGTAGAAACAATGCAATCCTATTTGATGAAGAACTAGTTAATGCTCAATGTAGAGGGTGTAACGGTTATGGTGGTGGTAATTATGGGGTGTATTCTCTGTGGTTTATAAAGAAGTACGGAATGAAAGAATGGGAAGAAAAGGTGATAATAAGTAAGACAACTAGAATATACAAGAAGGGTGATTATGAGGCTATATATGAGGATTTCAAGGAAAGATTGGGTCAATTATTAAGGACTTGACATAGTGTACTAATTAGGTTACTATTAACTATATTAAATTAACTGTCATTAATTATGAAAATAATAAATTTGAAGCACGAGCCAGAGCCCCCCAGTTTCAAGATATTGGGGGTGTTAGTATTTAGTTTAATTTTATTAGGAATTACAAATGTTCAAAGTACAAAAGCTATTGAAGGAGTTGAAGCTAAAGAGGTGGTATCAATTAGTAATGAGAGAGGACTTGAAGGTTCTATATGTATTCAAGAAGAATGGATTGGATTGGAAGACACAGGGGGAGATGGGGTTGAGGTCAGAGGAGGACTACAAGAAAGCAATGAACCAGAACAACCAGAGGATATTCCAATTGAGAAAGCAATTGAGGTTACACCTAAGCAAGAAGTGGTTGCTAAGAACAGTGTTGAAGTTATCGAACAAGGAAGTACAAAAGCTATACCTGAAGAAGTAAAGGAGTTTGTAGAATGGTATCCAGGGTCAAGAATAGACAGTGAGTACTTAGGGTTGTTAAATGAATCATGTGGAGATGATAGCCTATTAAGAGAAGTTGTAGCTATATCTGTTGCCGAGGGTGCAATGGGTAGAGACTTGCCACACAGAGAGAGTAATTGGTGGGGGTGGTTTAAAGGTGGTGATAGAGATTATGACCCTTCAAGAGAACAAATGGCTAATGATATATGTACAGGGATAGGAGATAATTATAGGGGTATAGGTAATAGTCCTGAATTGATCGCTAGATATACAGGAAATGACAGAGCTTCTAACTGGAAAAGTATTTTTAGTTGGGCTATGAGTAAGATGTAAGTTAATTAAGTTTAGTAGTTTATAAGATGGTAAACAAAAAGTACAAGTTAACATCAAACTTTAAAATGGTGTTAGGTGTAAAGGTATTTCAAATAGAAGCACTAATTGATTTTGGAAGTATAGAGAAAGGTGATTTAGGTGGTTATATAGAGAAGGAAACTAATCTTAGTGTGTATGGTAATGCTTGGGTGTCTGGTGATGCTAGTGTGTCTGGTAGTGCTAGTGTGTTTGGTGATGCTAGTGTGTTTGGTGATGCTAGGGTGTATGGTAATGCTTGGGTGTTTGGTGATGCTAGGGTGTCTGGTGATGCTAGGGTGTCTGGTGATGCTAGTGTGTCTGGTAATGCTTGGGTGTATGGTGATGCTTGGGTGTCTGGTGATGCTAGGGTGTATGGTGATGCTAGGGTGTCTGGTGATGCTAGTGTGTCTGGTGATGCTAGTGTGTATGGTGATGCTAGGGTGTCTGGTGATGCTAGGGTGTCT
>Ga0222673_1000529_pt1 | contig 16760 bp, 12 predicted proteins | sample AntAcemetagen801_FD_179845 | JGI IMG/M metagenome (GOLD analysis project Ga0222673, IMG submission 179845) | Saline water microbial communities from Ace Lake, Antarctica - #801 | ecosystem: Environmental > Aquatic > Non-marine Saline and Alkaline > Saline | place: Antarctica: Ace Lake...
GACGATGGGTAGTTTTACTACACGCGACGGTAGGAAGTTGCTTGCCGGTACCATTGGGCAGACACAGCGTGGTCACATTCAGGATGCCAACCGTCCTGACTGGATTATCTTCGACGATGTGGAGGACAGGGAGTCTATTGCATCCCTGACTACTACGGAGGCAACTATCTTTCGGATTGATGAAGCTATTTCTTCACTATCGGCTGACGGTAACTACATGTGCAACGGTAACTACATTTCCGATGAGGGTGTTATCCAGTGGTTTTTAAACAAGTCGGACATAGTTGTCGATAAGATTGCTATTATGGACGAGGATGGCGAACCGACATGGCCTGAGCGATACAACAAAGAGAAGATTGAATCTATCAAGTCTGACGCTGAGGATTTCTACGGCGAGTACATGTGCGACCCGTCACGGGCCGATACAGCCTTCTTTGACCGTACACTAGTCGACAGGGACATCGCAGCGGCCACACAACCCCACTCAGAGAGCGCAGGGGTGAAATACTGGGGAAAGTACCAACCACACCATAAATACGGCATAGGGGCTGATACAAGCGAAGGGATAGGGCGCGACGCGAACACACTCGCTCTGTATGACTTTGGGACATTTGACGATGATATTGGGGTCCTGATTGGAACGTACTTTAATAACCGTATTCCACCTGACTTGTTTGGTAATGAGTTGATGCGAGTAGGAGCTGAGTACGGTAATTGTATTATCGGGCCTGAAGCCAACAACACCGGGCACGCTACGCTCGCTGCAATGCGCGGGTATCCAAACATATATACGCAGGTGAATGAGGGGAGTCGGACACTGAAGCGTACTGAGAAGCTAGGATGGACAACTACTAGGAAGTCTAAGCCTTTAATGTTCTTCGAGTTTCGTAAGGACTACAACGACGGGAAGATTAAGATTTATGACAAGAACTTGCTGAAGGAAATGCGGTCATATACTACTATGGACATGACAGATACGAAGGTTGGTATGGTAACAAGACACTTCGATTTACTTATGGCGGCAGTTATTGGCTGGCAGATGCGTAAGCAGGCGCGATTTACCGAGCAATACGAAGAAATTGAGGAGGAAGAGCCATTATTCAGCGATATCGGTATCTAAACATGGTATAATTTACTCATATTAGATCAATTTGTTCAGTGGCGGGTCCCACTTATGGCAAAAACTATTAAAAAAGAGACGAGAGACAAGATTGTAGTGCAGGCATTGGAAGAAATCCAGCACGCACGGCGATATAAGCAGGGGCGAATCGCGTCTTGGCAGAAGAATGAAGACCTTTACTACGGTAAAAAGGTAAAAAGCAATGAATCACGAGCAAACGTGGACTTGGGACAGATGCAAGAGCATGTGCATACTTTGTTGAGCAAGATCGATTCTCCCCTGACGTTTAAGTTTATGAAGCGTAAGGAGGCACAAGGACCACGAGTCGACCGACTTAACGCTTTGAAGGATTTTGATACTGACCGTAACTTCTGGGACATCAAAGATATTGCAGGTAAGAAGCAGGCTATTATCTACGGACGAGCTATCTACGCATACTCAGCCTCTTCAGATAAGGATGGCTACCAGCCCCACCTCGACAACGTAGACGTATATGACTTCTTGATTGACCCTGATGCTGGAGGGATTGATATTGAGCGTGGACGGTACATGGGACGGTACGGAGTGGTTAAGGACATCAACGACATGAAGAAGGACTCAGCGTACATCCAGACAGTTGTAAAAGAATTGGCTGCTGGTAAAGGCAACTCTACTGAATCTAGTCAGGAGCAGAACAACAAGAACAACCGAACATACGCTAACGAACATAAAACACCTGAGAAGAACATCGGGTCTAAGGACAAGTTTGTATTCTGGGAATGGTATACAACGTACGAGGGTAATCGATACTACCTACTATTGACGGAGAGTGGTGGCAAAGCTATTCGGGTAGAACCTTTGAAGGAACTGTTTGAAAGCGAACTATGGCCATTCTGGACATTCGCAGCAACGCCTGACTTAACAGAGTTCTGGACACCATCTCCATGTGATTACGTGCGAGAGCTCATCATGGCGCAGTCAGTATCTATCAACCAGATGCTTGATAACGCTGAACGAGTCAACCGACCGATGCGTGTAGTGGACGTTACAGCTGTGAGTAACCTAGCTGAGTTGAAGTATCGGAAGGATGGATACATCAAGTCTGCTTCTGGTACCGCCGCTAACGCTGTCAAGATCCAAGAGACGCCATCTATCGAAACTCCACTAAAGGTATTTGCAGCGCTTGAAGGAATCAAAGCCTCAGCATCAGGTGTAACAGCCGGAGCAAAAGGTGTAGAGGACACAGACGGACGAGCAACTATCTATGAAGGAAACCAACAGAACGTAGCTGACCGCTTCGGGCTATTCAACAAGTCATACTCATTTGGGTACAAGCGCTTCGCTGTATTGTTTGAGCATGGAGTGCGAGAGCACCTCAGTAAAAAGATTGCTGTAGACATCATCGGTCCAGAAGGAATTGAAGTAAAGGACATCTCACGTCGAGACATCTTCAGGAAGAACGACGAGTTTGCAGTTATGACTGAGCAATCAAACGCAGAACTAGCATTGTCAGAGAACCGTAAGCGTTCAGCAGGTGCGTACTACTCAGCTCTTCTAGGACAAGAAGGTAAAGTGAACTTCAAAGTTATTGTTGAACGACTAGGAATGATTGCTGGAGAAGATAAAGAAACTATCCGTCAGCTGCTCGATGTAGACAAATATGGTAATGCTAAGATTATGACTGAGGCAGAGCGAGATATCGAATCTATCCTTGATGGAAAGCGAATCCAGCCGAACCGAATGGCCAACGCAGCGTACAAGCAGCGGTTCGTAGATTACCTCTTGGATCACGAGGAAGATATGGATAATGAGCAGGTAGGCACCATGTTACAATACGTAGGAAGTCTTGACCAAGTGATTGTATCTAACACAGCGCGAGCTGCACAAGACCAAGCACGTCAAGAACAAGAGGCGGCACTAGCAGGCGGGGGAGCACGAAAACCAGCTCAATTACGTCAGCCAGGGCCGGCACAACCATTAGCAGATGTAATGCAACAAAATGTCAGATAAACTAAACCTCGATGATTTCGAGATGAAGGAGCTGAACGAAGAGAACTTTAAAGACTCAGTAATCGAACGGAAGAATGTCGTTACTGAATTTACACCAGACCTGATTGAGCAACACAAGTCTAACCTATTAAAACTACAGCGTGAGATGACCGCACAAGTTTCTCTATGTAAAGCAACGATTGAGAACATTGAGCGAAACCACCCACACGTAGCTGAGATGTCAGACGAGGACATGCACAGTGTATGGATGGCGTTTGAAAACAAGAACGTCGTAAACGAAGCAGAACCAAAACTAGCAGAAGTTGCTGAGCAACTAGCAAAGTACGATGAACTACTCGAAGGGGTATACGAAAAGTTTGGTTTTGTAAAAAGTGAAGAAGCAGTAACTATCGACCCCGATGTCCCTAAAGGATAAGACAATAGAGGATGGGGGAAACGAAGAGGCTGTAATCCTTGCGGAACAGATCGATTCTCTCCAAGACATCAAAGCCTTAGCTGATACCCCTGGCGGTAAGAAGCTAATTGCTCTGCTGCTTGAGGACACCGTATCAGCCGTGTACAAGATTCGCTCAGGCCGAAGCACAAATACATTGGCTGAGTTCCAATCATACGCAGCAGACATCGACACAAGATTAGGTTTAGTTGCATTGCTTAACGCAGCTAGGGCTAATGAAAGTGACCTTCTCGAACAGCTACAGGAAGCACTCTCACAATAGTGAGGTGTGTAGTCTGTCTAAGTATCTCCCCGCCCGCTTAGGCAGACTACACACACCATTATTCTGTGGCGTGGTATAATTAAGATACGTTTGGGAACGGTTAAAAGACCCACTGGACTGACCAGATAAAAAACAGGATTTCTATGACTAACGTCGACAATACTCAAGAGCAAGAGGTAAACACTGCTCCAGAAGAAACTGTAAATGATGAGCAAGTAACTGAAGTTACAGCGGGTGACTTTCAGGAGGAAACACCTACAGATGACAACGGTTCTGACAACATTCCCAAAGCACGACTTGATAAAGAGATTACTCGTCGAAAAGCCCTCGAAGCTGAGCTTGCGGAATTGCGAGAAGATAAGGATGCGGACACAACCGTAGCTGATACCGAAAAAGATTCTGAGGTTAAACAACTTGCTGCTAAGCTAGCAAAAATTGAAGAGGACGGAAAGCGAGCTGACCAAGATGTCAAGCTGACTGCTGCCCTGAATAAAGCTATTGCGGAAAACCCTGAATATAAGGACATCGCCAATCTTGCTCTAATTAAGCAAATGGCCCTAAGTCCTGCTAATAAGGCAAAGACTTTCCCAGAGCTACTCGACGAGGCGTATGGTAACGCCATCCCTGGTAAGCGCACCACGGAAACCACTGTACCTAGAGGTGGAACCGCAGACACGAAGGTAGACATGCAACGGGCATCGAAAGATACTGAATATCGAAGACAGGTCTTAGCAGACCCTGATTTGAGAAAGCAGTACAACGATAACCGTCGCTAAACGGGCGGGGTAATCCATTAAATTTGTCTTATGAAAAAAGGAGAAAAGATGTCTGAGGAAGCAAAGGCAAAAATTCGACTTTCTAAAAAAGGTAAAGGAAATGGGCGATTAGGAACTAAACACACAGAAGAAACAAAACAAAAGATGCGTGAGAAAGCTTTGCTCAGAGATAATTCCAATTTAGATTGGACTGGGAGAAAGCATAGTGACTCAAGTAAACTAAAGATTAGTGAAGCTAATGTTGTTCGTTTTAAAAACAGTCAACACCCCTTAACTAACTTTAAGTTTTCAGATGAATCCAAAAAAAAGATGAGTGAGTCTCATCTTGGTAAAATTCTAAGTAAAGAAACACGATCCAAAATAAGTGAAAGTCACACGGGTGACAAGCACTGGAATTGGAAAGGAGGAATAACCTCTCTTAATAGGAGAAGTCGTAGTACCTCAGCGTGGAAAACTTGGAGAGAACAGGTATTCAAAAGAGATGATTATACGTGTCAAGAATGTTTCAAAAATAAGTGTTATCTGGAACCTCATCACATTATTCCAGTCAGGTCAGACAGGAGTAAATTATTTACCCTAACAAACGGCGTGTCACTATGCCGTCCATGTCATAAAAAAACGATATGGAAAGAGCATTTGTTTGAGGAGAAGTATCTCCTTTACACAAACTCAAAAAAGGTGAACTAATATTTCATTAACTGATTTTCGCCCTGAGTTCGATAATTCTTACCAGGACACATTCCTAAAGACGCTAGTGTCTAAGGAAATTATGAACACGCGTTTTGAACCAACTCTACGATTTGGAGAAAGCGTTGAACGAGTAGCATTCGACATCTCAGGTGTTGTTGTGCGAGACGTAACCCGAGGAGCTGATTCAACAATCGACACTATCTCAGATAGTTCAGAACTGTTGACTATCAACCTTGAAAAAGAAGCTGTATTCCGTATCTCTGACGGTGAAGTAACACAAGCTGGACCACTTAACCCCGGAGAAAACATTGGACAAGACGTTGCACACAAAGTTGCACAAGATCTTGACTTCAAATGTTTTGCTGAAGTACGAAACGCGGCAAACACATTCGACAGTGGTGACTTGACTTCTCTTGTATCTACAGGAACTCCAATCACACTATCTGCTACAACTGTACCGCAGATGACGACTCGAATGGCTGCAAAACTACGACGAAAAGAAAACCAAGAAGTATCAATGAACATGGCACTAGTTGTCGATTCATATGCTGCTGCTGACATCGAACAGTACTTGATGGGCAAGGACATCGATATCGCTGGTTCAGTATTCAAGAACGGATACGCAGGTGTTGTACGAAACGCTGTTATGTACATCTCAGAAAACCTAACAGGTGAAGTCACACAAGTTGTTGACGTAGCTACAGCTGACGAAGTTGTAACTATCCTAGGTGTTACTTTCACAGCGAAAGCAACTCCAGCAACAGCAGGTGAATTTGACATCGCTGCTACAGCAGACGCACAAGGAGCTATCATGGCTAACATGATCAACGGTGCAGCAACAGGACAAGACACAGCTGCTGGATACTATGAAGTATCAGCAGCTGACCGAGCTATCCTAACTGAAGCTGGAATCGTAGCTACTTATGTAGATGCAACAGACACACTTACTATCACAGGAGCTGGACGACTAGAGTTCACAACTGATATGTCAGGTGCTGTAGTTGAATGGCTAAACTGTTACTTCGGTAAGAAAGGAGCTATCGACCTTGTAGTTCAGGACCTATCACCAGTTGATATGCGAACTGAATCTCGACAACGAGCAACTGTAGTATTCTCTTCATACCTAGCTGGTATCAAGACTTTCGCAGATGGAGCAAAGAAATTTGTTCAAGTGAAAATCGCTGTCTAACATCGACTTTCCACTCTGACCCTTCTGGGGTTAGGGATGGGTACTCGATAAATGGTATAATAGTGATATGACAGCAGCAGAAATCATAACGAAGTTCGAGCTATATCTCGACGACACAACCGAGCTTTCTACCCAGGAGGAGCTTGACTTGTTAAACAAGGTTTACCGGTTCTGGAATTCATCTCATACGTGGGAAGGAACCAAATCAGAATTCTCTGGGACAACCTCCACATCGGTAGCAACAGTAGCTCTACCAGATGATTTCCTGTACCTCACAGCTAACAACAACTTCACTGATGCTTCTGAAGAAGCTGGACGTCCAGTTGTGTTCCGTGGAACAGACTACGCACCAATTAAAGTTGTATCGTGGTCAGACCGACGACAGTATCGAAACAACAACAACTACGCGTACATCGACTACGCTAACTCAACTCTAGCTTTTACAGCTACTCCTACTAAGGTAGAAGCAATCGAATACGATTATCACGCACAGAAAGCAAATCTAACCCTGACAGACACCCCGTGGTTCCCAGCTGAGTACCATGACGGTCTATTTCACTTTATGGCCGCAGATGATTTCATGATCCAGCAGGCCCCAAAGATGAAAAGTTATGCTGCCGAGAACACTAACGCAGCCCTAGACATCCTTAACAACGCTAAATTGTGGAATAGCCAATTGGTGCAAATTTAATTATGGCTAAAGACCGCCGAGACATCCCAGCCTTCATTTCTGGCACACACAACTTGCTCAGCGATGAACTAATCCCAAACGATGCTGCATCGGAGTCTTTGGGCTGGTTGACTAAGGACGCGCGTATCGAGCTAATGTACGGTCGCCAAGCGCAAGGCGCAGAGGGCCTCACAGGTCGTGTACTCGCAGAGCACACAGGTTTCAAGACAGATGGTACTTCAGTTCGATTCCGTAAGGTGTGGGACGGTACAGAGGGCAAGGTACAGTATTTCAACGGCACAACCTGGGCAGATACCATTACCGGACTCCCTAATGCAGAGGTGACATTCAGTAACTACGCATCCTTAGCTGGGAACGCAGTGTTCATTGGTGGTCCAGAAGACGGTTTATTCAAAATAGTAACAGCTAATCCAGATAGCTACACAGATGTTTATGATAGTACAAAAAACTTTAAAGGATATTTCTTCATTGATAAAGGACGTAGCATCATGTGGAACACGAAAGATGATGCAACTGGGCTCTATGGTTCATATATCGACGCACAAGATAGTGACGTATATACGACCATCGCTGATGAAGCTATCGGGTCGCTTGGCTCCACTGCTTACCCTGGAACACTGGCGTTCAAAGCTGGTGGTGCGAAAAGAACGTGCTTTGGCGCGGTATTCACTGATGGTACACAATCCATCACTATTGATTTTACTGGTAGTGCTACTAGCGCTTCTGATGGATCTGGTACAGTCAACTTTACTTCTGGGGTATACGCAGTAACCTTTGATGCAACAACTACTGGTGCAGTAACATGTACCTACCAATGGGAGGACAGTACAGCACTAGGCGTAATGGACTTCAGTAAGTCTGCTACACGAGCAGCTGGAGAAGGGTTTGTTGTACGACAGGATAAGGGAGGTGACGGTATTAAGGTGGTCATCCCGCATGACGGGTCTTACTTCTCTTTCAAGGAGAATTCTGTGTACCAGTTCACCTTAGACATCCTCGATGTGAACCCTACTAACTTACTTATCCGATCTGACATCGGTGTGAACACCCTGCGGTCAGCAGTCGCTACAAGTACGGGTATCATGTTTATGAACACAGGGAATCCTAGTAAGCCGACAGTAAACATCCTACAGCGTAACCCAGTAGGAGATGACTTCTTGACGACTCCACAGTTCCCTCACTTCAAGTTTGAGAACTACACCTTTACAGACATTGCTATGGAGGCATGGGATAAGTTCATCGTTATTGCTTGTGCAGACGAGGACGGAGAGAACAACCGACTATTGATGGGAGATATGGTAGAGAAGACAGTCGATGTCGCACCATACGGCATACGTTGCTTCGCTAAAGACGGAGGACTCCTGTATGGAGGTGATCCTTTATCACAAACTACATACGAGCTATTCAGTGGATTTGATGATATGAGCACAAAGGTAACTAATTACTGGGAATCAAAGGCTGATCGATATTCAGAAGCCGCTTTAAAGAAAACAAAGAGACTCCGATTCCGAGGGCTAATCGACCCAGCTCAATCTATTGCAGTGAAAGTAGCTGTAGACGGTGGTGAATATCAGCTTGTAGGAACTATTCTAGGATCAGGTGACTACGTGAGTTACAACTCTACCTATGCTATCGGTACAACGTTCGTAGGGCAAGACACTATTGGAGGAGGTGATGAAACAACTGTCTATCCGTTCTTGATGGAGATTAAGATGCGACTACCTAAGTTCCGAACACGAAAGGTGAGACTAGAAGCGCTGGGCTACGGGTACTGTGCTATCCAGCAATTGACTGACCAAGACATCTGGACGTACGAGGATAAACTACCAAAGAAATTCCGAACAAAACAAAATGTATCTCTCGATGGAGCCACAACCGACGAGAACTCCCCAGCTTATTAAACGTGGTATAATTATATGAAACAGGCGGGGGTTTGTTTAAACAATATATGGCCAATAAATGGAAAACATCGTACATAAGAAATAAAAATCACCCTCTGTACATTACATGGAAGATGATGAGGCAACGTTGCTTGAATCCAACTGCTACATCTTATAAAAGTCATGGTGCTAGAGGAATTACTATCTGTAAAGATTGGAATGATTTTAAAGCTTTTGCTAAAGATGTTAAAGAAGGCTATGGCCCAGGTTTATCCTTAGATCGTATCAATAATGACGGGCCGTATTGTAAAACAAATTGCCGATGGGCTACACGAAAAGAACAAGCAAATAATCGGAGGAATCAAAATTTAGTATCCTATAAAGGACAATTAAAAACACTAACTGATTGGGCTAAAGAATTAGGGTTTAAACGTAGCACTTTAGCTCAAAGATACTATACTTATAACTGGAGTGTAGATAAAGTATTAACAAAAACTGTATGAACAAAATCCCTCTAGCTTACGCTGACGTCGAATTACAATTAGCTGCCGCTATCTCTATCGGCGACACATCAATCACATTGTCATCAGCAAATGACGACGATGGTAACGCACTGCCAGCTGGTAAGTACTGCTTTACTGTTGATAACGGGTCAAGTAACAAAGAGTATCTCCTGGGACAGCTTAATGGTACAAATCTTACATCAGTTGTATCTGTATCTCGCCAAGGTGTTGAGTCAAGTGGTGCTGCCCGAGCACACCGTGTAGGTGCTCCAGCAATCCTCTCAGACTTTGCCGCTATTCAACGAGTAGTGGACATCCTACGTGGACAGGAAACAGTAGATGGAGCCAATCCAATTTCATACGATGCAGAGCCAACTCTAACAGACCGAAAGGAGCTAGCAACAGTAGCATACGTTTTAGATAACATTACAGGAGGTACAGTAGCTTTTGATAGTCAAATTGTCACAGGAGTAAACGCAGGGGAAACAGTGGCAGCAGGTAAACTGGTTTATTTTAAGACTTCAGACCAAGAATGGTACCTAGCAGACGCAAGTGTCGCAGTGGAAGTAAACGGCGTGCATATGGGTATAGCATTAGGCGCTGGTACAGATGGAGCTGCTATTACAGGAGGTGTACAAATCTCAGGGTCGTACACAACTACTGGTCTAACAGCTGGAGCGACTTACTACGCAACAGACGTGGCAGGAGTCTTTGGAACGTCAGCTGGTACAACCAACCGAGTAATTGGTGTAGCGCTTAGTACAACAGAGCTGTTGCTTGTACCAGTAACTCCAGAATCACTAACGACTGATGAAAAGGCAGCCTTAGTTGGAGATGGTGGAACCCCATCTGCCACCAACCCCTACAAAGTGAAATCAAAAACGGTAACAGCTGGAGCAACCATTAACGGAGCAACACTTCCAGTACCTGTCTATCAAAATACGACAGACAATGAGTTTTATGCTTGTGACGCAAATGATACAGCAGCAATGAAGTATCTAGGATTTGCTATTACAAATGGTGTAAACGCAGGGGACTTTAATGTTCAGTTCTCAGGGATTGTTTCAGGCTTTACAGGACTTGCAGAAGGTGAAGAATACTATGTCCAAGATGCAGTCGGAACTATTGGCACAACAATAGGCACAAACGAAATATTGGTAGGGGTAGCAATCAGCGAAACTGAATTGCTTATCCAAAAAGGACAAAGGCGTGCAGCTGGTACGTTTTCAATCGGTACGGTAACTACTGACGTAACTCTAACTACAGGATTCAGGCCTTCAGTTATTAGATTTACTGCACAAAATGTAGTTGCGGCGTCAACCCCTGATTCAATGAGACTGGAGTGTGTTTATGCAAATGGCGCACTTTCTGCTCTAGCCTCAATTGTTAACGGAACAAGTAGTCAAGTCTCGGAGAGTACTCGACTTTATGACGTAAACAACTGGCCTGACTATTACATGACTTTTAGTGTGCAAAGTATTACAGACACAAGCTTTATTATTCGTTACACAGAGACAGGCACATACGACCAAGGTGGCGTTGTTATCTGGGAAGCAGAGGGTGAAATATAAAATACTAATATGCCTATCAACCTAACAGACGCAGAGCGAAACGCACCAGCAGGAATGTCAACAATTGACGGCGGTGTTATGACTGGGAACAATCCTCTATTGAATAACGTACCCGCACCTGTTGCAGCCCCAGCACAATCAGCCCCAGCTCAATCAGTAGTAACTGGTGAGCCTGTTGCTGAACCAGCGCCAACTAATATGGAGACGCTGCAAGGCATCAAGACAGAAGCTCTACGTATCCAAGATATCTTAAATCAGCGTGAAGAAGGCTCAGGCTTTGCCGCACCTGGTGTGGAACAAGGGACAACAACAGCTCCATTTGATGTAGAAGCAGAACAGCGCCGATCGCAACTTGCACAGCTTAAATTGCACCAAGCCGAGATTGATGCAACTAACCAAGTATACGACCAACTTTTAAATGAAGCGCGAGTCCAAGGTCAAGGCCGGATTGGTTCAACACGAGCTATCGGTGCTAGAGGAGGTATTCTAGGAAGTGACTTTGCAGGAGCACAGAAGCAGGCACAGATTGGAGCTAACACGCAAGAACAGCGTGGTATTCAGGCTGAACGACAAGCAAAGATTGGTAACATTATGGGCGAGGTGCGCTCCGCAGCACTAGCTGACGTAGAGCAACGACGGCTCGCATACAGCACTAACGCTGATGCTGTATTAGCAGACATCAAGGGACAGAAGGAACGACGACAGAACAACATCAACGCCTTTGCAGAATCGCTACTAGCACAAGGTATCGACATCGAGGACCTATCACCAGAGGAACTTAACGCCTTTGCAACTGAGTCAGGTATCGCTGAAGACGAACTACGGAATGGATATGCTGTTTATAAGTCACAGGCAGACGCACAAGGTGCAGTAGCTGGACTAGAGACACGCAAGACAGAAGCAGAGATTAGGAAGATTGACGCTGATATAGAGTCAGGTAAAGTTATTAAACTGTCAGAAGGCAACATGCTGTATGACACAACTACGGGTGAAACATTCAAGAACCCTAAGACATTTGCTCCAAAAGGAGGTGGAACAGGTGGATCAACTTTCTCAACGACTGATGAACAAACTCTATCAGCTGGAGGGTGGTCAGAAGGAGATATGGTTACGATTGACTCAGACGTACGAGCAAACGGGCTTCCTGCTGTTATTGAAAATGCAAGACTCAATGGAGCAACTGACCAGCAAATACTAGCATTAGAAAAAGCATACGGTGCTGAAGAAGGACCAGGAGAGCAATTCTTATCTCAAGATTATTTTAGTAAACTCTTCACAACAAGTCAGCTTGAAGAAGCCGCAGCCGAAGCTGGATTTGGGGATATGGGAGAAGGAGTGTTCAATCGTAAAGATGTTAATACAGGAGAGTATCTTAAATACCTTGATGGTGTGGTTAACTCTTATCGGGAAGCAGGTTTCTCTGACCAAGAGATTCTAAAACAAATGCAATAATATGGCGTATCAACCAATCTCACAAACCAAGAAAGGTGGTGGGTATACGCCAATTGGACAAAATAAGAATACTTTTCCTAAAAGTTACCAGGATTTATTCCCTACTAAACAAAAGGTTCAGCTGGCGACAGCCTCGTTAGGCACTCTACCGCAGCCCAAACAAACGGTAGCTCAACAGCGATCTATCCTTAATGAAGGTTCAACAATCAGCCAGGTGGCACCAAAGAAAACAAACTTTTTTAGGAAAGCTATTCGTGCTATCCCAGGAGATTCTAGGTTTGAAAAAAGTTTAGAACGCGACTTCTATGAACCAATTGCAAAAGTTGGAAGGTTTCTAGCACCGACTCCAAATGACATCATCAATACAGTCTATGAAAATAACCCAGGAATTTCACAGGAGGAACTACAGGAAAAAGTAAGAGCAGAAATTCTGAAGAGTGGGATACCTTTGGACCTACCAGGTCAACCAATTACAGCTGACACAAAGATATTTTCCCCAGAGATTGTTGGGATGGTTAAAAAGATTCCAAGTAGACTGCTGCGAAAGTTTATTGGAGCTAAGACAGAAAAAGAGGCTTTTGACCTAGTTACCGGTCTGGGTATCAAGGCTGACAATAGAATTATAAAAGACATACTGAACATTTCAGATGATGTTCAGGCCCAGAAATTTTTTGACAACCTGAAGGAGACTGGATCTATCAAACAAACAGAATCGCTACCAAATCTACCTAAAGTTGGGAGAGATGCTGAAGTCCCCCTTCAAGGTAAGGGACTTACACTTAAAGGTAAGGTTGTCACACCTGATACTCCATCAACCTTACCAAAAGCAGTCAGAGGAGTAGACGAAGTTACATCCCAGAGAGTTGTTCCAACTACTATCTCAGCTGAAATTAAGCCAACTAGTATTCAAGCTCTAAAAGAGTGGATTACTGTGTTTAATCGCCGGGGGATGACACAAGAAGTGCTAGACGATATCTCTATAGCAAACATTAAACCGAAGAAGCCAATAACTCTATATCGTTCTGGAGATGTTAATAACACTGAGTTCCAGTCTTGGAGTAAAGTAAAATCAAAAGACTCTGATCTGGTGACAAGGACATTTAATCCAGAAGAAGTGTTGATTGATACAACCGACGCTAGAGCTGTACAGCAACTCTCAAAAGTAGAAGGCGTCGAGCCAGACGCTGTTAAGAGTTTCAATAATCTGAAGAGTGAAGTTATCATCAAACCAGTCTCGATGGTTCAGCGAGAAGCAAGTACTGAGGTAGCCAATAAACTTCCAGCCCTACCTAAATTGCCAGAGAACATCCGTCAATCTATCGAAACCGGTCAGGCTGACGAAACTGTCCAACGAGCTATTAAAGAACGGTACTCAGCATCAGCCCGTAAACCTGTTAGTCAAGATAACGAACTGGCTGAAGCTGCCAAGTCAGCAACTTCAAAAGGTGAATTGAATAGGCTTACTGGAGAACTCCTAACGCCGATCTCTTCAAGACTAGAGCGGATAAACCCCGAACTAAAGGTGCAGTTACGGAAGTTTGAAAATAGTGTTACACAAAAGACTCACCTTCAAAACGTGGAGATTAAACCCTTGCTTGATGCTACAAAAAAGATGTCAGGTGAAGATCAGGCTCTATTTGACCTTGCTAGGAAGAATGGAGACTCAGAAATCATTGATGCTTTGTCTGTTAAATACGGAATTCAGGATGAACTCAACAGGACTAGAGCAGTAATGGACGACATCTTTGAGCGAGCAGAGGCAGTAGGGATGGATATTAGCTATCGAAAAGACTACTTCCCGCGGATGGTTAAGAACCCTCAAAAGTTTTTGGCGTACCTCCGAGGTCGAGACGACTGGAGTAGTATCCGAGCAGCTGTAGAAGCAGCAGCAGAGAAGAAGGGAGTAAAGTACACAGACATGACCCCAGAAGAAATCTCCGGAGTTGTAAATAACTTTATCCGGGGTTATGGAGACAAAACAGCATTAGCTAATCCAAACTTTGCCAAAGGTCGTACTCTAGAAGTACTAGACGACGAACTCAACCAGTTCTACGAGTCATCAGATAGTGCCCTTACCACATACGTTATCCGAATGAATGACGAAATCGAAGGACGGAAGTTCTTTGGTAAACGACCAAAGAATACAGAAGTAGAAGATATCTCCGCAGAAGACAGTATTGGCGCATACGTATTTGACTTAATTGAGCAAGGTAAAATCAAACCTGACCAAGAGAGTGTTGTTTCAGACATTTTGAAAGCCCGATTCCACCGAGGAAAAATGAATGGCGTATTGGATGTATACCGTAATGCAGAATACATTTCAACTATGGGTAGCATGATATCAGCAGTTACTCAGCTAGGTGACATCGCCTTCTCTTTGTATGACAACGGTATCTGGCACACAGCTAAGGGGGTAAAGAAGTCTTTTAGTAAAAACAGAATTACAAAAGAGGACTTAGGTATTGAACAGATTACTCAAGAGTTTGCCAATCAAACTAAATCAGGGAAAGCGCTAGAGACAGTATTCAAAGCAACTGGACTCAATCGAATGGACCGTCTCGGTAAAGAGACGCTTGTTAATGGAAACATGAGTAAGCTACAATCTTGGGCTAAAAGCGGAGACGATAGATTAGATGTAGAGTTGAATCGATGGTTTGACGCAGAGGAGGCACAGGTCGTTAAAGAACAGTTCCGGCAAGGTTCACTCACAGAGGATACTAAGCTGGTTCTATTCAGTCGTCTGTTAGACTTCCAGCCTGTCGCGAAGTCAGAGATGCCACAAAAGTACCTGGAAATGCCAAACGGGCGTATTTTCTACATGCTTAAATCGTTTACAATTAAACAGATTGATGTGTTTCGTCGAGAAGCTATCGACGATATTGTATCTGGTGATAAAACAAAAGCAGCTAAGGGAGTAAAGAACATGATGCTTCTGGCAGGCACCTTTGTAGCAGCCAACGCTACCGCAGACGAAATCAAAGACCAGATTCTAGGTCGAGATACTCCAATGGAAGACCGTATTGTAGACAACATGTGGCGTCTTGTTGGTGCATCTAAGTACGATGTATACAAAGCACGACAAGAAGGATTCGGGACAACTGTTATGAAGAAAATTCTGTTCCCGGCTAGTATCCTTGATAGAGGTTCAAAAGATGTCTCCAACGTATTGAACGAAAAGACTTACGAAAAAGGACCCCTCAAAGGTGAGAGGTACGGCTCAGAGTCAGTTCAGAGTATTCCAATTGCAGGTAAGTTGTATTACTGGTGGTTTGGGCGAGGAGCGCAGAAGCAAGAATACAAAGAAGGGACAGGCACCACAACAGAGGAAGGCCTACCTAAGTTACCTAAACTACCGAGTACGTCAGCAGCAGGAGACTTACCAAGTCTGCCTAAATTACCGAAGATATAAACCAGTCAATCTTTTCAGCTAACCAGAAGGTTACTATGAAAGGGATTACGACGTAGAGCATTAAAAGTTTTGCAGATTCCATTACCCACACCATACCCCTCGTGGTATAATTAGTCAACATATGAACCCTGAACAACAAGAACCACAAGGATCAGATCCAGCAACAGAGGCTATCATCAAGAATGGCATCGAAGGCAATGAAAAACTCAACGAAGTTGCGGGTAATACTGCTGCGGCAGCGATGAAAACTGACGAAATAACTAAAAATCAGGAGGCTCAAATTGTGCAAAGCCAAGAAAACACCGACAGTTTAAAGGAGCCTTTAGACCAAATCGCAAAAAACACTGAACCTAAAGATGTGCAGAAAGTAGAAATTACTGGACGACAGGAGGATGACTCTGACGATAATTTTAATGAAAACGAAGCAGGCAAAGCCTTGTGGGGTATGTTGCGTGGACCTAAAGGAGTAAAAGGTGATTCTATAAAGGGTGATAAAGGGGACACTGGAGCCGACTCAGAAGTTGTAGGTCCCAAGGGAGACAAAGGTGACTCTGTAAAAGGTGATAAGGGAGACAAAGGTGACAAAGGTGATAAAGGTGATAAGGGAGATGCAGGTGCAGCATCTAAGGTAGCCGGACCAAAAGGTGATACTGGACCTAAGGGAGAAAAAGGGAAAGACGCTGACACAAAATCTCTTGTTAAGGAAACAGAAACTCTTGTACGAGAAAAGATTGGAGCTGAAGTAGGACAGCGCTTAGATACTAACCTCCAGTC
>Ga0222673_1000530_pt1 | contig 16731 bp, 21 predicted proteins | sample AntAcemetagen801_FD_179845 | JGI IMG/M metagenome (GOLD analysis project Ga0222673, IMG submission 179845) | Saline water microbial communities from Ace Lake, Antarctica - #801 | ecosystem: Environmental > Aquatic > Non-marine Saline and Alkaline > Saline | place: Antarctica: Ace Lake...
GAATATACAGTTATTGTTATTGTCATAGGTATATTTTTCTTAGTAAGAGTTAGTTTAGATTGTGAATTAACTGCAACAGGATCAATTATGATAATAGGATATTTAATCTTATCTTCACGAATATCTTCATCAGGGAAAGCGCTAAAAATCCATTGAGAACCACGACTACTAGGGTCAGTCACATTAGAATTTATCTTAGATCTGAAAGCATTAAATGTGTCTTCGAATATTGTAGTTGGGTTTACAGCCATAATAGTTTCACTTTCCTTACAGGAGTTTAATTTTATGATAGAGCTACGTCCTATCAATACTATACTCAATTAATCGAATTTATATAGTTATACTCTCTTTTTAACAGTAGCATTAATAAAATAAATCGTACCGCTCATTATTTGTTTAGTAACTTCTTCAAACTCATACCACTCATTACCATAAAACAACCGATTACCTGTCTTTATCTTAGCATCATCAGTATTCTTAAACATGAACATGATTTGACCATTCTTATAGATACCTTCTTTAACCTCATCATCACTGGTTGTCCAGGTATGCATATAAGCTACAGTAAACGAATCAGTGTAAGATTCAGTTGCATCACCATAATTATTGAAAGAGTCTTTACTAACAACCCTAATCTTCACATTAATACCAAACTCGTCTATGATATTAGTGGCTATCTGTCCTTCACAAATTAAAGTACTACCAGTAGTCTTAGGCCAGATATAAGCATCTGACGTAATAGTTTTTTCAGTCATATTAACTTATCTCCCGTAACAACTTGTATAACATCACGATTATTAATTTGATCTAGTAACCTGATATATCTAGTGTAATATGTATTGAAAGAATCCATGTCTCTGTATATCTGGGTAGAACCCATTCTCCATCTAGGAGCTTTACCAACATTAATCTTGGTATATGCCCAGGAAGCTGTCAAAAGTGCGCATGCGTCCCTGATTAAAGGATGAGGATCACTTACTGATAACGATGATTTATTGTATGTTGTAGTTAAACCTACAATGGCTGCTGCAGGAGCATCACTTAGCACGAACTTGCCTGTATTAGGTGTTATTGATGATACTGTTAGTTCTGTCTTAGTACCATCTGAAGCATGTGAATATACCTTAATATCAGCTACAGTGACTGCTGAATCACCTGTTGTGTCACCAAGAGGATAGTTTTTTGTGTAATAAGTAGTATTTGAACCATCTAATTCATTAGTTTTCTCAGCACTAATATAACTTATAGCTTCCTCTTCAAAATATTGGTTTATTTGTGAGTTTAATTGTTGACCACAATACTCGATCAAACAAGCAAGTTTTGAATCAGTTACATCATTAGTAGTCAGATTAGTTATGTTACGAACATCTTCAACCGTACAATAACCAGTGAAAGTGCCACCTTGGATAGCTGTAGATAATGATGAAGCTACTGCATTAGTTGTATCATAAAAATCTATCTTATACCAATGAGATGTACCACCTGTTGGATCATAATAACTTGTATCAGTGATTGAGGTTTGAGTCGCTAAAAGAGTAAAAGTACCTGTCTCGCTAGTTGCTCGATATATCCTTGTTTGATTATATGTTGATTCTGAATCAATTGATTTCCATTTAATTAAATTTCCCATTTTGAGTCCTCCTAATTGACTTTAGTTTCTTCGAAGTAACCTGATAATGAATTTGAATCAATCACTGCTGCAGTAACATTTTCAACATCTTCTATCTCAGGAGTTATATTATTTACCCGTTCTATTTCAGGTATTATATCTTCAGCGTCATAAACATCTGGCTTAGTACCTGTTCTAATACAATAATTCGAACTTATATTATTATTGTATGTTTGCAAGATATAATTATCTGAAGTGATTGTTTGTGTTGTACCTAACTTCTTAACATAATAATTGGAATTAATGCTACCAATATATTCTGGATGTTTGATATAATAATTGGAAGTTATTGTACCATAGTAGGTTTGCAAGATGTAAGAATCACTATTAATTGTTCCTGTTGTGTAGGTTTGCAACACATAATAATTTGAATTGATTGTAACAGGGTAGGTTTGTAAAATGTAATTGTTAGAGTTGATTGTTTCAGTATAACTTTGTAAGATATAACTATCTGATGTTATTGTTACAGTATTATCTATCTTTTTAATGTATGAATCACTATCAATTGTTTCTTCTGTAGCTAACTTTTTGATGTAAGCATCTTGTGAAATACTACCCTCTGTCCCAGATTTCAAAATCCATGCGTCAGAAGTGATTGTCTGTGGGTAAGTTTGCAATACATATGAATTACTATTGATGGTAGCAGGATAAGTTTGCAAGATGTAAGCATTGCTATCGATTGTTTGCCCTACTGGTAATCTTTTTACATAATAATCAGAAGTGATACTACCCTCAACACTAGGTTTTAAAATGTGGTAATCTGAGGTTATCGTAGACGAGTAGGTTTGTAAAATATAAGAGTTACTATTGATTGTTTGTTCTACTGCTAATTTCTTAATATAATAATCTGAAGCGATACTTGCTTCTACATCTCCTTTGATTATATAAGCGTCGGAAGTGATTGTAGCTTGATAAGTCTGTAATATGTAACCATTGCTATCGATTGTTTTTTCGTAAGTATTTAATACATAATAATTAGAATTGATACTACCTTCTGTACCTGGCTTCAAAATCCATGCATCTGAAGTGATTGTAGCAGGATAGGTTTGTAAGATGTAAGAATCACTATTGATGGTAGCTAGGTAAGTTTGTAATACATAGGAATCTGAGTTAATTACTTCTTCATATGTTGCTAATACAAATGAATCTGAATTAATACTGCCTTCTGTACCAGGATTCAAAATGTAATAATCTGAAGTTATTGTGGCAGGATAAGTCTGTAATACGTAAGCATTACTATCGATTGTTTTAGATCCAACCTTCAAAATCCAAGCATCGGAAGTTATTGTAGCGGGATAAGTTTGCTTTATATATGAGTCTGAATTAATGGACCCTATTGTACCTGGTTTTAAAATCCAAGCATCGCTAGTGATGGTTTTTGTTGTATCTAGCTTTTTAATATAACTATCAGAAGTGATTGTATTACTATAAGTTTGTAGGATATAAGAATTAGATGAAATGCTACCATCATATAATTTTTCAATATAATAATTTGAATCAATTGTAGCAGTGTAACCTAATTTTTTAATATAATAATTTGAATCTAATGTTTCATTTGTTATTTTTAAGATATATGAATTAGATATGATATCTTCATTAGCAAGTTTCTTGATATAATAATTGGAAGTTATTGTAGCAGAGTATGTTTTTGTTATGTAATAATCTGAATTGATTGATTCAGGTACACCAAACCTAATGATTGTAGAGTCAGAGGTGATAGTTTTAGTGTTATCTAATTTCTTGATGTAACTGTCTGTGTTGATAGTTTTTTCAGTTGCTAACTTTTTAATGTAATAATTAGAATTGATACTACCTTCCGTACCAGGGTTCAAAATCCATGCATCCGAAGTTATTGTGGCAGGATAGGTTTGCAAAATGTAAGCGTTTGAATTGATAGTTTCTTCATTTGCTAATACTTTAATAAAAGCATTTGAGTTTAAAGTTTCATCAGCAGCTAACTTTTTAATGTAAGCATCTTGTGGAATACTACCCTCTGTACCAGGTTTCAAAATCCATGCATCTGAAGTGATTGTGGATGAATATGTCTGTAAGATGTATGCATCTGAAGTAATTGTGTTACTTATACCTGACTTCAAAATCCATGCGTCGGAAGTAATGGTTTCTGCAGTAGCTAATTTTTTAATGTAGTAATCTGAATTGATACTGCCTTCCGTACCAGGGTTCAAAATATATGCATTAGAAGTGATTGTCTTACTTGTAGCTAACTTTTTTATATACGCATCGCTAGTGATAGTATTAACCATCACACTGTAATACGACTCGTCGTATCTTGCTGTATCGTATAATGCACTATATAATGCCAAATTAAACAACCCTGTAAGTGGATAACTAAACTAAGTCGGTTCTTTCCTAGTGCGTCGTCCTTCCTTACAGGAAGAAAAAACCTATTCTTTTATTTTAATAAAATTTTCTAGTGCAAGTAAAAATTTAGGTGTTACTTTAATACCTTCTTTATCTAAACCTACCTTTTCAAAATCAATATCTTCCTCAATATTTAATAATTTCCTGAACTCTTCAGAAAACTTCTTATTATTTACTGGATCTGGGAATGAATATTGTGTGTTCTCTTTATTAGGAGTACCATAAGTTTCAAGCAATTTCTGTTTTGCTTCAATATATACCTTACCAACTAAATCAAGTTGTTTTATCAATTTCATTATTCTAAAACTATCTTCAATAGGTAAATTCATGTCTCGTAATTTATTTAATTCTTCTAATGAACCGTCCTCAAAAAATTCATTCTTTATTTTCATTCTCTTCTCCTCCATTCAAAAAGGTCTTTATCTTACCCAATATATCTTCTCGTTCTTTTTGAGATAGATTCATAGCTCCTTCATTATAAATTGGGATTGCTAACATCGGGTTTGCAGGTAGTCTGATAGGGTTATATTCTTTAGGATACCCAGGTTTACTCCATGTTGTGTGTTCTTTATAAGACAAATTTTCTTTATGCGTACCACCATATATAAAAAACCCTGGCTTGTTAAAAGCGTATGCAATATGTTGTGCACAACTATCAATACCAATCACATAATCAGCTTGATTTATTATAGCCATCCAATGTCTAATATTAGCTGTTTGTGGTTGCTGCATGTTGGGCCCACCAAAAGTTAATGGTGATAAATGTGACATGTTAATAACCTTATAATCCTCATTAAGATTTTTAATTAAATAATCAGTTGTTTCAATGTCTAAACTACGATTACTTTCATCAATAATCTTTTTTTCACCTTCACCATGTTGATGTGTACAATTAGGATCATTACAATTACCACCAATCATCCTAGCTCCTGCCCCATGAGGTTGAAACACTATCACTTTTTTACCTTTATTTTTACCGTCAGCGTTGATCAATTGTTTAGCCCATTCAATCTCCATATCTTGTAATACTATGTTAGGTCTTACAATTTCTTCAGGTATTTTCAAACCTAATGTTTTGTAAAATGATTGGATTAAATGATGTTTTTGATTATAATATTGATGATCCCAGTATGGTTCAGGATGTAATAATTCACTATTTTTTATTACATCTTCCCATAAATATGATTGCTGCATATGATACACACGAGTTGGTTTTTTATTGTTTAAGTAAGGTTCTAACCAACCACTGATTACAACTACCTTATCTTTACTTTGTTTAATATACTCTTCCACTGCAGGTATAGTACAAATAATCCTACCTACTCCCCCATCCAACATTATACTTTTTTTCATTCTATTCACCTTCCAATTTATTTATTCTATGCTATCTACTTTTGGTTCACAGAAATTTCAGTTGTTTTTTCAATACTCTTAAAATCATATGAACCACTTACCCTATCTTCTTCACTTTTCTTATCTGATAAATATACCTGGTATCCCTCATATATTAATTTATCTAATTCTTTAACGGATTTAACATTCAAGTCAACACCATCAATATAAGGTAAAAATGATCTCATATCCATCTCCAAAATCATAACTGTTTGTTTTTCTGTAAGAGGCACTCTTATAGTTCTAAGTGGTGTAACAGGTTTTGTACTATTATCTTCATAATTAACCATCATAGCATCATCATCTGAATTAACATTATTAATTTTACATATTATTGTCATTTTATATTACCTCGATTGAATCATAACCCGTCTTTGCAAGCACATCAATAACTTCAACAGGAGTATCTAATAACTCTGCTGTACCTTGAATATAAGGTTTCATTTCTAACACAGTCATATCTAATATTGCTGTTTGTTGTTCTGTTGTCATATCTACTGTAACTTCTTCAGTTTTATCTGAATAAGTAAACCCGATAGTATGAGCTGTTTCATCTATTTTTCCTAATTTAACATTTACCATTTATTTTCACCATTATTATTTTAATTACATCTTTATATTTTAAGCACAACAAACAGCACATATATTATAACCAGCAGATGATAATGGATTAAATGGTGACAATAGTGTACAACTATTAGCCCATGAACAATTTCCAGCACTGAGTGCAGTATTACAAAGTAATGCACATAAATTTGCACCCCAAAATACATATTCATATGTACTCATAGTGATAGTATTAGTTTCACCCTGTGTCATTTTAACAATTAATTTATCAGAAAAAAATCTTATTGACCATCCAGTAACCCTATAATCGTTAGCACCATACATTAAGCATAAGGCTGAAAATGAACAGGCAGCATTTTTAATATAAAGAGTTGCACCACCGTCACCACCAGTGTTTGATGAACTAATGACTGTTGTACCATATATTTTCCCACCATTCCATCTCTTTGGTCTTAACTCATATGATGCACAAGCACAAGATGGGTAAGTAGTGCATCTAGAACATATACAAGAATATAATAGTGCTCCACTACAACAAATTGTTGTAAATACATTTGTAGCCCATCTCTCATAAGTAGTGCTTGTGCATTCCCACCCGCAATATATAGAACAAAAATTAGTCATGTTATAATTACATGTATGAGTACAAGATGATGTTGAATTGCAAAAACTACAATCAATTGCTACTGATGAATTAAGTAACCACATATTATCATTAACTATATTACCATAAAAACCTGTTGTTGCACATATAACTGGTGATTTAACACAACTTGTAGCACATAGAATAGGAGACTGATGACATATACAAGAAAGTACTGCACCAGTAGCAGCTATACACATTCTAACAGTGTTAGTAGTTTTAAATGTCATTACCCCTGCATCTTGAGTAGCAAACCCAAGTGAGCCAGTGCCACGATGTATAAAATCTGTATTACTATTAACCCCACCAGCCTCTCTTATTATTCTTAAAGCATAATCAGTATATGTGTCGTCACCATGAAAATCTATGTAAGCATACCTGTTACCACTACCACCATTATTAATTTCTAAATTAGAACCAGATACAATAGTACCGCCAAAACAACCAGCTGTAGTACCTTTTACACATACCGCACTAACACAAGTTGTTGCACTTACAATAGGTACACATATTCCACAACTACTACATGCTACTATAAAAGGGTCAGTTCCGTCTGCCCATAAACTAGTACCGGCAGCGGGCCAACTTGTACAAGTAGTTCCATTCAGATTAATTGCTGGTGTAACTACACATGTACTAGCACATAGTATTGGAGAACTAACACTGGTAGTCATACAAGCAGTTGTAACACATTGTAAAGCTAATGCATCTGTTAATACTAAAGTACCGCCTAGTTCTAAACTTAAAGCATTAACGCAATGCACACCATCTTGAATATAATCATTAACTAAATTTGCACGAGTTGAAGTGATTATGTCACCAGTTGATACATCACTGAGGTCGGCCATTATACACTCACCCTTGTAAAGTTACATCCCAATTCATTTTTTATAATATTTTCTCTATAAATATCTTTACTCATTTGTTCTTCACCCATATGAAACGGTTCATCTATCTCTATTGCCAAATTTAAAGCAGGGCAATAACCGTCTATAAAATAACCAACTACTTTATACTGTCTTTCGATTTCATATCCAAAACAAGTTTCTAAAGCGTCTAAAATTGGTGTTTTTAATTTACCTATACAAGGAGTCATTCTTCTATTTTCAAAATATTGTTTTTGAATATATGTTATTCTTGAATTTCTCATTTTGAATTTTATTTCATCAGAAGCTTTTTTATCCTTGTTTGGATGGACATAATTTGGTATTAAATCACTCATTTTTTTATTCTTATTCCACGCTTTTTGTCCTTTATGTGAATTACTTAATTTTTGTCTTATATCATCAGCCCTTTCTTCACCATACTCACTGTCTAATGAAGCTCCTTGTCTATAAGAACGCATTACCCCTTTTGTTCCTTTATTCCAAGGGGTGGGCATTACTTTTCTCAACCCTTTATTCCATGGAGTATTGCCCTTTTTCCATGTTGTACTAGAAGGATTATGTCCTTTTATATATTTAGGAATGCCCTGATATTTATGATGTGGTTTAATTTGTATCTCTTTCCCACAGCTACATTTACATAGTGACATTTTTCTTTACCTCTTTGTCTTTTAAATAACTTAAATAATTAATCAAATCGCCACCGCCAGCACTGATCTTTCTAACAGTGCAAAACCAATCAAGAAACTTTTCAGAATTAATACTAGGCATCCTATCTAACATCTCTTCTGCCTGTTTAGAGATTACTACTTCAACTTCACGTTTTGCCATTGTATTGACCTATTAAGTTACCAGTTGTATCTGGTTGTTACAAATACTTATTATCCGTTTGTGATTAATACCTTTTATATTAACTTGAAAACCAATATGATAAGTATCTTTTGAATTATTTATTAAACCAAGCGTTTTTCTACGCCTATTAAAATAAATTAAACGGTAATCATGTTCTTGACATGATAAATCTGTGTCGTAAAGGAATCCATTCAAACCAAAAGTGCCAGTCTTAATAAACAAACTGATGATTTTGCCGTCATGAAACAATCTAAACTCTTTAAGTTCATCTAATTTAATTTCTCCAAATCGTGATTCTCCTGAAGGGGTGAATTGGCGTAGGAAGGTATCGTCATTATAAACTGCTTCCCACGCCGAAGGGATTACTGGTGATGTCACATCTATCACTCAGGCTTAGTGATTTCTTCCTCTGCCATATCGATAGCTGGCTGGATAGATGCTGTGTATGTCTTGCCGTTTATAGTGTAACCAAATAGATATTTTGTTTGTGAAGATAACTTTTCACCTGTTGGTGTAATCCTGACCTGTCGCCTTTTTCTAAAATACAATAATTTCTTACTGGTTACAGTAACACCCTTAGGTTTACTACTTACACCGTCGATATTGAATCCACCTGACTTTAGATCAACTTCAAATTGTTTATCTCCAATCAATTCAAATTTCAAAACAGCGCCTGGCTCTTCCCACGCTAAGTCGAAAGCTTGGTCTTTCTCATAGACTACCTCATTATTAGGTAATGTTATCTTCCAATCATATCCTACCATTATAATAACCTCATTTATTCGAACTTATAAAACTTATGTTGACTATAGCTTCTTCAAACCGCCTACCATCACTATAAATACTGTTAGTCTTCCTGTGAGTAATAGTGTATTCACAATCAAATTGCCTTAATAAATGTTCAATATCATTCAAATACCAAATCTTTAGATGTTGGTGCCATTCATTATCATTGATAGGGATAATTAAAACTAATTTACCACCTGGTTTAAGCAACTTTTCAGCATGATGGATTATCTTTTCAGGTTCATCAAGATGTTCCATAATATGATTCATTGTGATCATATCAAAATAACCTTTCTCGTAATCATGGTTTAACAACGGATGGTTTGCATAATAAATAGTCTTATCCTGTTGTCTACAATAATCAATAGCTTTCAAAGAAAAATCACTACCCCATACTTCTGCTGTAGGAAAAGATTGTTTGATTTGTCTAGTGAACTCACCTGTACCACAACCAACATCCAATATCTTACCACCATTAAACTCTTTTAATAACAATTCATGCCCTGGTTTTTCCCTATTAAGCCCTTGTTTGATTTCAGTGTCATAAACCTTATCCCAATAATCAGGAGTGTTTACATTACCATGTTGTTTAATATCATCAACTTGAGCTTCTTCTACTACTTCGGTACTAGGTTCAACATAATCCCATTTACATTCTTGTTTGCAAGTAGTGTCGACACTACCTATAAACATGTCAACCCATCCTTTAGTGATACTAACCCAAGAATAATCTTGTTTCAAACAATTCTGATGCATCTGATCCCATTCAGCTTCATTTTTTAAAGCATGGACCACTGCATCAACAAATTCTTGTTGGTATTCTTTACTTCTAGCGTCTCCTTTAAGCAAAACACCACAACCTTCAGGAACCATCTCACTTAATGCACCTTTATCTGATGAGATGATAGGTGTACCAGCTGTTTGGCATTCCATTGCAGTAACACAACAAGTTTCTTCAAATTGTGTTGGATAAATCAGTAATTGACTTTTCATCTGCTCTACAGCCAATCGATCTTGTTTAATAGTACCATGGTAATCTACACCAGGAAGGTTTTTAGCCAGCTGATATAGATTTTCCCATGGACCATCATCAAAATGTTCACCATATACCTTGATAGAACTAAATATCTGTAAATCAGCATAAGGTACTTGTTCTTTTATTTTAGGCCATAAACTTAATAAGATGTCTAAACCCCTATAAGGAGTAGAACTATAAATACAACGACCTTTAACACGCTTTATGGCGTTCTTATTACCATATCTAGCATTATCAACACCATTCCTAAAAATAACTATCTTTTTTTTATCAGTATTAGGCCAATGTTTCATTATATTTTGCTTATGGAACTCACTTAATGCAACAACGACATCAATATTAGGTTCAGCCTGTTCCCAATTATTCCAACAAGCATCACCTGCAAGATCGTGAGCCCAATAAATACTCTTTTTAACATATGGTTTTAACTTATCATCAAAGAAAGGTTCTAAATTCCTAGAACTGATAAAATAATCTGGTTTTATATCTTTAATCTCTGATTCAATCCGTTTATTATCCCTATAAACAACATGGTCATACATACCTTCTCTTAAACATTGACAATATACATACACATTAAACTTATTAGTACGATAAAGTTCTTTAGCTAAATGGATTATATCATGCTCAGAACCACCAACACCCCTTCTTTCAATCTCATCACCTGCAAAAGGTACTGTATCATTATAAATCATTACAGTCTTTTTATTTGGATTATCAGTTGCATTAATATATTCATCAACCAAATCTTGCCGACCTTGTTTTTTCAATTCAGTACTACAAATCTTACGGATAATCTTTTCACCAGGATAAAATGTTTTAGTTTTAACATCATAATGGTCACATAAAACGCCTGTGTCAGCGTATGCTTGATACCCAAACTCTCTAGATTTTAAAAAGAAATAATGGTCTTCACCAATAGGACATTTCATCTGATTACCTTGTTTATCTGTATGAACCCAGTTTTCTACAAAATATGGTATGCCTGCTTCATCAAACTTATCGAACACGTCCATGTTAATAAGTAAACAACCAGCACCAGAACCTTCAATAGGTATTACTTTATCAGCTTCAAAATCATATAAAGGACCTTCACCCATCGTTTCAAAAATGACTGGTTCTGGATCAGCAGTCTTTGTCCAGTAAACACCTGATATAATATCTTTACCAGATTTCATTAATCTAACTAAACCATTATCAGGTAGAAACACGTCATCATCTATAAAAAATAACCACTGGAACCCATTCATCCTACATTTACGGACACATTCATTACGAGCAGCAGCCCAACTTAAACCTTCAACAATAATGAATTTCCAATATAAACCTATTGGGAAGAATGTTTTAAGACGATTAAGATGCATTGACCATTTTAATGGTACAGTACCTCTACTAATAATACAAATCCCACAACCACGTTTTTTAGATGCATCTATTTCAGATGGTGGTTTAGTAAAAGGCCTAGAACTAAATGGTGAATCACCGACACTGTTGTATTGCTGTCCACCTTTCAAAATAATATTATCTTTATTCTCTTCCATAATAAATCTCCCTCCAATCTATTCACCTATCCTTAAAAATTTACAATTCAATAAATGTTCTATTTCTTTTTGTCTTTGAAAATCTTTATCTTGTTGGTTTTTATGATGCCTTTCGTCGACCTCAATAACTAACCTAATTTCTGGAATATAACCATCAATAAAATAACCCGCTATTTTAAACTGCCGCAATATTTTATACCCAAACAGGATTTCTAATTGGTCAAGTATTTCTTTTTCAGTCCGTCCTAATCTGGGTTTTAAAGGCATACCTTGAAATTGCGTTTGCTCTATATATTTAATACAACTTTCACGGTTTTTTCTGTTACTTTCAATCGAATGAGTCTTACACTATGACTCATACCTCGTCATACTTCATCATATTGAATTGTGAAAGTTTTCTGTTGTACAGCTCCTGCTGCTGCTGAAGTAGTTATACTAGCTTGAACAACAATAAAATCTGAATCATTACTTCCTGCTGCTGAAGTTGTTATACTACCAGTTAAACTTCCACCAATACCAATGTTAGCTGCTGCTGGGTCTGCTGTTGGCATAGCTACATCAGCTAATGCGTCTAAATTAGTAGTAGGCCCTACATACGTACTTCCAGCGAATGTGCCGGTTGTAGCGTTTGACCATAAAGTTTCTCCTGTTACATAACCAGTACCACTACCACTCATCCAAAATTGTAAGTTTTCAATTCTTGTGAATGAACCAAACCACAAAGCTTTAACATATTTTGAGTATGAATAAGTTCCTGCAGTGATTGGGTATGTTGATGCAGCAAGATCCCTTGAATTATTGTTACCTAAATTAAGGTTAGTAGGAACACCTGTTGTATTTGAAGTTGTATATTCTATCCAACTAAAATCTGCGACCATTTTATTTTTCCTCCATTATTAATTTCCTTGTCCACGTTTATAAACACACACGGCATTGCCAGATGATTCAGTGTAAGCATAAACCTCGTTAGGTCTAACTCCTGCTGTACCTAATTCTGTCAATACTTCAATTATAGTGCCGCTTATCCGGTGAACATAATCGTAATCAGCTCTTACAAATGCCATTATTATTTACCCCGTTTATAAACACACACAGCATTAGGGCTCGTTTCAACATAAGAGTAAATTTGTTCTGGTCTAACTCCTGCTGTACCTAATTCTGTCAACACTTCAATTATAGTGCCGCTTATCCGGTGAACATAATCATAATTTGCCCTAGTAAGTGTCATTATTTATCACATAATACTTTTTTAAGTTTCTTGACAATATCATTTCTTAAAGGCACTTTATCTTTTTTCAATGCGATTAACAAATCATCCATAGAACCATAAATTTTCTTTATATCTTCTACTGTCTCTAAACCAATACCTTTAATCTTAATCAAATCACCAAGAGCGTCCTTTTTAGGACGGGTTGGTGTTGATTTAACCTTATCTTTCTTTGCACCAGCTAATTTAATATCACTTAAATCAACTCCTTTAGGCATTTTAGTGCTTTTCCAACCTGTAGCTGCAAACGGTGGTTTAATCTTAACACCTTGTTCAGCTGCAAATTCACTAGCATTAAAGCCTCCTTTGATATGAATTGGACCTTTTATTGTTGGCATGGTATAACCCTCCTTGATTATTTTTTGATTTCATTAGCATCAATATGTTCTGCTGTTTCAAACCGGTTACAAAGTTCTACTTCTGCTCTTGTGAGCCCTTCAAAACCCATAACGGCTTTTTTAATAATTCCAAACTCAGCATCCTCAAGCATAATTATATCCCCTTCATATTCAAGGATCTTTTTAACAGCTTTATTCATTTTAAGCAAGCCTAACCCATTATGTTTGTTTGATGGACCTAATGCTAAAGTTACAATTGTTTCTTTAACATCGTAAGGAACCTTAACGATCTCGTTTTTTGCATTCTTAATTTCAACTTCGTAATTATTTATTTTTAGTTTATACATTCTATTCAATCCTCCATTTGATTAATGAAAAAAAATAAAAGGGAATTTCTCCCCAGTTTCAACTTTAACTAAATGAACTACAAGCTCTTAGATAATAAGTTGTTCCTGCATAATCAACAGCTATTTTAATACCATCACCAGCAAAAGTTGTACTGTTTTCAGCCGTAGCTGCTGTATCAGCTGCATCAAATTCAAATGCATTAGTTATGCTACCAGCTGCTGCTGTAAACTTAATTCCGCTTGGTAATACCGCACTATCAGTTACACTTATACCGATTGCTGCTTCTCCAACATTGTTGTTTCCAACTTGTGCTAAGAAACCATAATCCGCATAACCTGACCCACCTAAATCAGCTACTACTGCTGATGTCTTCCCAGCCAGATCAATAGTGTTAGAACGCATAGTAAAGTATCCTGCTGCAACGTTTTGGTCAAAAGTACCACTTCCTGAAGAAGATATACTACCATAAACACCATACATTCCACCAGTTGCTTCAATAGTTGCTGCTCCAGTAATATCTCCTTGACCCATTACACCAATAAATTGGTTTCCTTCAATAGCATCAGAAATTGCAACTCTACCTCTGTTTGCGTAAGCATCAGTTGTATCGTGTGCGATTGTTATACCTGTATAGTCTCCCATCCAAATTCCATGTTGTAATACTGTTCCTGCTCCTGCTCCTGAGGTTGCATAATTTTTGTATTCACCGATAAAATATCCTTCAGCAGTACCAATTTGTGCTGTTATATTATATCTAGCTACTACTACATGACCTGTAGCTTCACCAAAAGCTATTGCTGTAGTTCCACCAATATTTATAGCTGCCTCAGTAAAACCATAACCCCAAGTTCCAGTTACTTCTAATTGTGATGCTGCAACATCCCCAGCTAATACCAATAAGCCGTTTACTGTTAGTGTATCAGTTGTTGCTTCTCCAAAGGACATATCACCTTCAATGGTCATATCATTTGCGACTGTAACATTTAGACACTTTAATGAACCGGAGTGCCATCCGAATCTTTTGTTTGCCATATTTAATACCTCCGAGTATTATCTCCGTGATTAATCACCGAGGTTGATAAAAAAAATAAAAAATAATGGATTTATTCATCCAATACTTTCATTACTTGCAGTGCTCCGCCTTGCAATACTTTACATTGATAGTTCATATCAAGGTAAACATCCCATGCAGATAAGTCCTTCTTGTATTCAAAGTCAAGAGTAGGTCTTTCACCGTAAACAATACCGTATGAAATCTTAGCTTTCAATAGGTAACAGTAATGACCACTTAAACTGTTGAATGAAGCTGCGCCGCATTGCTCAGTTGAGATTACTTTGATACCTAAATATCTACCAATCTCACCATTCATCACAACTTCATTACCACCATACTCTGCAGCGTTAACGAACTGTGAATCTTTTAACAAAGCTTCTTCTGAAACAGCTGGTATGAACAATACAAAAGGTTTGTCGGGTTCAGGATACCAACCATTTGATTTCAAAATTCTGTTAGATTTTGCAATGATGTCTGTGTCAAGAGTATCTCCTGCTACAAGTGCACCTTCAGAAGCTCTACCTCCACCCCAAAGTTGAGTGTTAGATGTGTCTGCTAAAAGGACTGTATTGAATGCTGCATCGATGTTAAGTGACGCGTCATAAACAAGTTGTTCTCTTGCGTGCTTGATAGTGTCAACCTGTGATGTTCTTACAACATCCTTGGATATTCTAACACCCATTTTTTGTGTTGTAGGTGTGAATACTACAGTTGCCAGATTATCAATCTGTGTCATTGTTCTGTTAGTTGCTTCAGTAGTTGTTATACTGAAATCTAAGTTTGATGTGAATAGCGGAATTGCTACATCTTTGTTCCCTTTAGGGGCCATTGAAACGTGTGCAAATTGCTCAAAAAACATCTTTTTCTTTGCTGCTGCGATTAGCTCTTTTAACCATACCTTACCAACTACACCTGTTGTTATTTGATCTAGGCCAGTTGAAGCGGTTGTAGTATTACCAGATGCTAATTCTTGTACTGTATCTTTCATTGTAAACCTCCTCCGATTTTGTTAAGCATACCCATAAATGCTGCATCAGGGTTTTCCTTGATAATAGTTTCAGCATCTTTTTCTGAGAGTTCTTCAGTCTTAATAGATTTCCGTTTCTCAGGCTCATTAAGTTTTGCTTCTAGCTTAACGATTTTATCACTCATTTCTTGGATGACTCCATCCTGTTTTTCTACTTTATTTGACATCTCTGTATCGACCTTTGCAGGTTGTTCAGATAGACAAGCATCTTTTCTTGATTGTGCTAACATATCAGCGAGTTTGATTATTTGAGTTATAATATCTTGCTCTGCCATCTTTTTAGGCGCTTCCTTTTTAGCAAACGGGTTTGCTTTTTTAGGGTCTACTGGTGCTTCCTTAGGATCAACAGGAGCTTTAGGATCTTCCTTTTTAGCAAATGGATTCGCTTTTTTAGGGTCCACCTTTTCTTCAACTTTTGGTTTGTCAGCATGTTCTTCTTCAACAGCTGCAGGTTCTGCTACTGGTTCTACTTCTGCTACTTCTTCAACAGGGGCTTCTTCAGTTACTTCCTCTACTGCTTCTTCTACTGCAGGTGTTTCTTCAACTGCTATTTCTTCTTCAGACATTTTATTATCCTCCTTAATTTTAATCTTAGATGGTAGGTTTTTACCTGAACCATCTGCTTTACCTTTACCAGGACCGTTACCTATTCCATTAGGTCCTGTCCCATCAGGAACATGGCCACCAGGTCCAGTCTTAGTTTTTTGTTCTTTGTTATTAATATACGCAGTTTTTATTGCGGGATTGATCACTACACTAAAATTATCAAACATAAAATTAGTCATCTCGTTACCTTCTTCTTGACCATGTACTTTTGGAGAGATACCCATCTTTGCACCGTAAGCAAGTTTTTGTGCAGTAGGTTTATCTACGATAACTAAATCACCTCTAACGGTATCTCCTTCTAACCTAGCATTAACAACTTCACCAATCCATTCTCTAGAT
>Ga0222673_1000533_pt1 | contig 16682 bp, 19 predicted proteins | sample AntAcemetagen801_FD_179845 | JGI IMG/M metagenome (GOLD analysis project Ga0222673, IMG submission 179845) | Saline water microbial communities from Ace Lake, Antarctica - #801 | ecosystem: Environmental > Aquatic > Non-marine Saline and Alkaline > Saline | place: Antarctica: Ace Lake...
TAATTGACCAGCATCATTAGCGCCTAAATTAACCGTTCCCGCTGAAGCTAACGTAGCTTGACTGTATATATCTCTAATCCCAGCTTGTATGGCTTGTAAGTCGCCTGCGATAGAGGCTGAATCTCCTGTGTCTGGCTGATTGCTTGCTGGGGTTGTTGACCAGTCCTTAATGCTTGTACCGATATTAGCCATGTATTACCTCGTATGTTATATTTATGTTTTACAAATGAAAAAACCACCGCGAGGGTGGCTTGATATGTCTGAAGATCAAATGTATCGAATTATTTTAGTGGCTGTATTTACACCATTAGTTTTGTTGATAATTAAAAAGGCCGCCAGTAGCAGCAGGCGCTACATATTTACCACCCTCCCGCAGCATCTTGGAAAATGGTACGGCAAGTTCAGGGCGGTTAGAAACAGACGCTCCTAGCATTCGCTGCATTGGCTGAGTGTATAAAGATGAACCTGCTAATAAAGGGAGTCCAACCATAGGGTCAATCATTGAGTAAATGCCAGCGCCAGTCATTAACGCTCTGTCTGCCGTACCGCTATTAGGTACTTTATTCCCTAACACTGACTTGCCAGCATCACCTAAATCCTGCATTAAAGCCCCACCCCTTGCAAACGCCGCCTTATCTTTTGACTTATCCATTGCCCTAACTGCGTTTTGAAATTGTGCAGGAGTAAAATTCCCATCATCTGCACCTAATTTACTTGAAGCATTTTGGACACGTTTGAACTTAGCCCAGGCGCTATTAGTTAGTTGTAGGTCATCAGCGTGTGAACCAGCTTGCCGTTTAAGCATCTCTTTTAACTCTTGTTGCAGCTGCTTAACTGCTGGGGCCATATCCCCATCATAAATATCTTGAGACGCTGCAAGCTTTCTTGCTTTAGTTCCTAATGCACTTTCTAACTTTTTATAACCTTCTGATGTAATAACTCCATTTTTATCAATAGATTGTTTAACATCATTTAATGCGTTAGCAAATTTCATTTTCTCTGCTTTTGGCATAACAAGGTCATCAACCATGCCTTGAATTTTAGATACATTCCCACTAAATTGCTCATCAGGCGTAATAGCGCCTATTTTAGTTAAAACATCATCATATTTGTCTTTTAATACCATTTCCACATGTTGAATAGCCTCCCTGCCGCTCAGCTTAGCAGGCATTGATTTACCTATAGGCTTTAACACTTGCTGGTATGCTGCCTTTTCAAATTGAGAATTTGCAGTGTTTCTTGCATTAGCTATTCCATTGCCTAATATAGGCAAGCTAGACAATTTTTCTTCTACATTGTTTACAAACCCGCCCAGCCTTTGCCCTATAGTTGGGTTTACCCCTTGTTTTTGTAACAACTTAACACTTTGATTAACTGATGCTTTCGGACTTACCACCCTAGCTAAAGCATTGCCAACAGGAGCAAAAACACCCCCTACTGCCGCTTGCTTTGCTTTCTCTCTCCAAAAATCACCTTCTAAAACTGGCACAGTGGCAGCAGATAATCCCATTCCGCCTAGCACAGTCTTACCAACTCCTGCGGCTATTGGAAGTTTAGAGGCTAATGCTAGGTTTGCAGGGCTTCCAAATATACCTATTGCCCTATATCCGTCAAAACCACTTTCGCCTTGCGCCTTTCTTTGCGCTTGATATTGTTGCTCATCACGTTTAATTAATTGGTCAACGCCCCCTGAACCAAGTTCAGGGACTAAACCTGTCTTATCTGCAAGCCAATCATTTGCTGTATTCCCTGCCTCAACAACACTATCAGGCAGCATTTTTGTTAGCAATTGAGCGCCAGCATCAAACGGGTCTTTTAATCCCTTAAGAACTTTATCTGTGCTTGATAATGATTGAGCTGGCTTCTTATAACCAAGTGCGTTTTTCTTAATAGCCTTTACAATGTCATCATCACTCATTCCATCGGGGAACTCAACTTGCCCATAATTGGGAACATCTATAATTTGAGGCATTATTCAATTTTCCCTGTTTTAGGATTATATTTACGAACACTAGACTCACTAGAATTCGGCATTTTTTCATCTTTAGGCAAGATTTCACCATCATTAACAGCGCCTCCCAATGCCTTAATTTGCGAGCGCTTTGTTTTAATAAAGGCATCAAGCACCGCATCTTTTTCTTCTGGTGACGCATCAGGGTCGCCAAGCGTAGCCTTTAAAGATTCACCCTCTTTAGCTGTAAATGCAGCGCCAAAAGTTGAGCGTAGCAATGGGAGTATTTCATTATCTACTTTTGCAATATACTCTTTTCTAGCTATAGCGCCCTCACCTACGTTAAACCCAAGCTGCCGTCTTGTGGAGTTGGAAAATTGACCTGCTTTTGTGTAAGTCGCTTTTTTTCCTAAAACACTTAGTTCTTTAACAACATCTTCAAGGTTAGGCAAATTGCGCTGCATCTCTTTAAGAAGAGATTCATTATCGGCTGTATTCTTTGCTCTAGACTTAGCTAAATCAACTGCTGATACTCTCTCTGCTGCTGTTGGAACGTTAATGCCAGCAACGGGTTGCCCCGCTGATGCTAACGCTTGCCGACCTCTTTCAGATGTCCCTGTTAATGGCTCACCTGTTATATCAGTGCCGATGTCTGATGTGTTTATTTGGTTTGGATTGCTTTGATTTCCTGTTGGTGCGAGTGGTTGCATCCTTGTTTGATACGGGGTTCTACCATTGATCCTGTTTGCAATAGCTGCATCAGTTGTTACTACCCCGTCAATATCATTGTTAATATTAAACCCAGCAGAAGCCTCAGATTTTGCGCCTTGTATCTGACCTTGCAAGTATGGGGAGTCACTAGCCCTAACAACTTGTTTATTAGTAATTGGGTTAATCATTGGGACAAGTTCATTTGTTCTGCTGTTAAATCCAAACGCGCCATCTGGCGTATAAACTGCAACAGAATGAGGAGCTACTGGTGTGGGGTATAATGTTTTTAATGCCTGATCTGGATTAATAGCAAAAGCGTGAGCCATTTCAGGATTTTCTTTAATTGCTTTCTGAATCGCAGCGTTTCTCTTATTAAGCTGTTCTTGCTGTTGTGAAAATACCTTATCTTGCTGATTAACTCGCTCCTGTTGCAATCCAATTTGCTGCTTACGGAAATCTTGCAATTGGTTCTGAGTGTTGAACTGTTGCGCTTGTTGCAAGCCTTGCTGCGTACCTCTACCGAACGCAGGGGCAAACTGTCCGTAATGGCCAGTATTGTTAGCCAATACGCCTAGCCCAGCCTGCAATAAAGGATTGCCTGCTATATTTTTTAAATCAAATAGTCCCATAATATTATCCTATGCGTTAGGTGAGCCTAAACCCATTAACCATTGACGTTTTCTCATCTCTTCTTCTTCAAGTGAAGCTATATTGCTACTGTCTAAGAATGAGCCTGTTTGCTGTTGTGGTCTTGGCTGGATAGCGCCTGCTGGCGCTTGTTGTTGAGCTTGTGGTTGCTGGCCTTGACCTTGCATCATACCCAAGCCTTTTTGAGCTGTTTTAAGCCCATTCCCACCAAAATCCATACCGCTAAATCTTTGCCCAAATCGTTCTAAGCCATTTAATTGGTCGTAACCGCCAAACGAATTAGCTGTCATGCCATCATTTGCAATAGTAGAGCCTATAAACTCGTTATTCGGGCCATATGTCGCTAAGCCATCAGGTAATGCACTAGCCGCAGAGTTCGCCGCTAATGAGCCCAAGCCAGCCGTAGCGCCACCATAACCTGCTGCTGTTGCACCTGCCCCACCTAGCAATCCAGCCGCCCCTTGAGCTGCTAAAGCGTTACCAGCAAATCCAGCAGCACCTGTTGCGCCTAAAGCACTTGCTGCGCCACCTGCTCCTGCCGCTCCTGCCGCTCCTGCCGCTCCTAATGCTGGGGCTGCCGCGCCACCTGTTAAAGCAACAGCGCCTAATGCCGCAATGGGAATTGCTAAGTCTTCTATGCCTTTACCCATTATTCACCTCCAAACAAGCCAAGTGATTGGCCTAATCCAGCAGCCGCTAAACCACCACCAAGATAGTTTGCAAAGTTATTCGCTTGATAAGGATTAGCACCTGATGTAAACGTTTGACCAGCGTTACCGATTGAGCCGCTAATACCTTTAGCCAATACATCTAAGTTTGCATAAGGTTGATTTTGTGCAGACTGCCAATCGCCGTAACCTTGATTGAGTAAGTCTTGTTGATATGAGCGCTGAATATCGCCTGCACCAATAAGTTTAGATGAATCGTTATAGCCAAGACTTTGTTGCTGCCCTGCTGAGTTCATTGCATTTAATTGGTTGCTACGTTCTTGATTGTAGTTTTGACCGTATGTGTTCGTCGCTAAGTTAGCTAATGAATCACCAAATGCTTGTTCATTACCCGCTGTTGCTTGTTGCCATGCCGAGCCACCAAATGCACCAGCCCTCCCAAAGTTAGCGTCGGTCTGTGCTGCTGTACCATTCTTATAAGCCTCACCCATCCGCCCTGCTGCCGCATCGAATGTTTGCTGTAGGAATGGATTAGATGCTGGGTTCATAAAGTCACCACGAACCGTTTGTTGATATACGTCACCAGCCTCTTGTTGACCTTGAAATCCACCTAGGGCTTGCTGCTGTGTCTTATCAATACCTGCTTGCTGACTTTGGTTTAAATCTGCGATTCGTTGACCACCATAAGGCTCATATTGCTTATTAGACAATCCAGCAGAACGTTGCATTAATTGCTGCGCATAAGGTGCGGCATAATCTGGCAATTGTTGCGTTACTGTTTGAGATGTCTCTGACGGTGCGCTTCCCCCACCCTTATGCAATGCTCTGCTTTCAAACTTACTGCGACTATGTGGAGATGTGAAAAAGATTGGCTCTAATTGATTCATGTTATTTGCCTTTTAAATAATGTGAAGCAAGCGCACCAGCGTTCGGTGTCTGCCCATTCCACAAACCACCGCCTAAATTGCCCATACTAGGCAAAGGGGCGGTTCTTGTTGGTGCAATATTAAAAGGTTGCTGTTGCTGTCCAAACAGTCCTTGTGGTTGTTGTGTTTTTGCTAGTTGGTCTAGCCATTGCTGTGAAGGGGTGTAGTTAAACTCTGGCGGCTTAGCATTGCTAATTTCATAGTTCTTTTGCAAGGCATCTAACTGCTCTTGTAATGACGTTATTTGGGTTGACTGTTGGGTATTATTGATGCCATTCCAATTGCCACCAGTCCCCCAATATCCGCCAGGATTTTGACTATTAAACATTACAGTTCACCCCTCATTATTGTATATACTTTTCTCATGCCTAATTTAGCCTTCCATAGCCTTGCAACGCTCTCATGGCAATGGCCCTCAATATAACTAGCCCCACCTTTTTTAAGCCATAAACAAAACTCTTTCCAATTATTGCCAATTAACACACCTCTACCTCCAACGGCAACAACATTCGCTAGTCGGTAATTTGGGTAGTTCTGAAACTCCACTACTACCGCGCCTGTAATCTTTTCATTGTGATAAGTTACAAATAACTCAGCCATGCCCTTAACAACCGCATAGCGGACTTGTGAAGCGTTTATTTCCCCTTGCCCTGTATCTAGTGCCGATGTAATGTATTTTTCAATCTGTGGCCATATTTCATCAATTTGATATTGTTGAATATGATGTACACTCATGACTGAACGCCCACAATTGCACCGTCTGTATCTGATGTTGGCACTGATGATTTAATGCGTAAGTCACCAGTTGCATCTATCCATAAGTGATATGCCCCCATGATAGGGTGGAAGCTATTCCAATCCGAACCTGAAGCTCTATTTAACTCAACCGCCATACTGCGTAATATCTCGCGCAATTTAATATCTAAATCAGCCTTATAATTAGGTGAATCAGGGCTGGGTAAATCAAAGTTAAGATTAATCATTCTTGTCCTGACGGGCTTAAGCTATAATTGATACCGTTTACTTCTACCTCGCCAGTAAAATCAAACTTAAACTTATGCCATCTTGCCTCGCGTAATACGTCAAACCGACTGTTAGTCATTGCCGCCGTCTTATCAGTAGTGTAACTAGCGCCATCCGTTAGTCGATATTCATTAGTCATAGTTGCCGAATCAGCATCATCAACAAATCTAGGCTGTACGCGATCTATTAATGTGAATTGAGCATCATCACCAATTGCGCCTGTTGTGATTGATGAAGTTAAGCTAGTCCCTGATAAAGTGTTGATAATATGACTACCATCAAATACCGCCATGTTAAAGCTAGCGTTTGTCCAAAATGGTGAACCATAAGATACTGTTGGTATTTGGTCGTAAGTAACATACTCACTTTCTAACCCACCGTAAGTTAAAGAACTGGTGAGGTACTCAAGACAACATTCAATCATTCTGTTTGCCCTGCTCCACTTTTTAGTTTTATGGTTAAACACGATGCAACTATCTAGCTCACCATTTGAGCTTACTGATGGGTAATACCAGTAAATTAACGCTTTGCTCTTGTCATACGTGCCACGTATTTTATAAGCATAAGTTGTGTTCAAGTCAGCAAAGAACCACTCACGAATACCAGCGCCTATTGGGGTAGGTCGTGAGCCTTCATACATGAAAATATCTGTCTCACTAATGAAATAGTGTGCTGTTTCAATGCTCACGACTGACTCTTGAGAATATGTCCCAATATCACTTGATATTAAGGTAAAACCCCATAAAACAGGCGGTGAGTTATTAACGCCTAAATACATTGAATTTTTCTTATAAGCAACTGCATATTGACCTAAACGCCTTACCGCCCTTACATCACCAGATGTATCTAACAAGCGAACGTTACCTGCCTGTGTCGCTACTGATGGTGTCCATGTGCTGTAATCCTTAAAGCCTGACCATGCAATTCCGTCTGGCGTGCTAGTGCCATCGTTATAATTACCCAACATCACGAAGCCGCCAACGGTGTCAATACAGGTAGCACTAGGCGCACCAGCTAAATCTGAAAAGTCGCCACTAGATACTGACTTCTGTGTAGAATCAGCACCATTGACTGTAATAGTGACATCACCAAATTGCGCGAATCGCCATACTGAATCACTTGACCCTGTATAGTCCCCAACCTTACTAACATCAGTCCATGACGTGCCAGCTAATTCGAATAACTTAGTTTGTGTACCAGCAAATAATCGCGTTGTGTTATCTAGCTTAGTCACATAAGTAGCACCAACACACGCAGCGCTTAAAGCATCAGCCACAGGCACTAATGAAGGTGCGCCTTTATAGCCCTTCATGCTAGGGATCATCATTGAGCAGTCAGTAATCACTCCAGCAACATGCTCATCCTCGTCTGGGTAAAATCCAACGAACGGGATCATCTAACTCTCGCTGATAATTTACCGCCTGATATAGATTCAGCAGCACTAGCACTATTCAACTCATCAATAATGCCTTTAGATAAGAAGTTATAAGCCTCTGCGCCTTCACGATTCTTAGTATATATATTGGCGTGTCGTAAACACTCAAATAAGTACAAATCAGGGCGCTCTGTTTCTAGCCAGTTATCGGTATTAGTTTGTAAATCTGGAATAGTTTGGTAATAAATACCCGCCACACTGCCAGCAGTTGGATAACATAGTAAATTACTACCCTCTAATGCAAAATAAATAGGTTTGTTAGCGTTTGTTTCTTGTGTTCTTATATATTCGTTTGTAACGGCTTTTAACGTGCGATTGCCGTTTGTAGTAGTCCATACTACCTTCCATGCTTCAAAATCGCTTGGTAGGGCTGTAGCACCGTCTACAAGTACTGTTTCGGCAAAGGATGCTTCCATACTGCGAACACGTAGTTTGTTATTAAATTCAGCCTCTGCACTTTTGATAAATGTTGGGATAACTGCTGTTAAATCTGCGCGATGCATGTAATCAGCAATATTTGCTTGTAGTGTTGAATAACTCACCCTTTAGCTCCAGTTTTTAAGAATTTATTAAATGTGACATATTGCGGATTTTTCTTTAACCATTTTTCAAGTTCTTTCTTTGATACTTGGTTGTCACTTTGGCGCATCATGGTTGCTAATTCAGCCATCGGGATGGTGCCAATTTGCCTAAAGTCACCCCACTTTTCACCATCAGTTAAATCACGTAATGTTTTAGCGTGTTCGAGAATAGGCTGCGCGTCATATGTCTTTTCAATTGAAACTTTATTGCCTATGTCATGAACCTTAGTGATGATGCCTGTTTGGTGATCGATGTCTTTATGTATGATTGCCATGTGAACCCCATTAAAAAAGGGAAGCCTTTTGAGCCTCCCTTTGTTCGTACAATTACTAAGCTGTTAAGTTAGCCACTTTTGCATGTGCTTTCTCATTCGTAACAACCAAGCAACCCTCTGCACTCACTAATTTCTTAGTTGAGTGACCTGTTTTCGCTAAATCTTCTGTTTTGAACTCTTGACGATAAGCAAAACCTGCATACTCAGGGTTTAAGATGTAAGCTGTATTAGCATTGGCAGTCGCTTGAACATAGTTAGGAACAACCATGATTTCGCCGAAGTCTGACATATACACATCAGCACCACCGATAATAGTACCTTGCTTGCCTTTAGCAACCTGATAGCGATTAGCTGCAATACCAGTAAAGCCTGAGAATGTACCTTTATGTGAAGGTGTTAATGACATTAAAGATGGGATGTCTGAACTGTTTGTAGCAGCTAGTTGCATCACTGTCTTAGTCAAAGCTTCTGTAAATGTACGGTTAGTACCTGCTGTATTTACTGTAGTTGGTGCACCACTTGTATGTGCTGGTGTAGCACCAGCACCACCGTGATTTACGTTGGTGTATAAGAACACACCTAAACCGCCTGATTTACGCGCTGTTGTGCTATTACCCGCTACTGCTGGGTTGATTGAAAGAATAGAAGCTTCCATATCGCGCTTAAGCTCTTTAATAGCTTTTGCAGTTTGATACTTAACCTCTTTGCCGCGACCTGCTTTAGTCACTGTATCGGCATCAGTTGTCACAACCACAACCTTATCAAACAACTGCGTATAGTTGCCTACACGTTCAGTTGCTGTTAATGCTGTACCTGTACGGTCATCACCTTCGATAACAGCGTTGTCTTTATCAGGCGCAGCTAGGTTATCACGTTGCCATTCATGCAATGTGTTGTTCGCTTTAAAACGGCGAATAGATGATAAGCATGGTGTTGATTCTGGTGATACTTGATAAATCTTGTCTTGTAAATCTTCACGAATGCCTTTAGCGTCATACGTGTCGAAGGTGTTGGTAGGCTGAGCCATAATATTTTCCTTTTATAAAAACTCTGCTAAATCCTCAACCCTGCCGAACTTCGCTAAGCGATTAGACGCTTCTTTATTTCGGGTTCTGTTCTTAGGCTGTGGCGCATTAGGTCGAATCACCTTGGGCGCGGATTTAACTTTCTTCATTTGAATTGGTTTTTGAGTTTCTAAATTGCGGTATTTCATCGCATCGTTTAGCAAGTGAACCACGACACCACTATCCAATATGCCACCCTCTTTAAATGCTGGCGCGTTAGTCAAGAACATCAAATCACTCTTAGAAATGCCGTATGTTTTTTCGGCAAAATTCATGATTTTATCTTGATATTCTGGCTTACCATATTCAGGAACGTGTGATTGCAAATACTCTCTATTACTATCTAACCGTTGAGTTCTAGCTGCGTTTTCCGCTTGGCTAGCTTGCTCTAATGATTGGCGTTTAACTTGATCGAGTTGTTGCAATGTTTGCTGCGCTTGTTGCTGCTCAGCCTGTAGTTGGATATATAGTGCTGGGTCTGTCTGTGCTAATTGCGGTGTTAATTGTTGCAATTGTGGCGATACCTGATTGACTACGAAAGCCTTTAGCTGCTCTATTTGCTCGGCTGATTGCTGATGTACTCGCTGGGTATTGCTTAGATACTCTGTCTGTCTTTGTTGCTCCGTAGCAGCATCTGATTGCCTCTTACGGGTGTAGTCACTCGATAGCATGTAACCTTCTGCAAGCTCTTCTAGTGTGAGTTCTTTCTCTTCATCTTCACCTTGTTCGTTCTTAACGGTTAGTTTGAATTTCTCACCCTTTGCTTGTTCTTCTTCGTCATCTGGCTCGTCTGCTTCGTCTTCGTCATCAGCATCCTCATCGTCTTCAAGTTGCCCATCGTCATCACTGGTATGCTCATCTTCTTCAAGCTCTTCAGTTTCTTTGATTGGGTCATCAGATAATAACTCTGCTAAATCTTCGACTCCCTGATTAGGTTGGTCGCTCATGTGTAACTCCTTAATTTTGGACGTAAAAAAACCGCCTCAATGGGCGGCTATATCTGTTACGTGTCAGATATTCTTAAATAGATTCTTTAAATCGTTGGACTAATGTTGGTTTGGCAGGTTGTAACTGCGCTGTGGCTAACTTACCTGTTTCAACATAGCCTTGCAATATGCCTTTTAGTTTTCTAGTGATCTGTAATGATAATAAGAAAATGTCTCTACCTTCTTTATCACGTACAGGGCAGCCAGCTAAATGCTCGATGATTTCTTTTTCCAAGTCTGTAAAGATTGAATTAAACAATTCATTTTCTAGTAACTCTTTAGCTGACTGCGCTCTGTTCTGTTCTTGTCTTAAATTCTGCTCATTCATCTCATATCCTTAAGCTGCGGCTAACATCGCCATAATGAAAACAATGTCGTCCTCTTCAATTTGTTGTTGTCTTGCTATCTCAGCCTGTATTAAGGCTTCTTGCTCTGCGCGTTCACGCTCGGCTTGTTGTTTAGCTTGTTTAAGTTCGTATAACTGTCTAGCGTCTTGTGCTTGTTGCTCGAATATCGCTAATACAGCATTTAATTGGCTTTGGTAGTCATTGATTTGCTGTTGCAGTAACGCTTCATGTACTCTTAACTTGTCTAAAGCATCAGGCTTATTCTTAGCCTTGACAATTAGTCGTTTAACATCAACTTGCTCTTGCTCAACTTTTGCAAGGTGTCGTTTAATGCGTTTAGTCTTGCGGGTTTCAATGTGCATTAGAACTCAACGCGCTTACCATCTCTAAATGAGCCGCTTACAAAACCACCAAATCCATCATTAGCGGCTACACCACTAAAGTTAAAGGTAGCCTCTTGGCCCTCTACTAAATAAGCCCCAGCATCACAAGCTAATGTGTAGACGTTTGGTGAGTTGCTCACATAATCTAGCGTGGCATCTTGCCCTGCAATATTGTACGAACCTGCGTCACAAGTTAATGTGTAATTCGTTGCGCCAGCTACATAGGTAAACGCAGCATCTTGACCACTTAAGCTATAAGCGCCAGCATCAGCAGTAATGCTATATGCGGTTGCGCCGAAACTTGTAACAAATGTTGCGGCCTGTCCATTTAGCGTATAGCTACCAGCGTCTGCAGTAAGCGTAAAATTCTCTGCCCCTGCTACATAAGTGAAACTAGCGTCTTGACCTGCTAGTGCATAGCTACCAGCATCACACGTTAATGTAAACGCCTCAGAACCAGCTACATAGGTTAATGTAGCGGCTTGTCCTGATAGGACATAAGCGCCAGCATCTGCCGTTAAGGTGTAGCTTGTAGCGCCAGCAGAATAGTTAAATGTTGCCGCTTGACCTGATACAGCATATGACCCTGCATCAGCCGTTAGTGTGTAATTTGTTGCGCTTGCTGCTGCCCTAATAACGTGGCACTGTGCATACCACAATACAGAGCTTTGTGACCACTCAATGTTTTGACCTGAGCCAGTTGTTGCTCGATAACCATACGCAGATACTACGTTTGCCACTGCGGTAAAATCTACTTCTGATGTCTCGGTGTAATCACATGAGATATTAGCAGCTGACGTGTTTCCTGTTATCACACTGCCTGATATTAGGTTTCCGCTGGCCGTGGTTGTTGTTGGTGCCACTAGAGGACTAGCGCTAGTACCTGTAGCAGAATTATGCCCTTCTGTTGGCGTGGTTTGGTCTACGCCTGAGTAACTTTCCACATCACCTGATTGTGCATAGGTTTGCGATGCGAAAGTGACTAGGAGGGTTTGACTACCTGTCGGCGGGGAAATTAACCTAAATGTTTGGTTTCTTGCGTCAGCCACACCACCAATCGCGCCACCAGTATTAGCGGCTACGGCTGTCATAGCGTTACCACCAAGTGTTACTGAACTAATGGCAGGTGCTGTAGCGTAATGCCCCCATGATATCTTAGCTTCTGCGTAGTCGGCGCTAGCATTAACCGTGACCGAGCCAGATAACGTATTATCGTCATCTGTTAAGGCAATTATTGCGCTAGTGCTTAAATAGGTTACTGCCATAGTCGGCTACCTACTTAAGTTACTGTAAATACGCCGTTAGCTGCGCTTAAGTCTACTGTAAGCGTATCGCTTGTTGCTCCATCTACTAATTGACTAGAGCCGTTATCCCACCAGCCCATTAATACGTCAGCAGTTTGATTCCATAGAATCGCATAACGATAGGTAAAGCCTGCCCCTGTAGCAGTCCATGTTGCAGGGTCAGCTAAGACTAGCTTATGCACACCACTTGTTTGAGTAGATGTTGTAACCGCGCATGTATTGCCGTTTGCTGTATAGCCATTAGCTGTTGATAGTTCTGCTGCTGAGGCTTTGTTTGTGTCAGTTACAGCAGGGGCGGTATTGGATAAAATAACACGCCATGTGTCAGTGCCAATATTCATACCTTCTACTAACTTCTCTACTGCTGGTTGATATTTATTAAAAGTTGCCATTGTTTGTCCTAATTATTGAATAATGCCATTAAAAACTTCACCATCTGATGATTGAATTTGCACATCATCGTCCGTCACCACACCGCTATAAACCTTGCCACTAGGCGCTTGTATTTGTATTGTTTTCTGCTTCTTAACTGTCTGCATTAAGTCGCCATTAGCATTTACATCTAAGCTTGTGTTGGCTAAGCTTCCGTTGACCTTCATCGCGACTTTTTCTAGTTGATACTTCTTAGCGTCAATCGCTTTTTCTGCTTCCAATTGATTTTTATCAACCTTACCAACTTCGTTATCGGCCTTAAGACGCATATTCTCTTCTTGCATCTTAGCGAAGGCTTCACCGCCTTTTTGTAACTGCTCTTGCATTTGTTGGATTTGTTGCTGAATTTGAGGCGGTATTTGTGGCTGAGCGTCTTTGTCATCTGGGTTAGTAAAGAATTCGCCAACATCTTTAAACCCAGAGTTCTCAGCCATACGACTCGCTAAGTTATAAATATTCTTATCGGTTACTAAGTGTGATTTACCCCCAGTTAATAACTTCTCTTGTGTCATTGCCATTTGTTGGAATGCGAGCATATTCTGCTCTTTATCACCAGTACCTAATCCAACATTCACAACCATGTCATAGCCATCACGCCATTCTTGAGGGTCGTACTTAACAAAATTGCCATTTAATCTAAAGCTTAATTTCTCCATTGAGTAATCAGATAATGTTTTAAATATCCCTCTAAACATCGGGGTAACTAAGCACTCAGCTAATATCCTGCTCATTAACTTCATACGCTTTTGACTAGCGTTCATAATCAAACTAACGCCACGTGCTGTCTGATTTAAAGCATCGGAATCTAAACCTTGTGAGTAACGTGTAAAGCCTGTTCTGTTCTCTTTGTTCTGGTCTAAGAACTCAAACATAGGGATGGTCTGACCACCAAGCCATTGATGATCGAACGGCCTTGCAGCACCAGCGACACTTTCACGAACAATCCCCCCAGGTCTTGGGTTCAATAAGTCATCAATATTCGCTTTTGGGTTGCCTTGAGCATCTGTTAATACAGCCGTTTGTTGATTGTTCACATAAGATAAATTATCAAGCGTTTGTCGCCATATCTCTGATTTAATACGCTGAATATCTGTAACAAAGTCTTGTATTGATAAGCCATAGAATTGATGGGTAAGGATGGTTGGTGTCCATGCTGCGATAGGTACATGTGAAACTTCTTGCACTTCTAATATCGTGTCGTTTAAGCGATAAACACGTAAACGCTCAGCAACGCCGTCATTGTCCAAGTCGAATAAAATATATTCCTCTTTAAGCACACCCTCTTGCATCTGCTCATCAATACGATCATCACGGTCATTGTCGTATCTGTCTTCACTTGTTAAGTCTAAGTCTTCATCGTAGTCACTCATTGAGGCTTTTAAATCACCTACATCAACATCAAAGCCCATCTCTTGCATGTCTGATAATGTTCTACGACATACATGCGCCACATAAGGGCAATTGTCTAACAAGATACTTGAATGATTTCGTGATACCAGTAACTCTTCAGGCGGAATGTTGTGTAGTACAACCTTACCTTTTTTCTTAACAATCCTTACTTTACAGTCGTACACCACTTTGGTTAAAGGCTCACCTGTTTGAGGGTCTTGCCCTTCTTCTTCTCTTTCTTCTTTTTCTAATATCTCAGCATCGTCATGCTCAGCTAAGTATTGTGAAATCTGTTCTTCTGTTACGCCTTTGTAAGTTGTAAAGTCTGGGGTTCTTTTCTCTTCCCAACCCCACTTAACTCCACCTGTTTTCAATAACAACGCATCTTTAATCGCAGTATATAGGATTAAGAATCCATTATTTTGTTTATAGAACACATAATTACAAGCTGTTGTGGCTTGATCTGCGCCCTCTGCATCCTCTTTACCCTGTGGGTCAAATTGCACCGCTTTATCGCTAGACACAAACACATCAAGAATGTCTGGAATCATACCCTCTACTGCATCCATGACATCGCTAGAGATGACGCTTGAGCGTCCTTCCTCTTCATTACCGTAAGGCTCGCGCAGATACTCTTTCATTGCTGTATCGCGGTCTTGTGCTAGTTGACCGTGCGTATATTCAGACGCATTGTCCTCTTCAGCATTTAACGCTGATAATAGTTCTGCTTTGGTGTTTTTCATTAATCGCCTTTAGATTAGCGCTCTATTTTTGTATTTAATTGGTTTGTGATTGCCATGATTGTTTCCCATTAAGTCTATAGCCAGTGCTAAGTATCGAAATGCATCAGCACCGTGACTAAACTCGTCATGCTGCGGTCTCCCAGCCTCACCTGTCTTATTGCCTACAATTCGTTTGTAACGCTTTAAACACTCGATTAACCTGTTAGCCTTAGTCTTATCAAAATAAACGCGGGGGAACACCATACGTGCTGCTTTGATGCCGTTCTCTACGTTCATCTCTGTTAATTCTTCTCTTGTCGGCACTGACCAGCCTAAATCAGTCAATATCTTAGCTGGGCTTTCTGCCTGTACTGATTCGTTATAGCCATCGTGTGGTAATATCATATTTCCCCATGCATATGGTCTATCTTTAAGCATGATGGAATAATCAGTTAATTTCTTGTGGTCATCTTCAATGTAATCAATAACGCTAATCTCTGATCCATTGCGCTGACACATGATGATTGACATGGCATCATTCCAGCCCAAATCAACAACCACATGGACAAGTAATGCTGGATTGTATGGAACATTGCAAATGCGGCCTTCGTCTTGTGCTGCCTGAACCTCGTCATAGTAAATAGCACCTTCAACGGCTGGTAAGCATTGGCCAAGCCATATATTCGTATAACCTTTGGGGTCTAATACTTCACAGTCAGCCATATCTTTATTTAATACAGCGTTTTCAAACTCTGTGCCAATGTAGTCTAGGTAGTTTGTCTTTAATAACCAGCAATCATCAGGTTTGTTTAATACAAAACGTTTATATACTTCATCAGTCTCTAATTCAGGGTTAAACGTAAGCCATATCTCAGCATCATTCTGCTGGTCTTTATAGTCGTCATGCCATGAGTAAATATCGGTATTAACTTTGCGAATCGTTGGTGTTAGGATTGTTAATGAACGCTTAGTAAGGTTCTTAGCTTCCTCACCCCAAGCAATATCAAAATCCTCGTATGACTTGATTGATTCTGCTGTTAAATCTGATAAGCCAGTAAACACAAATACTGAGCCTGTTTTAATGTTGCGTATCTCAGTCTTCAATACTTCGTACTGACTATCTAAGCCCATCACGCTAATCTGCTTAGCAAGTAATGCATGTACTGACTGTTGTATAGACTTCTGTATCTCGCGAAAACAAAGTATCTTAATACTTGTTAGTGACCCAATAGTTAGTAACGCTCTCGCTACCTGCCAGCTCTTAAGTCCACCCCTGCCGCCGTATAACACTTTAAATCGTTTAGGCTCGAATAAAGGCTCGAACCTATCAGGCATATCAATTTCCATTAGTCTTTTTTAGATGTATTGATGAAGTTTACTGTTAAGCTGCTTTTAATTTCACCATCTTCACCAGCACCACTAATCTCTGTAGCAATTAAACTAGGTAAGCTTTTGTCTAATAACGTTTTTGCGATATTAATCTGTTGTGTAGTTAATTCCACTTCACCATTAAAACCTTGTGTCAATCTATGGATAATATTGCTAGTCTGTATCTTCGCTCTTACATCGTCCTGATGTCGCGTTCCCATCTTCCGTCCTGCTGCTGCCATTGTGAGTCCCCTTCGGATTATTCACCTTAGATTTATTAAATATTGCATCGTAGTTATTACGGTATTTTTCTGTTGGTAGGCTTTGTATTAAATCGCCTGTAATGTCATTAGTAGCTGTCATGCTTTATCCTTAATACCTATAACAATGACAACTAAGCCAATTAATCAAGCACAGGGAATAGCTTTTCAGGATAAGCTGTCATTGTTGTAAGTATTAAAAAAGCCCA